>Ga0335070_10002665_pt1 | contig 20732 bp, 20 predicted proteins | sample Lox_Sample_13_FD_206722 | JGI IMG/M metagenome (GOLD analysis project Ga0335070, IMG submission 206722) | Soil microbial communities from Loxahatchee National Wildlife Refuge, Florida, United States - Lox_Sample_1.3 | ecosystem: Environmental > Terrestrial > Soil > Wetlands | place: USA...
GGACGCGCAATTAGTGGTCAGCGAATAGCTCCCAGTTTCGAGTTTCAAGTTTCGAGCAAGAAAGGACTTCTGGCAGCGAGCGGCGACAAGCAGATCGCTCGCTGCGCTCGTGATGGCAATCTCGTGTGGAGTACTGACGGCTGGACCGGGCAAGAGACTCGAAGGTCGAAACTACTTTTATGGTCACGCGAATTGTTTTCCTGCTTATTGCGCTTGCCATTGTCGGGGCGGTCGCGTGGGCCTATCACCACGATGTGGAGTTAGGAAAACGCGTGGCCGAGGTGGAGATCGGCGACCCCAACGAGGCCGTGCGCGAGCTGCTGGGCGAGCCGTCCAGCCAAGGCCCGTGCGGGAGTCTGGGCGTTGCACCTGCTGCTTGTACCGACGAGTACGTCTATAAGTACTACTATTCGATCTTCCAGCCCAAGTACGAAGTGGTGTGGTTCAACGCCGAGGGCAAGGTCATCGGCGAGCAGCGCGTGCAGCGGCTTTACTGACGTGCACTCCCCATCCGCTGTCGTGGGTAAAGGGGTCCTTAGATTCCGTTCGTCCTGACAGACTAACTCCGCTCGAGATGGCACCGCCAAAACGAGTGGCTTGACCGAGGCTGTACCACCCTGTGATACATCTCACATTGTGGTACCACAGGCGCTACTACTTAGCCACGACCGGCCTGGGCCCGGCTTCCTTGATCTCGCGCGGAGCGTCGAACTGCTCGAAGTTCTTCTCGAAGCGGGCGGACAGATCGGCCGCCGTCTTGTCGTAGGCCGCCGTGTCCCTCCAAGAGTTGCGGGGCTTCAACAGATCCGACGGCACGCCCGGAACAAAAGTTGGAATGCTCAGCCCGAATGCCGGTTCGATCTCGAACTCGACGTTGTTGAGCTCACCCTCCACCAGCGCGTTGACCATGGCGCGGGTGTACGGCAGGCTCATGCGCTTGCCGATTCCGTAGGGCCCGCCCTGCCATCCGGTGTTCACCAGCCAGCATTGCGCATTGTGCTCGCACAGGCGGCGGCCCAGCATCTCGGCGTAAACTTTGGGCGGCAACGGCATGAACGGCGCGCCAAAGCAGGTCGAGAACGTTGCCTGAGGCTCGGTCACGCCGGCCTCGGTTCCCGCGACTTTCGCGGTGTAGCCCGACATGAAGTGGAACATCGCCTGCTCGGGCGTCAGCTTCGACACCGGAGGCAGCACGCCGAAAGCATCGGCGGTGAGGAACACTACGTTCTTCGGGTGTCCGCCGAAGCCGGGAATCACCGCGTTGTCGATATGCTCCACGGGGTACGCGGCACGGGTGTTCTCGGTCTTGCTGTCGTCGTTGTAATCGGGAACGCCGGTCAAGGGGTCGAGCACAACATTCTCCAGCACCGAGCCGAAGTCCAGTGCGTTCCAGATCTGCGGCTCGTTCTGCTCCGAGAGCTTGATGCACTTGGCGTAGCATCCGCCCTCGAAGTTGAAGACGCCGGTGGGGCTCCATCCATGCTCGTCATCGCCGATCAGGCAGCGCGTGGGATCGGCCGAGAGGGTGGTCTTGCCGGTTCCGGAGAGTCCGAAGAACAGCGCGGTCACGCCGTCTTCGCCCACGTTAGCTGAGCAGTGCATGGGGAAGACGTCGCGCTCGGGCAGCAGAAAGTTCATCACGCCGAAAATGGACTTCTTCATCTCACCGGCGTACTGCGTCCCGCCGATGACGACCAGGTGACGCGTGAAGTTCACAATGACGAAGACTTCGGAGTTGGTGCCGTCGCGCTTGGGATCGGCCAGAAAGCCAGGTGCGCTCACGATGGTGAACTCCGGCGTGTGGGTCTGGAGCTCCTTGGCGGTGGGCCGGATGAAAAGCTGGCGTACAAAAAGGCTGTGCCATGCATATTCGCTAATCACCTGGATGGGTAACTGATAGCGCGGATCGGCGCCGCAGAACAGGTCCTGCACATACACCTGCCGGTCCCGCAGGTACTCCATCACGCGGTCATACAGGGCATCGAACTTCTCCGGCGAAAACGGCAGGTTCACCGCGCCCCAATCGACTTTGTTTTCGGTGATGGCGTCCCGCACCGTGAACTTGTCCTTGGGCGAGCGGCCGGTGCGCTGGCCGGTTTCAGCAACCAGCGCGCCGCGGCCGCTGAGCACGCCTTCACCATTGCGGATTGCGGCCTCGACGAGTTTGGGGGTGGAAAGGTTGCGCCGCACGTTCTTCTGTGCCACGAAGCTGGCCAATTCGGGATGAGTGACGGGAGGCATAACAAGACTCCTAATCAAAGCGTGGCTCCGCACGCGCGACCGTGCGGGATAACGTGACGAGAATCATGACAGGGAGCGGATCGGCCCCCGCGCGCAGAAGAAAAAAACGCCGGGCGGGTCTTAGCCGGCGACCGCCGGCGCCTGTGTCTCCTCCATGATCGCGTTCAGGTGATCGAGGGTCTCCTGCACGCTGAGGGAGTACATTTCGCGCCCGCTGTCTTCCCCGGACTCTATGGCCCACTTCAAATAATGTCCCGCAATCTGGACCGCCATGGGATCGGTAATCACCTTGCCCGTCTGCCGGTTGAACTCCACCCACGCGGGATGCGGGAGAGCGATCCATACCGGCCGGTCCTCGACCATGAACTTGATATCGACGGCGTCGGCATGCCTCGTCGAGATGGCGACGATGAGGGCTTGATACTGGCAGTGCAGCGGCCTGCCCGTCCACTTGTCGATTGCCTGGAAGTCGTCGTACATAACCCTAAACTATAGACGAGGGCTTAGCATACGGCAATGACGCAGGGCGGAACGGCACCGCTCCCAACCTGTCGCCCAAGGCAGATGACAAGGGTGGGGAAACCCTCCGCACCCGGCCTTACGCCTGCTCGCGCGCCTCGCCCAGCGTGACCCGCACCTCCATCTTGCGCTTGCCGCGGAAGATGGTGATCGTGGCGGTATCGCCGGCCTTGTGCTTGTTCAGCACGGCCAACAGGTCCTGTTGATCATCGATCTCCTCGCCATCGATGCCAACGATGAGGTCGCCCCCGAGGCGAATTGGAATGTTGCCGATATAGGCTTTCTGGTTGCCGCCGCGCAGGCCCGCGCGATCGGCCGATCCACCCGGACTGACCTCGACAATCAGAACGCCATAGTCGGCGGGCAGCCCGAGTTCCTGCGCGAGTTCCGGACCCACCGGGATGGTGCGGACGCCCAGCGACGGCCGTCGTACCCGCCCCAATGTGATGAGGTCGTTGATCACGTCTTTGGCAGTGTTGATGGGGATGGCGAAGCCAATGCCCGCACTCTGATTGGAGCCTCCGGTGGCGATCATGCTGTTGATGCCAATCACCTCGCCGTGGGCGTTGAGCAGCGGTCCGCCCGAATTGCCGGGGTTGATGGCGGCATCCGTCTGGATGGCTTCGCTGATTTCCGCGCCCTCCGGCGTGCGAATGGGCCGCAGCGAACTGATGATGCCGCGGGTCATGGTGCCGCTGAGCCCGAAGGGATTGCCGATGGCGAATACCTTCTGCCCCACCTGCAGTGCCTTGGAATCGCCCAGCGTGGCCGGCGTCAGCCCCGGCGCCTTGATCTGGATCACCGCCAGGTCGTGGGCACGGTCGCGCCCAATCACCGTGGCCTTGTACTTCTTCTTGTTGTAGAGCGTGACCTCCACCTCGCGCGCGTTGGCGATCACATGGTAGTTGGTGAGAATGTGGCCATCTTTATCGATAAGGAAGCCCGAGCCCTGGCCCTCCTGCGGCACCGCGCCCCAGAAGAAGTCGAACGCCACTGCGGTCGAGGTGATGTTGACCACCGACGGCATTGCCTTCTTATAGACCTCAATGTTCGTCTGCTCTTCCGCGTCGAAGGTCTGCGGCCCGGCGGCCTCGGTCAGCTCGACCTGGGCAGGGCGGGAAAGGAAGTTCGACGGCTTCCCGTCGTGGTGATGTGTGGTGTACCAGTAGAAGGCGCCGGCTAACAGCGCACCGATAAGAAGAGGACGTCCCAATTTCATGCTTTTAGTACGAAAACCCATGACTTGCGGTTCTGCTTCGGATTTCAGCGATTGCTATATAAAAGTGTACCGACTTTCGCGGCAGAGTGCCTAGTCCGGCCGCCCCGGGGCCCGGCGGTGCCGCCTGCACGCGTCTTAGGCTAGCGGCTCACGGGAGAACTCGGTCAAGTGCGTCCATAGCACATCCACGTAGAATCGGGTGTCTTCGACCGGGCCTGAGTTGTCGATGAGGAAGTCGGCGTGGCGCGCCTTCTCGTCGTCGCTCAATTGCGCCGCACTGCGGCGCAGAACCTCAGCCCGCGCTTCGTCTAAGGAGATGCCGGCGCGCTTTGCGTAACGTTCGATCTTCTGCTCCAGATCACAGGTCACCACGATCAGCTTGTCGAAATCCTTCGCAGCACCGGCTTCGATGATCAGCGCCGCTTCAACCACGGCGACGCCGTCGGGGTCGGAGCGTTCCACTTCCTCCAACCAGCGGTTCTGCGCCTCAATCACGGCCGGATGGACGATCGCATTCAGCTCCGCCACCCGAGCCGGGAAGGCAGCATTGGCCAGTCGCGGCCGATTAATGCTTCCATCGGGGTTCAGGATCTCCAGCCCGAAGTGTTCGACCATCGCCCGGTAAACGGGCTGCCCCGGAGCATAGAGCTGGTGGGCCAGGGTATCGGCTTGCAAGTAATGCGCACCACGCGCCGCCAGCATCTCGCCTACCGTGGACTTGCCGCAGGCTACGCCGCCGGTCAGGCCTATGCGCAACATGGTCCCTCGCTCCCTAGCGGATTGGCTGCAAACAGCTTCGTCATGGCTAGGTGCAATTCTACGGCAGTAGAACTAGCGGTCTGCTTCACCGTCTGCCGACACCGGTCAGGCGATCTCCCGTCCCCGGCCGCGCCAGCCGACCTCTGGCATTGAAGGACGGGTCATGTCAACTCCGGTTACCAACCCGATTGGATGGGTCTAAGCAATACGGATGACATAGTTGTCCTCATTAACGGAAAAATCATGCACATATCACTTACGTGCTATGCCAGTTAATTGATTGTTAATGAAGCAGATAGCTAATCTAGCCAATGGTCACTATCGTGCTACCGTGAAAGACGGATGACTACCTACGTCGGGTAGGGGTAGTCTCGGCTGCTCGCACTCTGCTCGTACACAGCTTCCCTAGGAGGAAATATGGCACGTTGCCTTAAGATCAGGCGTGCGCTCATCGTATGGTCGGCAGTGATCATGCTGCTCACTGTACCAGGATGGGCGGCGCAGGTTCTCGTCTATTCTCAGCCTACCGATTTAAACGGTGGGTATGCGTCACAAAATGACCCTAGCCTTGGCGGCTTCGCCACGGCCTTCGACAACTTTACGTTGGGTAGTTCGGCCAACATCAACCAAGTCACATGGGTGGGCTCGTACATCACCGGGGTCGGGGGCATCACGGGTTACACCCTTGGTTTCTGGAGCAATTCCGGAAACGCGCCCGGTAGCCTTCTGATGTCTTACTCCGTTGGGGGAAACGCCGGCGAGGCCTCCATGGGAACCGATAACCTCGGAAATCCCGTGTTCGGGTACAGCCTGATGCTGGGCTCGAGCTTCGCGGCCGCTGCCGGTACCGAGTACTGGCTCTCAATCGTTCCGGATCTCGCCTTCCCGCCGCAGTGGCTGTGGGAAACCGGAACCGGGGGCGACAGCAACAACTACCAGTGCTTCTTCGGCACGTGCGGCAATAACCCCTACGATCAGGCGTTCGCGCTGTACGCCCAGCAGCAGACGACAATTCCGGAGCCAAGCAGCTTGATGCTATTGGGCAGCGGGATCCTGGGCGCTGCGGGTCTACTCCGCCGCAAGCTGAAGGGCTGATAGACGCATAGCTGTGAGGAGCTACATCATTCCACGCGGCCGGCTGCCGCGGTGACGACATTCCGATGCACCGCCGGTGGCGGAACAGTTTGCGCACTCGTCCAGAGCTCTAGCTGTCCGCCGACCGGTTCCCAACAGGAGAAGAGATGAAGCGAAACATGAGGATGGTAATCGCAATTACAGTGGTGCTGGCCCTGCCCTTGCTGGCTGGCGCTCAGACATGGACACCGCTTTCCCACCAGCCAGGTGTGGCTGTCGGCCCAATGCTACAACTGAGGGACGGCAGAATCCTGGTCAACGAGTCGCAAGGTCCCGACACCGGGGTATGGCTTATCCTCACGCCCGACTCCGCCGGCAGTTACGTTAACGGCACGTGGACAACGACCGGACATCTACCCTCTGGCTACCAGCCCATCTACTATGGATCGCAGGTGCTGCTGGATGGCAGACACGTTGTGATCGAGGGCGGCGAGTATAACCAAGGCAGCGCGGTCTGGACAGCATTGGGCGCGTATGGCACCATCACGCCGTTTGGCAATGTGTCGTGGGTGTCCAACAGTCCACCGCCCGGCTGGACCACCATCGGCGATGCCGAAAGCGTCACTCTGGCCAATGGAAAGTACATGCAGGCGAACTGCTGCACGGCGCAGAACGCCATCTTCAACGGCCCGAATTCCTGGACCGCAACCGGCTCGGTGATTCAAAGCGATAACGACGAATCCGGGTTCACTCTGTTGACCAACGGCAAAGTTCTAACGGTGGACGCGAAGAACAGCCCTTGCGGCAATAGCGTCAATGGTGGTTCGGAGCTTTACAATCAGGGCACAGGCACCTGGTCGTGTGCCGGACAGACTCCCATCCATCTCTATAACCCCAGCGACGAGGAATTGGGCGCCGCAGTCATGATGTACAACAACAAGGTCATCCAGTTTGGCGGCAATATCGTAGCCACTGCCGTTTACGACGTGGCCAGCAACACCTGGACAGCCGGCCCCACCCCTCCCAACGGTCTGAACCAGGCCGACGGTCCGTCAGCCCTCGAGCCCAACGGAAAAGTGCTGGCCATGCTCAGCCCCGGCTTGTTCGCGTCCGGCTGCCAGATGATGGAGTACAACCCCACCACATCCACTCTTTCCAATGCTCCGAACCCGGCCAATTGCCCTGTTGACTCCTCGTTCGTCGGACACTTCATGCTTCTGCCCAGCGGCCAGATCATGTTTACCGACTTCAGTGGTTTGGTCGAGATCTATACGCCGACCTCCGGGGTTGTACCGGGCGTAGCGCCGACGATTCTTGCTCAATCCAGCAACCTCAACAGCGGTTCAACTAACAACGTGCTGTATGGCTTCCAGTTGAATGGCCTGTCGGAAGGCGGGGCCTACGGCGACGACTACCAGGGCGCCACCAACTATCCGCTGGTCCGCCTAACCAGCGTGGCCAACGGCAGCGTGCACTACGCTTTCACCCACGATGACAGCACTCACTCCATCGCACCGGGAACGTTAGCCTACACCTTTTTCGATTTGCCGGCACTGACCCCGGGCCAGTACCGGTTGGTCGCGGTGGCCAACGGCATCGCCTCGAACTCGATTACGGTGACGGTGCACTGAGCGCTTCGGAACTGACCAGCGGTTAACTGAAATCTGCCATGCCCTTCGGAGCGTGGCATTTTTATTGCTTGAAGCTCCCCAGGTTCCCGCTCCTCGCTTGTGCGCTCACCTCGCAGCCCACTACTTCTTCCGGATGTGCAGCACCTTTTGCACCTCGGTGACTACCTCTCCGGATTCGTCCTTCACTTCGATGGTGAAGGTGGGTTCGTACTTGGGTTGCGTCTCCAATTGCTGGCGAATGTCGTCGAGCTGCGCGTCCGTCAGGCGAAACTCGGCGCGCACTTTGCCTTTCCCGGGCTTGCGAAAACGGATGCTGGCCGCCTTGTCCCACACGATGTACTCCGAGCCAAGGTTCTGGATCAGCATCAGCATGTAAAACGGGTCACACATGGAATACAGCGAACCGCCATAGTGCGTGCCGACAAAGTTGCGGTTCCAGAAGCGCAGCCGCAGCTCGACATCGACGGACTTCATGTCGGCGCCCCAGCGGACATGGATGCCCGTGGCCGCAAACGGCGGCCAGATGTTGACGCAGCGCAGCATGATGCGTTGTTTCAGCGATGCCATGGCGAAGTGCGGCTCCCTGCCGCAAGACACCAGTTTACTGAGACGGCGCTTGAATCCGCTCCCATGCCCTCGCGCTAAAATGATTCGCTTTCCAAAGGCGGAATGCGTGGACGAACTACCCCTCCCTCGCCAGGGCCGGCGCGACAGCGCGTGGCTGGTGCTTGCAGAATTTGCCATCGTGGTCGCGCTGTTCGTTGCCGACTACAGGCACCACGTCTATTTCAGCAAGACCCCTTTTCTATTTCTGCTGGGGTGGATTTCGCTGCGCTGGCGCGGGCTGGGCTGGCGCGACGCCGGACTCGCGCGCCCGGTGAATTGGCGGCGCACCATCGTTATCGGAGCAACGTGCGGCATCGGTATGGAATTGCTGGAACTCTTCGTCACCCAGCCGCTGCTGGTAAAGCTCACCGGCAAGATGCCCGACCTCTCCGATCTCGGCGACTTGCACGGCAATTGGAAGCTGCTGCTTTTGTTCCTCGCGCTCACCTGGACGCTGGCCGCCTTTGGCGAAGAGATGGTCTATCGCGGCTACCTGATGCATCGCGTGGCGGGTTTATTTCGCAATCCCAAAATTGCGTGGACCACCAGCCTCATCGCCATCAGCTTCGTCTTCGGCCTGGCGCACATCGATCAGGGCATCACCGGACAGGTGGAGAACATGATCGATGGCCTGCTTCTGGGCGTGATCTTTCTCGCGACCGGATGCAACCTCTGGGCCGCGATCATCACCCACGGGGTCAGCGACACAATCGACATTCTGCTGCTTTATCTGGGCAAGTATCCGGGGGCGTGAGCCGCAAAACAGCGGCGAACACGTGCTCCTCAGGCCAACTCGGCGCAGTGGGGGGGCGCGAGAGAGTCCTGGAGTCCAGGCCGTAGCTGTCCTATCATTTCTTTTCAAGACAGCGCGCAGCGCCCCTCGCCGCTGCCGTGAAGAGGGGGTCGAACATGTTTGCACGGAACGCTTCTTTTCGCCTCAAATCCATCAACCTGTCTTCTGAATTCACTCAGACATTCGAGAACGAGATCATTCCGCTGCTTCGCAAGCAGAAAGGCTTCATTGGTGAGCTCGCGCTTGCCAACCCCGGCAGCATGGAGCGGATCGCAATCAGTCTGTGGGAGAGCAAAGCTGATGCCGACGCTTACCGGGCGAACGCCTACCCGGAAGTGTTGAAGATCCTTGCCAAGACGATCGAAGGGACCCCTAAGGTCCATACATTCGACAACGTCACCTCAACCTTTCATGGCGGCGCATGAGCCCCGGGGCTGGACTTCGGTTTAGACGTTGGCGCTGGGGAAGATCACTGCATGGCGCGTAGATCGCGAGTTCGCAGCCCCGGGGGAGAACTGCGACTCAAGCCAAGGAAGCTTGCGTGGCACGCAGACTGGCTGCACTGGCCATTCCAGGGAAGGCGGAGCCCACGAATTTTCCGGGATCGGCGCTGCGGAACATCAAGTCGTGCTGAAGAAATACGGGTTTACTGGCCGGGCAACGACTGCAACAGGCTCACCAGATTTTGCGGCACCACGTGAATCAAGCCATGACGCGGGCTGTCGATGTCGGAGATGAGAAGGAATGCGATAGAGACCACCAGCGGCACTACAAACAGCAGGCCGCTGCGGACTTTTGCCACACGTGCACCATAGCCAACCATAAAGCTGCTGGCGACGGCGATGGAGATCATTAAACCCCATGCCGACCTTGGAATGCGGTTCCACCATGCCGCCTGGGTATATCCCTGCGAGTTCAGCACATCGTTCATGCCCGAGACCGCGAGCGCCGCGACGGGCGTCGGTTGCGCCAGCGCAGGAGCTTCCACCGCAGCCCACATCTGGGCTTGCAGTTTGGCGGTATCATTATCAATCTGCTGCAGCTCACCGGACCGCCGGGTACGGTAGAACGCGATACGCAATTCCGTGTATTGGCGAAGCTGCGAACGTATCACGGCGGCGTCTCCGGCAGGAAGCAGCCCGGCCCGGACAAACTCCGTGCCAATCGCATTGGCCTCGGCTTCCTCGTAATTCTTGCGCAGATCGTAGCGGGTGGTAGCCATCGAGAAACTGAATCCGATGATGAGGCCCAGCAACGTCAGGGTTGCGGTTTCGACCAGTCCGAAATCGTCGCGCTCGACGTCGTGGAGAGGACGCCGCCTGCGCAATGCGGCCCCGGCCTGCGCTGCCAGCCACAACACGATTAACGACAACACGGAAAAAACTACGGGATAGTTCAGCATGTGTTTTGCTTCCGGTGTAATTTCCAGCTTAACCCGAGGCCGAAGTACCGCCCATCATCTGGCGAGGCTCCCCTCACGACTTAACGAAGCTTTTGTCGATTATCGCCCTAGCTGACAAATTCTGCGCCCGCAGCTTTCTCGAGCTGTTCCGCAAACCCGTCCGGCTGGGCCAGAGTGGCAAGGCTGACAATCACTGTCACCGCAGCATTCAGGCACAGCGCGATGAATCCAGCATTCAGTCCCATGTATGGGTCATGCTTGGTGAACACCAGCGCCATGCCGGCGCCCACTCCGGTAATGATGCCTGCGGCCACACCCGGCGCAGTGGTACGCTTCCAGAACAGCCCCAGCACCACGCCGGGAAAGAATTGCGTTACGCCGCTGTAGGCGAACAGCAGCAGCCCGACCAGGGTACTTGAGCTGAAGATGGCGAAGTACATGGCAACCGCGGTGATCACCACTACCATGGCTTTCGCCAGCCTGGCCACGGCGTCGTCGCTCATCGCCGGCGCAAACAACGGGCGAAAGAAGTTCTTGGCGAACAGCGTGCCGGCCGTCAGTATGAGTATCGCGGCAGGCACCATCGCGGTCAGCGCTCCGGCTCCGCCCACCATGCCGAGAAACCACGGCGAAAACGTGCTGCGCACGGTCGAAAGCAGCGCCATGTCGCCGTTTTTCAGCCCGGGCGTCACCAGGATGGCCGCGAACCCCGCAAAGAACAGCAGCGGCAGCGTGATGCCATACAGCGGCATGATGACGGCGTTGCGCCGCAGTGTGTCGCCGCTCTTGGCGCTGAAGGCGGAGCCGAAGGCATGCGGCCACATGTAGAACCCCATCGAGGTCAGCAGCACCGTGGAGATGTACCAGGCGTGCCCCATGGTCGTCGTGCTGCCCGGCATGGTCAGGTGCGCCGCCTTCGCCTGGATCAGCGCCGCGAACATCGGCTTGATCCCGCCGAAGTAGTAGTAGGGCACTCCGATGCCGATGCTGAAGGCGGCAATCAACATGAGCGAGTCCTTGAGTACGCTGACCCAGGCCACCGCGCGAATCCCGCTCGCCAGCACGAATACCGCCACGATGACGAATGCGATGGTGATCGCCATCGAGCGGCTGACCGCGTCGAAGCTGGCCACCTGTACGATGATGCCCAAGCCCGTAAGCTGCAGTTGCAGGTATGGGATGATGAAGAGCACTCCCACCACCGCCACCAGCGCCGCGAGCGGCGTGCTACCGTAGCGCTGGCGGAAGAAATCCGACTGGGTGTGCAGCGCGAACCGGTGCCCCACCTCCCAGATCCGCGGCAGAATGAAATACGAGACGACATAGGCCAGCGAGAGGTAGGCGATGATGTACAGCGTCGGGCCGCCGCGCGAGTAGGCCCAGCCGCTGGCCCCGAGAAAGGCGAAGGTGGTGTAGATCTCGCCCGCCATCAGCAACCAGACCAGGATGAGGCCGAAACCCCGGCCGGCCACTGCCCACTGCTCCAGGTTCATCTGCCGCCGGAAACCCGCGTACATGCCCGTGACGGCCCCCACCAGAATGGTGCCGAAGATGATGGTCATCGCGACCACGCTGGGCTTCATCGCGAGGCGTCCTTTTCCGGCGACGATGAGCGGCCATTCTCAGCCCGCTTCTGCAACCGATAAACGCCCGCCATGCACAGGGTAGTCAGCGGAATCCACACGATCAGCCACGCCAGGTTGAAGGGCAGCCCGAGCACCAGCGGATAGACCCGGTCCCACAGCGGCACGCTGAAGCAGATGGCCACGAAGGGAACGGACGCCAGCAGCAGGGACAGAACGCGATATCGGCTCATTGGTCCTCTCGATTCGATCTCCGCAACTCGCAGGGGAGTTGTGAACGATAGCCGAGCGCGCTGCGGAATGCAAGCCGCTCATTGGTGGCTGGACATCACTGCGCGAACGTAGGGGAGGGCTCGCTCATTTCTGGTCGTGGAATGATCAGGCAGCGGAATGGGACTCGCTGCCTTACGATGGAATTGCCATGCCAAGCCGGCTCTTGAAGCAATTCGCCGCCGTCGTCCTTGGCAGCCTGCTGTATTTCTTCGTCCTCATGCCCCATCTGCCCCCCGCCGCCCGCCACGAACCCTACCGCCTCGACTGGGGACTCTTGATCGATGCCTGGATCTGTCTCGTCCTTTACGGCCTCATCGAACTCCTCTTCCGCCGCAAATCGTAGCGCCGGCGAAAACCAGTCACCCGCTACCAGTGACCGGTTCCCCCAAAAAATCGGGGAGCCGCTCGGGCTCCCCAGTGCGCCACTGTCTGTTGGTCGGTTCAAAACTGGTGTCGCGAATCGCTACCCGTGAACATCTCCTGCCACTCGAGCTGTTGCTGCTCCAGCTCCTTCTTGAGTTGTTCCATCTGCATTTGAAGCTCCGGCTGCATCTCTTTCCATTGCTGCGCCATGTCCCGCGCCATGTCGCTCAACTCTTTCGCCGACGGCGTCATGGCCTTGGCCATCTCCCGCGCGTTTCTGGCGATCTCCGGCGTCATCTTCTGCATGTCTTTGCGCATCTGCTCCATTTGCTTCTGCATCTCCGCCGAGTGCTTTGTCAGCTCTTCCGCCTGTTTCTTGATTTCCGGAGCCATGTCCTTAGCTGCGATCTCGGCCTGCTTGCGTGCTTCGGCAGACTGCCTGCTCATCTCTTCCGCTTGTTTCTTGATTTCCGGCGTCACACTCCGAGCAGCCGACTCCGCCTGACGGCGAATTTCCTCTAGCTGCTCGGGACTAAGCTTCGCCAGCGTCTTCATCTCCTGCGCATTCTTCTCGAACTCAGGACTGAGCGCCTGCATTTCCGCGGCCAACGATTGCATGTTCTGCCCAAAGGCTTCCCAATCCGGCCCCTGCAGCTCCGAGGTATCACTCGGCAGGTTCATCTGCAGCGTAATCTCCTTCCTGTCGCGAATGAGGGCCACTGGAATCTTGCTGGCGCGGACCCTCAGCGCGCGCCGCCAGTCGGCCGTGTCACGAATGGCCTCGTTGTTCACTCGGATGATCACGTCGCCCGCCCGCAAGCCGGCCGCCGCGCCCGGGCTGCCCTTCTCCACGGAGCGCACCAGCACACCCTGATTCGACGGCACCCCAAAGAACTCGCACAACTGCGGGCTCATCGCCTCCACCACGATTCCGTGACGTGCCGAAATCATCGGCCCACCCGGAATGTCGATGGCGGGATACGCCACCGGTGGCATGGGCGGCACCGGCGGTACCGCAAACGCCATGCTCCCCGCTGGACTGAGCGGCGCTTTGGGCATCTCGGCCATCTGCTTCCAGTCGCCCAGCGTCACCTTGATGTCTTTGCTCTGCCCGCCTCGAATCACCGTCATCGTCACCGTGCTGCCGGGAGCGCTGCTATGGATGAGGCCCGCAAACTGTTCAGAACCGCTAACCGGCTTCCCGTTGTAGGCCACCACAACATCGCCGCTCTTCAGCCCCGCGCGGCACGCCGGCCCGTCCTGGTCCACGTTCGCAATCAAAGCTCCACCGTTCGTCAGATGCAGCTCAGCCCCTTTCTCGGGAGAGACGCTATCCACCATCACGCCCAGGTACGCAGTACCATGGCTATCGCCGGGAGTTCCGGGTGCCGCGAATGCGGCCGGCACAGCACCCGCCACAGCCAACGTCAGCGCCGCACAAATCAACATTTTCGAAATTCTACGCATTGCCATACTTCGACCTCATTCCTATTGCGACCGCCGTATGTCGATCTGCCCGATGGTGGTGCGCAGCCGCAGGAGCGGTCCGCCACCGTTCAAACGCCCCTCGCCGAACATCGACTTTGGTCCGTATTGCCTGCCCTCGGATGTAATCGCCAGCCCGGGAAATTCCGACTTAATGCCCACGCCACTAGCCAGTTCGGTGGAGGCGTGCACATCCACTCCCAGGTCGCGCGGCAGGTAAACCACCACATTCCCCACCGCGGTGTGCAGGTACGAATCGCGATACTGGCCTCGGCCGGCGACAAACTGCGCCGTGATGGGTCCGCCGCCGGTCTCCACCCGCGCGCTCTGCCCCAGCTTCATCAACTCCACGGCGCCACCGCCCGTCACCACCTGCACCGGGCCCTGCGCGCTGGTCAGCCGCACCGTACCTCCGCCGGTTTCCGCCGTCACCGAGCCTTCGACGTCGCCCAGGCTCAGGTTGCCGCCGCCTGAACTCGCCCGCAGATCGCCATTGCACTGCCCGACTTCCACATTGCCCGCGCCGGTTTCGACCGTGGTCGCTCCCGCGGTCCCGATCTTCACTCGGCCGCCGCCGGTCTTAATAAAAAGCTGGCCCGTCACCCGCTCCACGGAGACGTTGCCGCCGCCGCTCTGCAGAAACAGGTCAGCGCTCACCTTCCCAGCTTCCATGTTCCCGCCACCGCTGGTGATCTTCACTGCCCCAGACACATCGTCCACCTTCACGTTGCCGCCGCCGGTCGTGCCCATCACCGTTCCCGCAATCGAGGTCAGCGACAGCGCGCCGCCGCGCGTCTCCGCCTTCACCATCTGCGTCAGCCGCGGAATCTGTACCACGAAGTCCGCCGCCAGACGGTTCACGTTGTGGCCCATGAGCTTGCCTTCCAGCACCACCGCATCGCCCACTTTGCTGGCTTTAATCCGCAATTGATCGAATTGCCGCCGCGCCGCTTCCTCGCTCTCGGCATTGGCGCGTTTGCGCACCACGTAGCTTACTTGCGACGCATTGCCCTGCACCCGTAGTGAGCCGATATCGGTGATGGTGCGGAACTCGCGCCCCGCTGGCAGCGTTCCCGTGGTTTCTTCCACCCAGGTGTTGCCCTCGCGGAATACGTGCGACGATTGTGCCCACAACGGGGCGCTTAGCAGAATTGCCAGCGCTGCGGCCACAACGCTCCCTCGGCGGCTCAGCACCGCGTCATGTTGGGGTCCCGATTTCATGGCGCTTATCAGTACACCGTCGGCATCGACGCCAGTACCCGCTTCGACTCCGCCCGAATGTAATCGCTGGGATCTTCCTTCGCCAACTGCTGCAAGGCCATGCGCACGCTGCTGTCGGCCTTCACCGGTTCCAGCGCGTGCAGTGCGCCGCTGCGCACACCCAGATTGCCGTCGTTCAACAACGCTTCCAGCACCGCATTGCGCACCCGTATGTCCTCTTTCACGAAAGCCGACAGCCCCTCGAGCGAGTGCAACCGCACCCCCGGATTGCTGTCGTAGCGCAGCGCATAGGTCAGCGTCTCGCGCACTTTCGGATCGTCCGTCTTGGCCGACAGCGCATCCACCGAGTTCAGCCGCACCCCGGCATTGTCGTTGCTCTTGGCCGCGTACAGCAGCAGGTCCTGCACCTTAGGATCGTTCACCGTCCCCTGCACCGAGCCGGGCGACACCCGGTCGTACTGCACCTTCACCTGGTTCGTCGCCGGGTCCTTCTCAATCGAGGTGATACCGCCGATGGCCGCTTCCTGCACCGGCTCCTGGGGCGTAACCAACGTCTTGCCGCGCATCGTTTGATACATCGCTCCCAGCCCGCCGCCAAATCCAACCATGAAGATTGCCATGGCCAGCGCGGGCGAAAAGCGCACCTGCCGCAGCCACGCCGCCGGATCGAACGCCCAGCGCTGATACCATGCGCGGTGCGGGCTGGTCTGCTCCAGCGCTTCCTGCAGCCGCATGCGCGACGCCGCCAGAAAGCTCGCCGACGGCTCCTCCACCGGCAGCGCGTTCATCTGCTCCTGAAACGCCCGCTGCTCGCTAAGCTCCGCCGCGCAGCTCTGGCAGCGCGTCGTGTGCTGCTCCAGCTCATGCCGCGCGTCGTCGGCCAGCTCACCGTACAGGTAGAGCGTGATGTTTTCTCGTACCCATTCGCAATTCATAAGTGCATCTCTGGTAGAGCTGGCCTTTAGGCCAGCGTCTAAGTCCTTCTATTCTTGTCATCCCGAGCGGGCTTTAGGCCGCGAGGGACCTGCATTTTCCCTGGGTGCCCTTACCGCCCGTATTTCGCGATAGCGTGGGAACCCCTTACCTCGCATCCTTCAACGCCGCCCTTAACTTCTGCGTCCCGCGAAACAGCGTGTTCTTCGCCGTCTCTTCCGTCGTATTCAAAATCTCGCCGATCGTGCGCAGCTTCAGTCCCTGGTAGTGCTTCATCTCGAACACCATGCGTTCCCGCGGCGTCAACTTCTCCAGCGCTTTGGCAATCCTATTGCCCAGCTCCCGCCGCATCAGGTCTTTCTCCGGACTCGCGCCCGACCGCACATCCGCTACCTGGTCGAGCATGTCGAAACTCTCGCCGTCCGAATCCGTCACCACGCCCGAGTCTTCCTTCCGCACCTGCCGCTTGCGCAGGTGGTCGAGACACAGGTTGGTCACGATGCGGTAGATCCAGGTGTAGAACGAGCACTCGAAGCGGAAGCTGCCGAGGTTGCGGTACGCCTTGAGGAACGCTTCCTGATAAATGTCCTGCGCGTCCTGCTCCGAGCGCGTCATGTGATACGCCAGCCGCAGTACCGGCCCATCGTATTGGCGCACCAGTTCCTCGAACGCAGCGTGATTGCCGCGCTGGGCTTCCCGGATCAACTCCGCGTCGTTCATGCGCCTCTGGGTCTGCTCCGCGGTGCCTCGTGCTTGCGAGGCTATGGGGGGCAGCGTCTCTTTCGCCCCCTCCGGCACACCCGCCAGGGCAATCCCGGGGCCAACCGTGAGAGCAATTGCTACCGCTTCGGCCGCCATGCTGCTGTCCGTCCATCTCCCGCTTGCGGCCCAATCCCCGGGCCTGCAATTACATAGACGGACTACTCCTGCAACCGTAAGCGGCCATTATAGTGTTTGGGACGAGGGCGCCCCACCGACCAGGGTGCCCCACCCTTGTCCGCGCCTTTTGCGGACGGGGTGGGGACCGACACCTCGGGCCAGCGACCTCCTCCCTCCCGATTTCCGGCCCCTGCCCCTTCGGGGATGTACGTTCTTACGGCTCAACAAGTTCTGCCCGCATCACCCCAGCCTCGCCCGATCTGCAAGTACTACATCCCTTACAAACTCGTAGTCGAGCAGGTATAGTCCCTGCAATAGCTTCTTCGGATGACGCCTTAATGACACTTGCGCACACTGCCTGCATCTTCCTCGAAGTCCGAAACGTCACCTGGTCGGCCGATTGGGCTTGGGGCTTACCCCTGATCGTCCTCACGGTTCTCATCCATGTCACCGGCCTCGGCCTCATGAGCCAGCGCGTCGTTCACGGCAATATCGGCCGCAAGATTGAGCGCCTTCATCCAAGGCTCGCGTTCGTGTTGGTGGTCGGCGCCACCACATTGTTGGCCACTACCCTGCATGGGCTGGAGGCCGGCATCTGGGCCACCGCCTACCGGAGTCTCGGCGCTCTCCCTGACTTCCGGTCAGCCATGCTCTATTCGCTCAACGCCATGACCAGTTATGGGCACACGTCCCTGGAACTGCCGGACCACTGGCACCTCTTGGGAGCACTCGAGGCCCTCAACGGATGGCTCCTTTTCGGGCTTAGCACAGCATTTCTGTTTGCTGTCATCGAGAAAGCCGGGTCCTTCGCCAGCCCGCGTGACCACGCCTAGCGGTAGGAAAGCTGGTAGCATTCCGTATTGTGACACGCGTCACTGGGGATTGTTAGTGTCCAGGACTCTACTGATTTGGTTGCAATACTGTCCCTCACCTGCACCCGTTGCAACGCGCGGGTGTATTCGCCTGGACCCTCAACTGTACAAGCTAAGAGCGGAGAAGAAATCATGACGATTCGAACCATCGCCAGAACAACGATGATGCTGGGATTCGTGTTTGTAGTTGGCGTTTCATTGGTTGGACAAGCTTTTGCCGCCGACAGCATCAAAGGCCAAGTCTTGGGCGGTGGCGCCCCCATCGCAAAATCAACCGTAACCTTGTGGGAGGCCAGCGCCGCTGCTCCCAGGCAACTCGACCAAACCAAAACCAAGGACGACGGCAAGTTTGAGGTTAAGGCCAAGGGCGCGCACGCCGATGCCATTCTCTACCTGGTCGCAACCGGCGGCATAGCCAAGGCCAGCAAGACGAGTGGCGACAATCCTGCTATCGCACTCTTAGCCGTTGTGGGCAGTAATCCTCCGGCCAGCGTGACCATCAACGAACTCACCACCGTGGCGTCTGCCTTTACCAACGCGCGATTCATCAGTGGCGATGGCATTTTCGGCAATCCGCTGGGACTGAAGATTGCTGCCGGCAACGTTCCCAACCTGGTAGATCTCACGACCGGCGGATGGGGCAAGGTAATTCTCGATCCGCTGAACAGCACCCAGACCACGGCGCTGGCGAATCTGGACACGCTAGGCTCGCTGATCACAGCGTCGTTCACGGTGGCCAACGATGATTGGCGCGCGCGCTTCTACAAGGCCGCAACGCCGACCGGAGGAGCGACGCCCAAGAACACCCTCGAGGCGATAGCCGGTATCGCCCGAGAGCCGTGGGCGGATCCCAAGGACCTCTACGCTCTGTTCGACGAGGCCTATCCGCAACCCAAGGACGGCGCGCGGCGCGCGGCTCCTTTCGTTCCCTATCTCGCGTACGTTCCCGATGACTTCGTCCTCAGTCTTTGTTTCGCCGGCGGAGGCATGTTCGCCAATGGCCGCTTCATGTTCGACAAGGATGGCAATCTTTGGAGCGGACAGAACTGGATGCCCGGTTCGCAGTCCGGCGTCGTGAACAGTATCGGTGGAGGCGTTATCAAGGTTACCCCGAACGGAACCATCCTCTCGCCGCCGATCACTGGCTTCACCGGAATGGGAATCGACGGCGTTGGTTGGGGCACCGCCGTGACCAATGACCGCGTTTGGATCAGCAGCTTTAACGGAAAGTTTCTGGTGATGGATTTCGACGGCAAGCCCGTCGCCAAAGAGAGCGATGTGCCGTTTAAGGAGAAGTTCCTCGGCCTGATGGGCATCGGCGTTGCTGCGAACGGTGATGTGTGGATTGCCGATGGCTCGGACAATCAGTTGCTGTACTTTCCCGGAGGACGAATCAAAGAAGGAAAGATCGTAAAAGTCGCGGGCCTAAAGTCTCCCTTCGACATCGTCATCGACGGCCAGAATCGCGTCTGGGTTAGCAATTCGCAGTCGGACACCATCGTGCGTTTCCCGGCCAACGATCCAACCAAGGTGGAAACCTACCATGCCGGCATCAGCGTCCGTGCCCTCGCGCTTGATTCGAAGAGCAATGTCTGGGCAGTCAGCAACATGTCGTTGGATTTCCCCGTACCGAAGGTTCCCGACGGCGCGTCCATCATGGAACAGTTCAAGATCATGGGCGCCGCCATGTTGCAGTACCCCAAACCCACCGGCGTGGTCAATATGATCCGTCCCGACGGCACTCAAGCTGACCCGGCGGGTTACACCGGCGGCGGGGCGGTCGACGTGCCGTGGGGAGTGAACATCGACGGCAATGACGATGTTTGGATCGGCAACCTTTCGCCGCGCAAACGTGCTGTCGTTTACCTGGCAGGGGCAGACACCAAGGGCCACCCTGCGGGCACGAAGGCTGGCGACGTCATCCACATTTTCCAGAGCGGCAGCATCCAGATGCTCACCGACGTAAACATCGACCCGGCGGGCAACGTTTGGGCCGCAAATAACTGGAATGATGCTCAGGCAGCCACGTCAGGCGACCCATTTCGACCCACCTCGACTTGGGGCGGAGGGTCGGGCCTCACCGTGATCTATGGAGTGGCGGCACCAGTTAAGCCGCCGCGCATGGGCAAGGTGCAGACGTACTAACGAAGGCGCATAGAATCGGAGACTCTTGTGGCGGGGAGGGTAGCGCCTTTCCGCCATCTTGATTTATTTCCTCGTGTTGCCTACGGCGACGAGCTTGAAAGGAATTGAAATGATGAAACGAATTTTGTTTTCGATGCTCCCCCTGATCTTCTTATTCAGCGTTTCGGCAATCGCGCAGCAGAACCTGACGCTTGTCGTAACCGGCCAGCAGGGACAAATTCCGGTTGTCCAGATGAACGGCAAGTCCTACGTGGACATCGAAGCGCTGGCGCGCCTCACGGGCAGTTCCGTAAGTATCACAGGGAATCAGATCATCCTGACCCCGGCAGGTTCGGCCCCAAACTCCCTGCCGGCAGATTCGCCGCCCTCCGCCCGCGCCGCGCATTTAACGCTCGTCTCTACCGCAGGTCCGTCAGCGGATCCCGAACCTTCGGCTCCAGCCGATCAGGCAAAGTCGGCCGCTACCGAGCAGAAGCCGGAAGCCGCGGTTTCGGCGCAGGCTCAGGCGGCAGCGTTGCAGAAAGCGACGCAGAACCCGGTCGCCAATCTCATCAGCGTCCCCCTGCAGAACAACACCAACTTCGGCTACGGGCCTTACAACCGCACCCAGGATGTGCTGAACATTCAGCCCGTCATACCAGTCAAGCTCAGCGAAAAGTGGATGCTCATCTCGCGTATCATTCAGCCCATCGTATGGCAGCCCTATCCCAACCAGAACACCGGCGGCGAATACG
>Ga0335070_10002666_pt1 | contig 20729 bp, 22 predicted proteins | sample Lox_Sample_13_FD_206722 | JGI IMG/M metagenome (GOLD analysis project Ga0335070, IMG submission 206722) | Soil microbial communities from Loxahatchee National Wildlife Refuge, Florida, United States - Lox_Sample_1.3 | ecosystem: Environmental > Terrestrial > Soil > Wetlands | place: USA...
ATCCGGTCAATGGCGCCGCCCGGTCTTCGATCTCGATTCGGTCGGGCTGCTGTCGCTGCTCGAGCCGATGCAGCAGCTCCCGTTGGGCTGTGTCGTCACGAACCACAAGCGTCACGAGCGCGAAGTCGTGCCGCAGTACCCGAAACTGCGCAAGAAGGTGCGGGCCGTCGCGCGCTTCGTGATCAACCAGGTTGGCTGGCACGCGGCAAAGATGACGAGCCGCTGCGCTGGGGGCAGCAGCGTCAAGTGAGCCGGTTCATTTCAACGTGTTGAAACCCACGAAGTCGAGCTCGTAGCCGGTGTCCTCGAGGGTCGCGATGGCGACCTGCTCGTCGTCCTCACCGGTGCCGCCGGCGATGCCGATCCCGCCGATGATCTCGCCGTTCTTCTTCAACGGCAGCGCCCCCTGCGCGGCGACGACTGCCTTGTGGCCCATCTGCGAGACCTGCGCGAAGAACAACGGGTCGCTCTCTGACCAGCCGCGCAGCATCGTCCCCGGACGCTGCATGACCGCGCCGGTGTAGGCCTTCGAGGTCGCGATCTCGGCCTGCAGCGGCCGCGCGCCGTCCATGCGCTCGATCAGGACGGGGAAGCCGCCTGCGTCGACGATGACGACCGTGATCGGCTTGTCGATCTCCGCTGCACGCTTCTGCGCCGCCGCAGCGATGCGCTTCGCTTCGTCCAACGTGATGTGTGTCATGGCTGCTCCGGGGACTCGTGGTTCCAATTGCCGTGATAGGCGAGCTCGACGAGATTCTGGTCGGGGTCGTACATGTACGTCGCCTTCGAGTTGTTCTGCGGCCGCTCGAAGTAGCCGAACGTCTCGATGTCGAGCGACTTGAGGTGCTCCATGAAACCGTCCCAGTCCTCGACCTCGATGCAGAAGTGGTGCGGCTTGATGTCCGGGATCGGGCCGTCGCCCCGGTGCACCGTGAAGTGCACGTCGAAGTTGCCGCGCGTGAGCAGCAGCACCTCCTCTACCCCAGGCGCACCCCCCTGCGGCTTCACGATCGGGATATGCCGGAGCCCGAAGACCTTCCCGTACCACTCCTTCGTCCGCTCGGGATCCGCGATCGGGATGTTCACGTGATGGATCGAATGTGGCCTGCTGCTCATTGGTATGCCTCCTCTAGGACGACCCGGTTGCGCAGCGTGCCCACGCCGCTGATGTCGATCTCGACGACGTTGCCGGGCTCCATCTGCACCATCGCGTCGGCACCGAGCCAGAGCACGTCGCCGGGTGCGATCGTGATGTAGCGGCTCATCTCGACGATGAACTCGACCGGCGAGAACACCATGTCGCCGGTCTGGAAGCGCGCGCGCTCGTCGCCGTCGATCCTCGTCGCGGTCTCTGCGGCGTCGAGGTGGAATTCGGTCTCGATCCACGGCCCCATCGGCTTGAACGTATCGCTGTTCTTCGACCGCCAGAAGGTGCGGTCCGAGTTCTGCCACTCGCGTGCGCTGACGTCGTTCCCGATCGTCCAGCCGAAGATCGACGCTTCTGCCTCCTCGGGCGAGCAGCGTCGGCCTGGGGAGCGGCCGAACACGGCGACGAGTTCGGGCTCGCACTCGAAGCGCGCGCCGTCGAAGTCGTATGGCTTGACAATGTCCTCGTCGTGTCCGATCAGCGCATTGTTGGCCCGGTAACCGACCTCGGCGCGGGTCGGTCGCGCCGCCTGCTTGTACCCGGCTTCGAACGCGTGCTCGATGTGGCCGAAGTAGTTGAGGCCGGCGCAGAAGAACGTGGACGGGATGGTCGGCGGCAGCAGCCGTTCTCCGTGGAGCGCGAGAGTCGCGCCGGTCTCGCGGGGCTCGCACCAGGGCGCGCGGTCGACGAGCACGATCGTGTCGCCGTCGACGCGGCCGAACCCCGCACGGGTGCGGGCCCACCTCAAGAGATGAGCTTGTGGTGCACGCGCTTCGTGATCAGGTAGCCCTCGAGCCCCTCGTGGCCACCCTCGCGGCCGTAGCCGCTCTCCTTGACGCCGCCCGACGGCGCTTCGGGCACGGAGCCGGACGCGTGGTTGATCGAGAGGATCCCCGCCTCGAGACGGCGCGAAAGCTCCGCCGCGCGCGCCGACGACTTCGTGAAGCCGTAAGCGGCGAGGCCGTACGGAAGCGCGTTCGCGCGCTCGATCGCCTCGTCGAGATCGGTGAACGGCATGATCGGCGCCACAGGCCCGAACGGCTCGACCGAGAGAAGCTCGGCCGTCGTCGGTACGTCGGTGAGCACCGTCGGCTCGTAGAACCAGCCCGGACCGTCAATGCGCTTCCCGCCGGTGACGATGTTCGCGTTGGCCTGCTCGACGAACTTCTCGATCGCCGCGAGCCGGCGCGGATTCGCGAGCGGCCCCATCTTCACGCCCTCCTCGAGCCCGTTGCCGACCTTGATCGCCTTCGTCGCCTCAGAGAACGCGTCGACGAACGCGTCGTACAGGGACTCATGCACGTAGAAACGGCTCGGCGACGTGCAGACCTGGCCGGCGTTGATGAACTTCGCTGTCACGCACATGCGCGCCGCGTACGACGCGTCGCTGTCGTCGCAAACGATGACGGGTGCGTGCCCGCCAAGCTCCATGATCGACGGCTTCATCACCTGCGCGGCGAGGCCGGCGAGATGCTTCCCGACTGGAACGGAGCCGGTGAAGGCGATGAAGCGGATGCTCGGGTGGGCGATCAGGTACTCGGAGATCGCCGGCGGGTCGCCGAAGACGAGGTTGAGGACGCCGGCCGGGACGCCTGCCTCCTCGAAGCAGCGCACGAGCTCGCACGCCGTTCCCGGAGTCTCCTCCGACGCCTTGATGACGAGCGAGCAGCCTGCCGACAGCGCGGCGGAGATCTTCCGCATCGGCGAGCCGGCGGGGAAATTCCAAGGCGTGAACGCCGCGACCGGCCCGACCGGCTCGCGGTGCACGGTCAGCAGCGTGTCATTGTCGATCGGGATGACCCGGCCGTACGCACGGCGTCCCTCCTCGGCCTCCCACTGCAGCGCCTTCGCGACGCGTACCGCCTCGCCACGCGCCTCAGGGAGCGGCTTGCCCTGCTCGAGGGTCATCACCTCGCCGATCCGCGCGGCACGGGAGCGGATCAGCTCGGCGGCGCGCAGCAGGATGCCGGTTCGCTCGTCGACGGGCAGGTCGCGCCAGATTGCGAAACCGCGCACGGCTGCCGACACCGCGCGCTCGAGATCGTCGACCGTCGCGTGCGGGACGCGCCCGATGACCTCCTCCGTGGCCGGGTTGTAGACGTCGATGTGCTCGGCCGATTCCGTCCACGCGCCGTCGATGTACAGGCCCAGCTCGGTATAGACCGTCGTGTCCGCGGTCGCGCTCACTTCGACTTCAGCACCCAGATGTGGTGGGGCGGGGTCTCCTCGTGGACTCGCGTCTCGTACGTGTCGTCGACGCGGCTCATGTCGGCGGCGTACTCGACGCGGCCGCCACACGGTGCGTAGAAGAAGCGGAAGACGTTCGAGCCGACAGTGTGCCGGCCGAGCAGACGCGCCTCCTCCCAGCCCTGGTCGAGCATGTAGTTCCCGCCCTCGACGACCTCGTCGAAGTCGCGCACCTCCCAGGCCGTGTGATTGATGCCGTACGCGTCGGGGCGGTGGCAGAGCAAGAAGTTGTGCTGATCGGCGTCGCCTTCGCAGCGCATGAACGTGCCCATCTTCAGTGAGCGGTCGGTGGCGCGGAAGTCGAGCCGGTCGAGGTAGAACGCCTCCGCCTGCTCCCGGCCCTCCTTCGGGATGTTCACGGCGAGATGGCACACTCGCAGCGGATGCGCGCGGCCGTAGGCGGTCAGCTCGCGGTTGAGGCGACCGACCGATCCACCGACGTTCGGCGTGCGCTGGTCGAAGTCGACCTCGACGGCCTCCGAGAGCGCGAACGCGATGTGGTAGCCGCTCTCGTCGCGCGTATGGATCGAGCCGTCCTGGTCCTCGCGGACGTCACGGTCGCTGCTCAAGTTGGCCGCCAGGGAATCGAGGGCTTCTTGGGTGTCGACGCCCCATGTCACCTCGCGCAGCGTCGAGCCGGGCTCGAGCGCCGGTGGCAGGCTGGGGTCGTCAGCAGGCCGGAGGTGCAGGAGCTGCCCAACCGGCGTGCGAAAGGTCGCACCGCGCTCGCCGCCCTCGACTGGCTCGAGACCGAAGTCGTCGAAGAAGCGCGTGCACGTCGCGACATCTTCGACGCCGTAGACAAGGGACTCGATGCGTTCGATCACGCCACGACGGAATCTAGCCCCGGCGCGAGCCTCGGCTCGGAACGCTTACGTTGCGGACCCGGTAGCGACACGCTCGGGCGAGGGCGCTTCGAGCATCGGGTGCTCGCGGAACCACGCCTGAATGAAGGCGAGGAAGACCTTCACCTTGCGTACCGTCTGCTGGCCGGGCGCGTATACGGCGAAGAGGGGCCGGTCGGGGACCTCGTGGTCGGTAACCAGGACTTGCAACTTCCCCTCCATCACCTCGCGGTAGATCGGCCGGAGCGGAAGAAGCGCGACGCCCATGCCGCCGAGCGCAGCCTTTTGCAGCACGAGGTAGGTGTTCGAGGTGAAGACCGGGTGCGGCACCTTCACGTGCTCGGCTCGGCCGTTCTGGCGGAAGTGCCAGACCGGGTCATTCGAGTGCACGAGACAGTTGTGATCCGCGAGGTCGCGCGGTCTCGTCACGTCCGGCCTTCCTGCGAGGTACGCAGGCGACGCGCAGAGCACGAACCGGAGGTCGTGAATCTTCTTCACCTTCACCGAGGAGTCACGCAGGTTCTTCGTATGGAAGGCGACGTCGAAGCCTGAGTCGAGGAAGTTGTACGTTCGGTCGGACATACCGCCGACCTCGAAGCGGACATTGATCAGCGGATGCTGGATCGCGAATTGGGCGATCGCCTCTCCGAGGTCAAGGCTGCCGATCCACTTCGGCGAGATGATGTTGAGCGTTCCTTCCGCGCGTTCGCGTAGGCCGGCCAGCGTCGCATCCTCCTCGGTAATCTCGCTGAGGATCCGGGTCGCGAACGCCGTGTAGCGCTCGCCCGCCTCGGTCAGCGTGACGCTGCGGGCGGTGCGGTTGACGAGGCGGATGCCGACCTCCTGCTCGAGGTGCGCTATGTGGCGTGAGACGAGCGAGCCGGAGATGCCGAGCGAGCGCGCGGCGCCGTTGAAGCTCTTGACACGGGCGACGGCGACCAGTGTCCGCATGACGGTCAGGCGATCCACGGTGTGTTACGCCAACGTAATCACACGCATGCAAGATGTGCAAGGCGCTGAGGCCCCGGACTCACGGACGGGCAACGGGGAGTCGGTGCGCCGTGCGAAGGCTATGGTTGCCGGCCGGGTGCGCACGCCGTCTGTTCACTGTCGTAATGGTCTCGGCGTGGCGGTACCGGAAGTCCTGATGCCCGCGCTCGCCGGGCGGCCGGCCAACAGGATCGGATTGGGGACGATGCAGCTGACCGGCCGTGGAGCGTTCGGCCCCCCTCGCGACCGGGACGAAGCAATCGCGGTCCTCCGGCGTGCCGTCGACCTCGGCGTCAACCACATCGACACTGCCCACTACTACGGCCCCGGCGTGACGAACGAGCTGATTCGGAGTGCACTCCATCCGTATCCCGACGACCTCGTCCTCGTGTCCAAGGTCGGCGCGGCGCGAGACGAGAACGGAGGCTGGCACGAGGCCCAGCGACCCGACGAGCTTCGCGCGGGCGTCATGGCGAACCTTCGCGAGCTCGGCATCGAATCCATGCCCGTTGTGAACCTGAGGCGCCACCCCGGAACCGACGTCCCGTTCCCCGAACAGCTTGATGCGATGCATGCGATGCGAGCCGAAGGACTCATCGAAGCGGTGGGAATCAGCAACGTCACCGTGGATGAGTACCAGGCCGCTCGCGTACGCGGCGACGTCGCGTGCGTCCAGAACCTCTTCAACCTGCTCGATCGCAGCGATCAGCATCTCTTCGACGTCTGCGCCGCAGACGGCATTCCGTACGTTCCGTTTTTCCCGCTGAGGTCTCCGCGTGGCGACGCCGGCCCGGTCACGGACGCAGAGCCCGTCAAGGAGGCAGCCGATCGCCTCGGCGCGACCCCGGCCCAGGTCGCCCTCGCGTGGCTCCTTCAGCAAGCGCCGAACGTGTTGCTCATCCCGGGCACGTCATCCGTCGAGCACCTCGAAGAGAACGTCGCCTCGGTCGGTGTCGAGCTCGACCCGGCGACGATTCGGGCGCTCGAAGAGCTCGCCTGACCACCGCGGCTAGGTCGCGGAACGCTAAGGGTGAGCGGAATTCATTCCCGGCCCCGCACCATGTGCTGTCGTGATCTGCGCTTACATACCGCGCCCCCGTGGACTGGAACCGCAGGCCCCTGCCGATCTCCTCGAACGACATCCGCACCGCATTCTCGCGCTGCTCGAAGGACGCCGGACCGACGATGCGGTCCGCTCCCGTGCGGTGGCCGCGGCGTCTCTGTCGGGCGGCTACCTGACACTCGTCTCGGTCGTCGCCCGGCCCTTTCCGACGTTCGGCTTCGGGCCGGTCTGCTGCCCAGCAGTGTCCTTCGGCGAGTTGTACCGCGACGCGACCCGCACGCTTGCGCGGATTGTTTCCGAGATCCCGGGAGAGATCCCGCTCATGACAGCGATCGACCAGGGATCGATCCTCGACGTGATCGCGCGACGCGTCGAAGCCGCGGCTCACGACCTCGTCATATTTCGCCGCAGCGTCTTCGTACCGGCAAGCGGAGGTTGAGGGTCGGGCACCCGCCGGGGAGGCGACATCGAACAGTCGCGACAGGCAACGAAACCGGCGATGTGCAGGGACTTCGAAAGCGGGAGCGACGGGACTCGAACCCGCGACCTCCGGCGTGACAGGCCGGCGTTCTAACCAACTGAACTACGCCCCCGAGGCGGGCCTAGTGTAGCGGGTCGGCGCTTACATCACTTCGTCGAAGAACTCGGCATGCGAGTCGCCGGCGATCGGGACGATCAGGTCGTCGACCGGCGCGCCTGCGCTGGCGTCCGGGCTCGTCTGCATCGTGACGCCGCCCGATTTCGCGCCGTTGAGGTCGACCTCGACGACGTTCGCGGCCTTCATGGCGGCCGCCACCGCCCCGCCGTCCGGCACCGCCTGCACGACCGTGACCGTCGGGACGAGGACGATCACCTTCTTCTCCGGCTGGTTGCACGAGACGTCGACCGAGAGCTGCGACGGACCCTTCACGCCGTTGATGGTCATCGAGCGGAGATCGATCAGCTCCGTGCACATCGGTCGCCTGATCTCGTTGTCGACCAGGTTGTAGATCTCCTGCTTGAAGTGGCCCGCGACGTACAGATCCGCCACGAAGGAGCTGCCGCTGGACGTGAGCGCGCGCTCGTCGGTGCCGACAACGCCGCCGAACGTGGAGCTCAGCTTCTGCCAGGAGTTGGGCAGAGCCCAGCTGTTGAGGTCGCGCGGAGGCGTCAGGCTCTTCACTTCGGGGGCCACCTGGTCGAGGAGGTGTAGGGCGTTCTGGAGCTCCTTCTTCGCCTCCGCGTCGTGGCCCGCCTTCTGCTGCTTGACGGCGTTGTTCTCGAGCGTGATCGCGTAGCTGACGCCCAGCCTCACCGCCTTCAGCGCCGTGGTGCGAGGGTCGGCGTTCGTCTGCGCAGGAGCCGACGACGCGACGCCGAGCACGACGGACAGGAGGAGTGCCGCAGCGAGGATCCGCATCCGTTCGCACCGTACTCCGCGGTGCGTGGCGGGACAAGCCGCCGCCCTCTCTACCCTTGCCCCGGTGTCCGCTCCGACGACCGTCGACTGGGTCGCGATCGGGATCGTCGCCCTCTGCGCCGTCATCGGCTGGCGGCGCGGCCTCGTCGCGTCCGCGCTCTCGCTCGCCGGGCTCGTCGCCGGCGCGTACGTCGGCTCCCGGATCGCGCCGCATCTGCTCGACCACGGCGCCGCCTCGCCGTGGGCCGCGCTCGCCGGGCTCGGCGGCGCGGTCGCCGGCGCGCTGCTCGGGCAGGCGCTCGCCGGGATCCTCGGGGGGATGGTCCGCGGCGGCCTGCGGCTCACGCCGTTCCGGTTCCTCGACTCCGCCGGCGGCTTCGTGCTCGGCGCGGCGGCCGGCTTCGCGTTCGTCTGGGTGATCGGCGCGACGGCGCTGCTCATCCCCGGGCAGACGCGCTACCGCCAGGAGGCGGAGAGATCGGAGCTCGTGAAGAGGCTGAACGAGCTCGTGCCGCCGCGGCAGCTGCTCCATCTGCTCGCGCGCATCGACCCGTTCCCGTCGATCACGGGGCCGGAGACGCCGGCCGCGCCGAGCACGTCGATCGCGCGCGACCCCGACGTCGTCGCCGCGACGGCGTCCGTCGTGCGCGTGCTCGGGACGTCGTGCGGCGTCGGCGTCGAGGGGAGCGGCTGGTTCGCGTCGCCGCACCTCGTCGTCACCGCGGCACACGTCGTCGCGGGCGAGGGCGACACGGTGATCGAGATCGCGGGTCGCGCGCGATCGGTGCGGGCGCGCGCAGTCGCGTTCGACGCGCGGAACGACGTCGCGGTGCTGCGGATCGTCGGCGCGCGCGCGACGCCGCTGAAGATCGCGCCGCCGCACACGGGCTCGCCGGTCGCGATCGTGGGCTATCCGCAGAACGGCCCGCTGCGGCTCACGCCGGGCCGGATCGGGAAGACGCAGGTCGTCTTCACGCAGGACGCGTACGGCCACGGGCCCGTGCCGCGCACGATCACCGCGGTCGCCGGGCGCGTCCGCCACGGCGACTCCGGCGCGCCGGCCATCGACGCCCGCGGCGCGGTGCAGTCCACCGTCTTCGCCGCGCGCGTCGGCGGGCCGGGAGGCTACGGCGTGCCGGACTCCGTCGTGCTGCGCGCGCTCGAGTCCGTCCGCGGGCCGGTCTCGACCGGCTCGTGCGGCGGCTGAGGATCCGGGAGCAGCTCGAGCGCCGCGAGCGGCGCCTTGAACGGCGGGATCACCTCGACGCCGGCGACGCGGCCGCGCGCCTCCTCGATCAGGCCGCGCGCGAGCTCGAACCCGACCTGCGGCGCGTCGGTCCCCGCCGCGCGGAACCGCTCGCGCACCTCCTCCGGCACGACGATCCCCGGCACCTCGTTGTGGAGCCGGAGCGCGAGCGGATAGCTCGTGACGTAGAAGACGCCGAGGAGCACCGGGACCGGCCAGCCGCCGAGCCGCCGCTCGAGCTCGTCGAGGTAGGCGAGGTCGAAGAGCGACTGCGTGATCGCGAACTGCGCGCCGGCCTCGACCTTCCGCTCGAAGCGGCGCAGCTCCTCGTCGAGGTCGTCCGCGGTCGGGTTGACGGCCACGCCGTAGAAGAAGGACGTCGGCGCGTCGAGCGACTTGCCGGTGAACGACTCGCCGGCGTTCAGCTTCTGGAGCAGCCGGCAGAGGCCGATCGAGTCGACCTCGTAGACGCCGTTCGAGCCCGGGTAGTCGCCGGTGTCGGGCGGGTCGCCGGTGATCGCGAGGACGTTGCGGAGCCCCGCGGCGTGCGCGCCGAGGAGGATCGACTCGAGACCCATCACCGAGCTGTCGCGCGGCGTCAGATGCGGGATCGTCTCGAGCCCGACCCGTTGCTCGATCGCGGCTGCGGCCATCATCGGGTTCATCCGCGCGCGCGCCGTGTAGTTGTCGGTGACGTCGACGAAGCCGACCTTGCCGGAGTCGCGGAGCGCGGCGCACAGCTCGAGCAGGCCGTCGAGCGAGCCGCCCTTCGGCGGGTTGATCTCGACGGTCGCGGTGAAGCGGCCCTCGCGGAGCGCGGCGGCGAACCGGCTCTCCTCGTGCTGCGCGGTCGCGCGCGCGTGCGGCTCGCGCTCGCGCGAGAAGATCGGCTGCGCGACGGCGCGCTCCTCGGCGAGCGCGTCGCGGATCGCGGAGATCTGCACCGGCGTCGTCCCGCAGCAGCCGCCGACGATGCGCGCGCCGAGCTCGCGCGCCTGCGCCGCGAAGTCGCCGAAGTAGTCCTCCTCGGCGTGCGGGTAGACGATCCGGCTCCCGAGGCGGCTCGCGAGCCCGAGGTTCGGGAGCGCGGCGAGCGGGAGCGCGTCGCCCATCGCGGCGAGCGCCTCGAGCGCCGCCTGCGGCCCGGCGCCGTGGTTCGCGCCGCACGCCGCGACGCCGAGCGCGCGCATCGCCTCCGCCGCCTCCGCCGCGCCGACGCCGCCCGGCGTCTCGCCGTCCGCGTCGAACGTCATGAGCGCGACGACCGGCAGGCTCGACACGCTCCGGACCGCCTCGACCGCCGTCGCGAGCTCGTCGATCTCGGAGAACGTCTCGACGGTGAAGAGGTCGACGCCGCGCGCGGCGAGCGCCGCCGCCTGCTCCGCGTAGACCGCGGCGCGGTCGACGACGATCGCGCCCTCGCCGAGCGGCCCGATCGAGCCGGCGATCAGCACGTCGGCGCCGGAGACCTCCCGCGCCTCGCGCGCGAGCTTGACGCCGTCGCTGCAGATCCGCTCGACGTCGTCGTCGAGAAAATGCGCTGCGAGCTTCGCGCGGTTCGCACCGAACGTGTTCGTCTCGATCAGCTCCGCGCCGGCCCGGATGTACGCGACGTGGACGGAGACGACGATCTCCGGCGCGGCGACGTTCGCCTCCTCCGGCGTCCGCAGCCCGCGCGGGCCGGCAGCCGCGATCAGCGCGCCCATTCCGCCGTCCGCGACGATCGGGCGGCCCGACGAGAGCCGCTCGAGGAACCTGCTCACGCGGCCAGCCTAGCGACGGAAAAACGGAGAACGGGGCCGCCGCCGGCCCCGCTCTCGATCTCCTCTGGGGAGACTCGCCTGCCGGAGTGGCCCCCGCCGCATCGGGGCCCCTCAACGGCTGCTGGATTCACTATCGAGGCCGGAAGCCCGTTGATTCAATCCCTGGAACGCGGTTGACCGCGCCGCTTCACCCGCTCGGCGGGTCAAGGAGGCCCGATCGCACGCCGATATCCATCGCGATCCAGGTCGGGGGCTGACGGCAATCACCCTGCGGCTCGGGTTCAAAGCGGCGCCGAAAGGCGCCGCTTTCGCGTCAGTGGAGCGTCCGTCCTTCCATCCCGCCGGCAACGGTGACGAGCTGGCCCGTGACGTGACCGGAGAGCTCGTCGGAGGCGAGCACGACGACGGCGCGCGCGATGTCGTCCGCGGTCGCGACCTTCCGCAGCGCCATCGTCCGCGTCACGCGCTCGACGTCGGCGGGGTCGAGCCGGCCGCGGGTCATCTCGGTCACCGTCCAGCCCGGCGCGACGGCGTTCACGCGGCCGAGCGGCGCGATCCGGACGATCTCGTTCTTGAGACTCAGCAGCAGGCCGACCTGGATCGCGGACTTCGCGGCGGCGTAGTCGGCGTGGCCGGCCTCGCCGAAGCGGCCCGCCGTCGAGCCGACGAGGACGAGGCTCCCGTGCCCGTTCCGTCCGACCTCGCGCAGGAACGCGCGCGCGGTGAGGAACGTCGCGGTGAGATTCGCGCGGACGGTCGCCTCCCAGCGCTCGAGCGAGAGCTCCCGGACCGGCTCGTTCTCGCGCGGCCAGACGCCCGCGACGGCCGCGCAGACGTCGACCTGTCCGAGCGCCGCGCGCGCGTCCGCGAAGAGCGCGTCGACCTGCTCCTCCTCGCGGAGGTCCGCGCCGAGCACCGGCAGCCCGCCGAGCTCGGCCGCGAGCGCGTCGGCCCGGTCGCGGCCGGTGTTGTAGTGGATCGCGACGCGCGCGCCCTCGGCCGCGAACGCGCGCACGCACGCGGAGCCGATGCCGCCGGAGCCGCCGGTGACGAGTACGCCCTTCCCCGCGAGCCCCGTGTCCACGGCGAGTAGCCTACGGATCATGCGCGTCCACGTGATCGGCGACATGGAGGGCGTAGCCGGGATCGTCAAGTGGGGCCAGACGCACGGCGGCGACACGAACCTCTACAACGAAGGCCGCGTCCTCTACACGGAGGAGATGAACGCGGCGGTGCGCGGTGCGAAGGCGGCCGGCGCGACCGAGATCGTCGTCATGGACTGCCACGGCGCGGGCGGCGACTACACCTTCAACTCGCTCGTCCCGGAGCTCCTCGACCCGGACTGCGAGTACGTCGTGCAGAGCGAGTGGACGGAGTACACCGAGTTCCTCGAGCAGGGCTGCGACGCCGCGCTCTTCGTCGGCATGCACGCGATGGCGGGGAGCGAGACCGGCGTGCTCTCGCACACGGTCTCCGGCCAGGCATGGCAGAGCCTCCGCTTCAACGGCACGCTCGTCGGCGAGACCGGGATCAACGCCGCGCTCTGTGGGCACTGGAGGTGTCCCGTCGTGCTCGTCACCGGCGACCGCGCGGTGTGCGACGAGGGACGCGCGCTGCTCGGCGACGGGCTCACGACGGTCGAGGTGAAGGTCGGGCTCGGCCGCTTCAGCGCGCGGCAGAAGACACCGGCGCAGGCGCGCGCGCTGATCGAGGCGGGCGCGAAGGCGGCGCTCGCGGATCTCTCCGCCGTCGCGCCGTACGACCCCGGCCGGCCGTGCGAGATCGAGATCGCGTTCACGACGCCGGACCGGCTCGCCGAGTACCGGAACCGGAAGGGCGTCGAGGTCGTCGACGCGCGGACGATCGTCGTCCGCGGAGACGACTGGTGGAGCGCCTGGTCGGGGTTCTTCTTCTGATGGGAGCGAGCGTCGTCCGGATCTCCGTCGCGCCCGTCAAGGCGCTCGGGCTCGTCCACCCGGACGAGATCGAGCTCGGGCCGCACGGCGTCGTCGGCGACCGGCGGTTCTGGCTCGTCGATTCGGACGGGCGGCTCTACAACGGCAAGCGCAACGGCCCGATGGTCGGCGTCCGGCCGGAGTGGGACGAGGCGTCGCGCCGCCTCGCGCTCACGTTTCCGGACGGGAGCGTCGTCGAGGGGACGGTCGAGCTCGGCGACCCGGTCCCGGCGGTGATGTACGGCGCGCCGCTGCCGTCGCATCGCGTCGTCGGGCCGTGGGAGGACGCGCTGTCGGAGCTCGTCGGCCGGCCGCTCCGGTTCCTCTGGGCCGACGACGGCGCGGTCGACCGCGCGCTCGGCGGGGGTACGGTCACGCTCGTGTCGCGCAGCTCGCTCGAGCGGCTGCGGGAGGAGGCCGGGGCGGACGGGCCGGTGGACGGCCGCCGCTTCCGCATGCTCTTCGAGATCGACGGCGTCCGCCCGCACGAGGAGGACGAGTGGCTCGGCGCGAAGGTGCAGGTCGGCGGCGCGACGCTCGTCCTCAACGGCGACGTCGGGCGCTGCGCGGTCACGACGCACAACCCGGACAGCGGCGAGGTCGACCTCGACACGCTCCGGGCTCTCACGCAGTACCGGCCCGAGGGCAGGAGCGAGCCGCTCCCGTTCGGGGTCTACGGCACGGTCGCCGTGCCCGGCCGCGTGCGGGTCGGCGACCCGGTGCGGCCGCTGCTCGTGCGGGCATAGCACGACTGCTATTCTGAGGACGGTGCCAGCAGCGTCGCGTCCGGAGCCGAAGAGGCCGCTCGAGCGGTTGCACGAGCGCATCGTCGCGGGCGACCGCGGCTGGTTCTTCGCGCGGATCGCCGACCGCGTCGCCGAGCGGCGCACCGAGATGGGGATGTCGCAGCGCGAGCTCGCCGAGCTCTGCGGGACGACGCAGTCCGCGATCGCGCGCCTCGAGCGCGGCGGCCGCCCGCCGCGGATCGACACGCTGCTCCGCATCGCGGAGGCGCTCGACTGCGACCTCCACGTCGAGCTGATCCCGCACAAGAAGTAGGAACCGAGAAGGACGCGTCCTGAACGGACGCGGCCTTCTTCTTAACGGTGCCTGGCACCGTTAAGGGTCGGGACGACCTTTGCGTCGGGGCAACCCCGCTCGGGTCCGGTGCACCGCTCTTAACGGTGACTGGCACCGTTAACGAGCCGGTCCTCCCCGTGGTGCCGAGCTACAGCTCGAGCTCGAGCCCGTCGTACGCGCGCTCGATGCCGGCGTCGAGCGGGAGCTCGTCCGGGCGGTGGATCACGATCAGCCGCCGCGCGCCCGAGGCGCGGAACGCGCCGATCGCCTCGTCCGCCGTGAGGTGGCCGCGGTGCCCCTCGCCGTGCTCCGGCTCGAGGAGCGTCGCCTCGCAGAGGAACAGGTCGGCGCCGGCCGCCAGCTCGGCGAGCGCCGGCGTCGGCGCCGAGTCGCCCGAGTACGCGAGCGTCGCGCGCCCGTCCGACACGCGCATCCCGTACGTCGCGTGGTCGAAGTGCGGCAGCGCGACCGCGGTCACCTCGAGCCCCGCCGCCGTGAACGGCGCGCCGGGCTCGTACTCGCGCAGCCGGAACACCCCGCCGAACATCCCGTCGACGCCGAACCGGTCGCCGAACCACGCGAGCGTCTCGACGCCGTGCGGCGGCAGCCAGAGCTCCGGCGGCGTTGCGTCGCGGCCCGCGCCGAACATCGCGCCGAACGCCCACGGCACGAGGTCGCCCCAGTGGTCGAGGTGGAAGTGCGTGATGACGACCGCGTCGACCTGCGGCCAGCTCTCGCGCTCGCGGAGCTTCGCGAGCACGCCGGGCCCGCAGTCGAGGAGCAGTCGCCCGTCGCCTTCGACGAGATAGCCCGACTGTGCGCCGCCGGGGTTCGGCCAGGCCGGGGAGCAGCCGACGACGGTGACCCTCACCGCCGTATCCTCGCGCAAACCCTCGGGCGTCCGTCCCGGTGTATAACTGCCCCGTGGCCCGGGCCTCCGTCGAGCTGCTGCAGCACGTCCCGCTCTTCGCGGGCCTCGACAAGCGCGAGCTCGAGTCGATCGCCGACTCGATGCGCGAGCGCCGCTACGCCGAGGGCGACCATCTGACGGACGAGGGCGCGGCCGCCGCGGGGTTCTTCGTCGTCGACGAGGGGACGGCCGAGGTGACGGTGGACGGCGATGCGCGCGGGACGATCGGCCCCGGCGACTACTTCGGCGAGATCGCGCTCCTGACCGAGTCCGCGAGGACCGCGACGATCGTCGCCACGTCCGACATGCTCTGCTACGGCATGACGCCGTGGGACTTCCGGCCGCTCGTCGAGGGCAACTCGACCATCGCGTGGAAGCTCCTCACGGCGATGGCCGAGAAGCTCCGCTAGCGACACCTTCGTACAGCGGTTGGTAGTGTCGCCCCGTGCGGGCCGTCGACTCGATCACGTACATGGCCGACCACGAGCCGGCGCCGGGCCGGCTGCAGCTCGTCCAGCGGTTCGTCAACACCGTCGACCACGAGCACGGGCGCGAGGTGCTCCACGAGCCGGCGCAGCTCCGGCGGCTCCTCGTCGAGCTCGGGCTGCTCGGCGCGGACGAGGCCGTCGACGCGACCGACCTCCGGCGCGCGACGGAGGTCCGGGAGGCGCTTCGCGCGCTCGCGCTCGAGAACAACGGCGGCGCCGCCGACCCGGACGCCCGCGCGCTTCTCGAGCGGATCGCCGCCGACGGCCGCCTCGTCGTCCGCTTCGAGGGCCGCGACGCGGCGCTCGCGCCGTCCGTTCCCGGAGTCCGCGGCGCGTTCGCCGACCTCGTGGGGATCGTCTACACCGCGATGGCGGACGGCACGTGGTCGCGGCTGAAGGCGTGCCGGCGCGACGTGTGCGGCTGGCTCTTCTACGACCGCTCGCGCAACCGCTCCGCGCGGTGGTGCCAGATGGCCGTCTGCGGCAACCGGACGAAGACGCGCGCGTACCGGACTAGGGCTCGCGCAGCACGCCCGGGACGAAGCGGTCGTCCGTGAGCCAGAGGCCGGCGATCGCGAGCGCCGCGCCGCCGAGCGAGATCAGGACCGCGCCGACGTCGGGAACCGTCAGCGCGAAGAACTCGCGCACCCCCGGCGCCGCGAGCACGAGCGCGTAGAGAACGAGCATCGCGAGCACGAGCAGGCCGACGGCCGTCGCGCGCTTCCGGCTCGTCGCCTCGAGCGCCAGGATCAGGTACAGACCCACGAGCACGAGCACCGTCGTCGCGATCGTGCGCGCGTCGTCGAGCGGGATCCGGCCGACGTTGCGCGCGAAGACGAAGCTCGCGACGACGCCGAGGCCCGCCGCCGTCCCCGCAGGCACGGCGAAGCGGCCGACGTCGAAGAGGAACCGCGTCGACCGGTAGCTCCCCTCGCTCGGCGCCAGCGCGAGGAAGAACGTCGGGATCCCGATCGTGAGCGCGGCGGCGAGCGTCAGGTGCCGCGGCAGCAGCGGGTACGCCTGCGGCGTCAGCCCGATCGCGAGGATGAGGAACGTCGCGAACGCGGACTTCGAGACGAACAGCTTCGCGACGCGCTGGAGGTTCCGCAGCACCTGCCGTCCCTCGGCGAGCAGCGCCGGGATGCTCTCGAAGTCGCCGCGGACGAGGACGAGGTCGGCGACGCTCCGCGCCATCTGCGCGCCGCTGCCCTGCGCGATCGCGAGCCGCGCGGCCTTCAGCGCCGGCACGTCGTTCACGCCGTCGCCGATCATCGCGACGTAATGCCCCTCGGCCGCGAGTGCCTCGACGACGCGCTTCTTGTCCTGCGGTGCGATGCGTCCGATCACCGAGTGCTCGGCGAGCAGCCGCCGCAGCGTCGCGCCGTCGGCCGGAAGGTCGGTGCCGTCGAGCGGCGGCGCGGTCATCTCGACGCCCGCGTCGGCCGCGACGGCCGCGACGGTCGACGGCCGGTCGCCGGAGATCACGATCACGCGGACGCCCTGCGACTGGAGGTAGGCGACCGCCTCGAACGCCTCGTCGCGCAGTTCCTCCGCGAGCACCGCGAGCCCGAGCGGCCGCAGCCCGGACGGCGCGTCGCCGTCCGGGAACGTCGAGGCCGTCCCGAGCGCGACGACGCGCCGTCCCGCCGCCGACTCGTCGTCCGCCGTCTCCGCGAGCCCGTCGAGCGGGAAGAGCTCCGGCGCGCCGAGCACGTAGACGCCGTCGTGGAGCTCGAGCGCGCTCCAGCGCCGCGACGACGAGAACGGCACCTCGTCGAGCGCCTCCTCCGGCTCGAGCTCCTCGTCGTCGAGCGCCTCGATCGTCGCGTTCCGGACCGCGCTCGCCGCGGCGTAGCGCGCGAACGCATGCTCGAGCTCGCGCTCGTCGACGCCGGACGCGGGAACGAACCGCTCGATGCGGAGGTTCGCGTCCGTCAGCGTTCCGGTCTTGTCGAGGCAGACCGTGTCGACCGCCGCGAGCGACTCGATCGCGTTCAGCTGCTGCGCGAGCGCGCCGCGGCGCGTCATCTTGATCGCGGCGACCGCGAACGTGAGGCTCGTGAGCAGGATCAGTCCCTCCGGAACGAGCGTCACGACCGCGGCGACCGTCGTCGTCGTCGCGGCGTGGATCGGCGTGTGCCGCCGCCAGAGCGTCCACACGAGCGCGACGCCGAGCGCGACGAGCACGGCGGACAGCACGAGCAGCAGCCGGTTGAACGACTGCTCGAGCGGCGAGCGCGGGTGGCGGAATGCGCGCGCCTCGCCGGCGATGCGCACCGCGTAGCTCTTGTCGCCGACCGCGGTGACGACGTACGCGCCGGTTCCCTCGACGGCGAACGACCCGGAGCGGATCTCGTCGCCGGCGGCACGCATCACCGGCGCCGACTCGCCCGTGAGGATCGACTCGTCGAGCGCGAGCCCGTTGCTGCGCCGGAGCTGCCCGTCGCCGACGACCTGGTCGCCCGGCTCGAGCAGGACGAGGTCGCCCTCGACGACGTGCCCGACGTGGAGCCGCCGCGGCTCGCCGTCGCGGACGACCGTCGCGGTCGGCGCGACGAGCGCCGCGAGCCGGTCGAGCGCGCGCTTCGCCCGGATCTCCTGCGCGATCCCGATCAGCGAGTTCGCGACGAGGATCGCGAGGAACAGCGCGTCGGCCGCCGCTCCGAAGATCAGCGTCACGACCCCGAAGACGAGCAGGATGAGATTGAAGATCGTGAAGACGTTCGCGACGACGATGCTCTTGTAGGAGCGGCTCGACTCCTCGACGTCGGGCGGCCGCGCGTCGAGCCTTCGCTCGGCCTCGCGCTGCGTCAGCCCGGCCGGCGCCGCGGTCGTCGCCATGCGACGAAGTGTCGCAGCCCTGCTAGGAGACGCGCCGCGCGCCGTCGAAGCGGGCGCCGTACCAGCCCGTCATCGTCGAGATCGAGACGACGGTGCCGGTGTGCGGGGCGTGGATGAAGCGGTTGTGGCCGAGGTAGATGCCGACGTGGCCCTGGCCGTCGAAGAAGACGAGGTCGCCCGGCTTCATCGCCCAGCGGCCGATCTTCCGGCCGCGCCAGTAGTCGGCGAAGCTCGAGTGCTGCAGGGAGACGCCGAAGTGCGCGTAGACGTAGCGCACGAAGCCGGAGCAGTCGAAGCCCGTCCGCGGCGAGCTGCCGCCGTAGCGGTACGGCACGCCGAGGAGCCTCCGGGCGAACGTCGCGGCCTTCTCCCCGACGAGGAGCTGCTGTTGCGCCGCGAGGAGCCGGCGCTTCGCCCTCTTCGCGGGGAACGCCTGGCTGAACGGGACGGGCGCGGGGGTCGGGGTCGGTTCCGTCGGGCTGGGCGGGCCGTCGGTCGGGTCGGGGACGATGTCGGCGCCCCGGCTCGGGAGCGGCCGCACGAACGCCACCGCCAGCGCGAGTGCGACGGAAAGCAACAGGAGGAGGAACCGGATGTTCCGCATGAGGAGGATTCCCTTCGGCACGGGCGCAGCCGCATGGAAAAAGCGGCCGCTCTGTCGTTGGGCAGGGCCCATCGAAGCAGCCGGGCCCGACGGGTGTCATGACCCGAACGGGGTAATTCCTCCAACTTCCCGAACAATTCCCGCCGAAAACTCGTAAAACCTGGCACGTCGTCTCTTGGACCCGAGATCGCCCGTATTGGCCCTTGCATCCGTCCGATGCGGCCATCTAGGATCCGAGAATGCAGCTCGAGCCGCTTTCCTCCGTCGCGCTCGACGAGCCGGAGCCCGTCCTCGCCGCCGAGGGAGCCGTTGCGACGGCCGACCTCGCGGAGTGCACGTGCCCCGACTTCTGCGAGCGCGACCACGACAACGAGTAGCGCCGCGCGCCGTCAGCCGAGCCGGGCGCCCTCGACCGGGTCGAAGAGGTGCGCCTCGTCCGGCTTCGGGCGGAGCGTGACGTGCGTGCCGCGGGCCGGCGCGGTCTTCGTCTCGGCGCGGGCGACGAGCTTCATCCGCTCGCCGAAGACGTCGGCGACGCAGAAGAGGTACGCGTCGGCGCCGATCTCCTCGACCACCTCGATCTCGGCGGCGATCCCGTCCGGGGCGAGCTCGAGGCACTCCGGGCGGATCCCGAGCGTCAGCTCGCTCCAGCCGCCCGCGGCCGCGGCCGCGCGCACGGTCTCCGGCAGCGGCACCTCGACCCCGCCGAGCGAGACCGAGCCGTTCGCTCCGAGCGGGACCGGCAGGAGGTTCATCGACGGCGAGCCGATGAAGGACGCGACGAAGCTGTTCGCCGGCCGCTCGTAGAGCGCGCGCGGCGTGTCGCACTGCTGGAGGAAGCCGTTGTGGAGCACCGCGACGCGGTGCCCGAGCGTCATCGCCTCGGCCTGGTCGTGCGTCACGTAGACCGTCGTAACGCCGAGGCGGTCCTGCAGCGCGGCGATGTCGGCGCGCATCTGGACGCGGAGCTTCGCGTCGAGGTTCGAGAGCGGCTCGTCCATGAGGTAGACGGACGGCTGCCGGATGATCGCGCGGCCCATCGCGACGCGCTGGCGCTGGCCGCCGGAGAGCTGGCCGGGCTTCCGCTCGAGGTACTCCGTCAGCCCGAGCATCTCGGCGACCTCGCGCGTGCGCCTGTCGCGCTCGCCGCGCGGCACGCGCGCCATTCGCAGCGGGAACGCGATGTTCGCGGCGACGGTGAGGTACGGGTAGAGCGCGTAGTTCTGGAAGACCATCGCGACGTCGCGCTTCTTCGGCTGCACGTCGGTGACGTCGCGCTCGCCGATGAAGATCGCGCCGCCGTCGACCTCCTCGAGGCCGGCGAGCATCCGGAGCGCGGTCGTCTTGCCGGAGCCCGACGGGCCGACGAGCACCATGAACTCGCCGTCCTCGACGTGGAGGTCGAGCGCGTTCACTGCCGGCGCGTCGGTGCCGGGATAGATCCGGGTCGCCTGGACGAAGCGGACGTCAGCCACCGCTCGACCTCACGGGCTCCGGCGCCGCAAGTGCCCTGCGCAGCCGCGCGAGCGCGGCCGGCGGCGCGCCGAGCTCGTCGAGCCCGAGCAGCGCCGCGCCGAGGACCGGCGGTGCCTCCGCGACGCGGAGCGTCGTGCGCGGAGCGACCTCGCCGAGGCCGGCCGCGACCGCCGCGACGAGACCCGCGTCGCCCGACTGGAAGAGCCCGCCGCCGAGCACGACGTCCACGGACTCCTCGGTCAGGTCGAGCCGCGCGAGCGCGACGCGCGCGAGCGCGACGACCTCGCCCGCGAGCCTGTCGCGGATCGATGCCGCGACCGGGTCGTCCGCCGCCTCCGCCAGGACGATCGGTGCGAGCTCGACGACGCGGCGCTCGGCGATCGCGCCGAAGTGGATCGACTCCGCGAGCTCGCTCGGCGACGTGCAGCCGAAGTGCGCGGGCACCGCGCGCTCGAGCGACGTGACCGGCCCGCGACCGTCCTCGCTCCGCGCCGCCGCCGAGACGGCGGCGATCCCGAGGTCGTAGCCGCCGCCCCAGTCGCCGGTCGTCGGCCCGAGCGCGGGGAAGCGCGTGTGCCGTCCGTCCGGCGCGACGCCGACGCAGTTGATCCCCGCGCCGCAGACGATCGCGACGCCCCAGCCGCGGTCGGTGCCGGCGCGGAGCACGGCGAACGT
>Ga0335070_10002668_pt1 | contig 20718 bp, 17 predicted proteins | sample Lox_Sample_13_FD_206722 | JGI IMG/M metagenome (GOLD analysis project Ga0335070, IMG submission 206722) | Soil microbial communities from Loxahatchee National Wildlife Refuge, Florida, United States - Lox_Sample_1.3 | ecosystem: Environmental > Terrestrial > Soil > Wetlands | place: USA...
GTTTCCCTCGGAAGAGCGGCCGGGAGCCAGCGTGTTCTTCAAGCAGCAGGGAGACGTTTTCCACACGTACTCCACCTACGCTCGAGGTCTCGATATGTTCCTGCCCGCATATCACTGGCTCGACATCACGGCGAAAGGACGCGACGAGGAGAACATGAAACCGCACGCGATGGCGTGGGTCCGCCACCATGACCGTTACAGCGACGGCAAGATGGTCGACGTCGGCAAGCTGACGGCCAAGTAATCAGGACCATCATGCGACAATGCGGGGATGAAGTGGAGACTGTCCGCTTTGGTCCTTGCAGTGATGCTTATGACGCTCGCGCTCAGTACATCTCGCGGCCAGTCTCCTTCGGCTCAGGGCAAGCCTGTTCCGGTCGAGTACACATTCGAGGTGGTGCGGCAGCTCCCTCATGACCCCAAGGCTTTCACCCAGGGCCTTACGTACTCGAACGGATACTTCTACGAAGGTACGGGCCGCGAGGGCCAATCATCCTTGCGCCAGGTCGATCCAGAGACTGGACGTGTCTTGCGGAAGGTTGATCTGTCTCCCGAGTTGTTTGGGGAGGGCATAACGGTGCTGGGGGATCGCATCATTCAATTGACGTGGATGTCGCACCTCGGATTTGTCTACGACCTGAACGACTTCCGCCAATTGAAAACGTTCAGCTATGCGGGCGAAGGTTGGGGACTAACCACCGACGGCAACGACCTTTTTATGAGCGACGGAAGCGCCGAAATTCGGGTACTCGATGCAGCCACTTTTTCCGAGAAGCGCCGGCTGAAAGTCCGCGATCGCGGAAAGCCGATCCAGCAGTTGAATGAGCTCGAATTCATCGAAGGAGACATCTACGCCAATATCTGGCACAGCGACCGCATCGCAAGAATCTCTCCGCACACAGGGCAGGTCGTCGGATGGATTGACCTCACCGGACTTCTAGGCCCGTTCTATCAGCGAGAAGCAGAAGCCGTCTTGAACGGCATCGCCTACGACCGCAAAGGCAAACGGCTCTTCGTAACCGGAAAATTATGGCCGAAAATTTTCGAAATTCGCGTAATCCCGAAACAGACTCATTGAAAGGAAGTTCTACCATGGCAACAATGGCGACACCTACGGCAGTTTCCGCCCTCGTACAAGAGCTGCACGACGAGGCGTCGATTACGAAACGTATTCTCGAGCGCGTGCCTGCCGACAAGCTGATCTGGAAACCGCATGAGAAGTCGATGACACTGGGGCAACTGGCTGGCCACATCGCCTCGATTCCCGGAGGCATCTCCCGCCTTGCGGCGCAGGACAGCTTCGACGTACTGAAGGGTTCTTTCATTCCTCCGCAGCCCACCGGCCTGGACGAGATACTCACAAACTTGGAGCAGAGCATTCGGGCTGCCGAAGAATTCCTACAAGGGCTCACTCCCGAGAGTCTTGCGGCAACATTCCGGCTCATAAAAGGCGATCGTGAACTCTTCCGCCAGCCCCGGGCAGTGATTATCCGCACCATCATGCTGAATCACTGGTATCACCACCGCGGCCAACTATCGGTGTATCTGCGCCTGCTCGATGTGCCCTTGCCGGTAGTCTACGGCCGCAGCGCCGACACCGACCCGTTCGCCTGACGCGCGGCAAGTGAAGCGCCCGGGCCTTCGCATTGGCCTGCCGCATATTGGCGCAAAGCAAAACCACGCCGGTCGTGAGTCCCCAAGACCCTCGAAAAATCCAAGGGCTGGGACCACAACACCGGCGTGGCTGTTGACGCTGAGAGTTTCCCCGGACCCCCAACGATCATTTGCAGTGCCGACTATTCAGCGGCAAGCAAAACCTCTTCTGCAGCGGGCTGGTTCTCGGCTCGCAACTCGGCCTCCCCTCTGCTCTCCGGAAGCCGATACATGCGTCGCATCCCGGCCACCTTAATACCGCTCAGAAAATAGCGGTTTCCATACTTGTGAAATACCAGTGCGAAGTGATCCCCCGCTACAGCGAGATCCTTGAGATTTGTGGCGGAAGCTACGCTCGTCTTGGCACGTACGTTCCGGATGAACACCGCGCTCCCGTCATAGAGCGCCGGCTCAATCGTGCACTCCCCCGCGGGAAAAACCTTGTCCCCAACCCGAAACTCGAATGGCACCTTTGTAACGATCTTATTCCGGCCATTGAATTGCGCCGCAGCTAGCAACGGCATAAAAGTCAGCGCCAACGCAAACATCCTTGCGTACCTCATAACTCTCGCCTCCTTAACGGTCGTTTGCTTGGGGAAGCGTGGTCATCTTGCCTTGCACCGGCACAAACGTCCATGGAGGCAATCTGAATCTGTCTGAATTAATCTGAAGAGCTGTGGCTTCTTGACACAATCCGAGACCCAGACCAGAATTGTCGAACCGCTCCCGAAAGGTTTTGCTCATGCCAGGCAAAAATGTTCGCTTCGGTGAATTCGAGCTCGATTTCGGCCGTTTTCAGCTTCTTCGCAAAGGTAAACCGGTCCGGCTGGAGGGACTTCCTCTGCAACTCCTTATGTTTCTTGTCGAGAATCAGGGGCATCTGGTTACGCGTGACCAGATCGCGAACAGCTTGTGGGGCACAGATGTTTTCGTTGATGTCGAGCAGGGAATAAACACGGCAATTCGGAAGATCAGGAAAGCTCTTGACGACGATTCTGCGCAACCACAATTTCTGCAGACCGTAGTCGGTCGCGGCTACCGCTTCGTACTGGGCGAACCGGCCGGCTCGCCCGAATCCGCCACCCAAGGAAGTATTGCCTTTTCAGCGGAAGAACTCGGGCAGGCGATCCGCGCCGCCGCCGGACTGCATAACGACGATCCCAAAACCCAGTCCTGATATGGCAGTTTCATGATGCCCATTCTCGGGAAGATGCACACTCTGAAAGCAACAACCCAAAATCTGCAATCCCCACAACTTCGAATCCATCGTTCCGTTGTAGAATCCAAAGTCCTTATGAAAGCCATTCAAGTCAAGCAAGTCGGTGGGCCCGAGGCCATGCAAATGGTCGATCTACCGGTTCCCGAGCCAAAGTCGAATGAGGCGGTCATCAAGCTGGCCGCTTCCGGTGTGAATTTTATCGATGTGTATTACCGCGAGGGACGCTACAAGGCTCCCGTGCCTCTCATCCCGGGTCAGGAAGGTGCCGGCGAGGTGGTCGCCGTCGGCAGGGATGTGACGTCTGTCAAGAACGGCGAGCGCGTCGCTTGGACCGCGGCCCTCGGCTGCTATGCCGAGTACGCCGCAGTCGCCGCGGATCGCCTCGTCCGAATTCCGCCCGGCGTGAGCGATCAGCAAGCTGCCGCAACCATGCTTCAGGGTATGACCGCCCACTACCTCCTGTACGACACCTTTCCACTCAAGCGCGGCGACACTGCGCTGGTCCATGCGGCTGCGGGCGGCGTCGGATTGCTGCTGGTGCAAATGGCCCACGAGATAGGGGCTCGTATCATCGCGACGGTGTCGACCGAGGAGAAAGCAAAGCTCGCGCGAGGCGCTGGCGCGGACGAAGTCATTCTCTACACTCAGCAGGATTTCGAGGCCGAGACGAAGCGCCTCACCGACGGCAAGGGCGTCGACGTTGTCTACGACTCAGTCGGCAAAACCACGTTCGAGAAAGGACTCAACCTGCTGCGTCCGCGTGGCATGATGGTTCTCTTCGGCGGCTCCAGCGGTGCCGTGCCTCCTTTTGATCCGATAATTCTGACGCAAAAAGGCTCTCTCTATCTCACACGGCCTTCGCTGGGAAACTACATCGCAACGCGTGAGGAATTAGTCTCGAGATCGGGTGCAGTCTTTGGGATGATCGCGGCAGGCAAACTGAAGCTGCGCATCGAGCACACGTATCCTCTCGCGGAAGCCCAGCGGGCGCATCGTGATCTGGAGGGCCGCAAAACAACGGGGAAGTTGCTGTTGATCCCGTAGCGCCGGCGTCCTCGCCGGCTGTCGCGTGGGCGACTCGCCCACGCCGTACAAGTGGCAGTAGATTTTCCCACGCAAAAGGGCGAACAAGGAAACATGAAAGCAATCAGGGTCGAACACATTGGCGGACCGGAGGTTTTGCAACTAGTCGATGTCCCGATCCCGCAAGCCAAAGCCGCCGAAGCCGTCGTCAAGGTCAACGTGGCCGGAGTGAATTCCATCGACACGCAGTTTCGTGATGGGCGGCTCCGCACGCCGGTGCCGTTCATCCCGGGCCACGAAGGCGCTGGAGTGATCACAGCCGTCGGCCCGCAAGTGAAAGCCGTCAGGGGCGGCGACCGCGTGGCTTGGAGCGGCACACTAGGCTCCTACGCTGAGTATGTCGCGGCCCCCGAAGAGCATCTCGTGCCCGTGCCTCACTCCATCACCGACGATCAGGCAACCGCCGCCATGGTGCATGGACTCACGGCGCACTATCTCGTCAATGATGCCCATAAGCTCAAAGCCGGCGAGACAGCCCTGGTGCATGCGGCCGCCGGAGGAGTCGGCCTTCTCGTTGTGCAGATGGCGCACGCGATCGGCGCACGCGTGATTGGAACCGCATCCAGTGACGAAAAAGCTCAACTGGCGCGCGAGGCGGGCGCCGACGCGGTCATCATTTTCACCAGGCAGGATTTCGAGGCTGAAGTCAAGCGCCTCACCGCGGGCAAAGGAGTGGACGTCGTCTATGACGGCGTCGGCAAAGCGACCTTCGAAAAGAATCTGAACGTGATGCGTTTGCGCGGCATGCTGGTTCTTTACGGAATGTCGAGTGGCGCCGTTCCGCCGGTCGATCCGGCGAAGCTGTCCGAAAAGGGCTCGCTATACATGGCGCGCACCACGCTCGCGCACTTCACCGCAACGCGCGAGGAACTGCTCGCTCGGACTTCCGCTCTGTTCGCAATGATTGCCGACGGCAGGCTTCACATGCGCATCGCAAAGAAGTATCCGCTGGCGGACGCCGCGCAATCTCATCGCGACCTGGAAGGCCGCCATTTCGCAGGCAAACTGCTGCTGGTGCCGTGACTCCCTGGGTGGTTAGCCGTTCGGCTGCTTTACGTTGCGGGAGTAATGCTCAACATACCGCGGCACGTCCCGCTCTTGATCCAGCTTTGGATCCCGAATCGACGTTCCCGCCTTCACTTCCAGTGGCAAAACTCCCGCCCAAGTCGGAAACGAATAATCTTCAGCATCATCGACCGGCGGTCCTGTGCGCACCTTCGCAGAAAATTCCTCGATCGGCACTCGCAGCACCGACGTCGCCTTCAGTTCACGCTCATTCGGCTGGCGCGCGTCCTTCCATCGCCCCGGCAAAATGTGCTCGGAAAGAATTCGCAGCGCTTCCAACTTTTCTGCCGGATCGTCGACCAGCGTTGCCTTCCCCAGGATGACGACCGACCTGTAGTTCATCGAGTGATTGAACACCGATCTCGCCAGCACCAGCCCGTCCAACAGCGTCACGGTCACGCAGACCGGGACGCCCTCTTTCATCTGCCGCAACATCCGGCTCGCCGCCGAGCCGTGAATATAGAGGCTCGACCCTTTTCGGCCGTACGCTGTCGGAATGACGAATGGCTGGCCATCCATCGCGAAGCCTACGTGGCAGATGAATCCCTCGTCGAGAATGCGGTATACGGTTTCACGGTCGTACACACCGCGTTCCGGTTCACGGACCACACGTGTCCGCGTGGTTGGCATAGCAGTTTCTGACATGAAGCAGTGAACTCCGGGCAAGCGCCAAGGATGGATGAAGGAAAAGTGTAACATCGGTCGTGGTTCGGCGCTGACAATTGCCGCGCGAAAACCTGCCTAATCCCAACATCCTTACTTTCACAAATTGAGCATCCAAAGCAGTTCGCGTGCGCGCGAAGCCCTCCGAATTCACGCATGACTTGCCGCACAAGATATCCGCGCCACAGTGTATTCTGGTCATTCTCTGCTGTCTGGCTTCCTAAAGGTCTATGCGTCTTCCTCTCCTGCTCCTCCTGATTTTTGCCACGCTCACCAGCTATGCGGCTGAAATCCGGGGCAAAGTTACGAACGCCGTCGGTGGCGAGGCTCTGGAGAGCGTCGAGGTCGCAGTGCTGGGGACCAGTTTCGTCACCAACACCTCGCTGCGCGGCGAGTTCTCCATTCCCCATCTGCCTCCCGGCAGCTACACGCTACGCCTCAACGCGGTTGGGTACCGTCTTCTTGCAATCCCCTTCACTTTAGCTTCGGAGTCAGAGACGAAAGACTTCTCGGTCACCATGGTGCCCGATAATTTCCGCCGCACCGACCAGATCGAAGTCCACGCAGATATCTTTCAAGTCGCCGATTCCCCCACGACGCCTGAGATGAATCTGATCAGTTCGGAGATCCGCCAGACATCCACCGTTTTGGCCGATGATCCCTTTCGCGCCGTCCAAACCCTCCCCGGTGTTTCGGCGGAAGGCAATAATGAATTTTTCGGTGAGTTCTCGGTGATGGGCGCGCCGTTCTCCAATGTCGCTGTTTACATTGACGACGTGCTGGTACTGAATCCGTTTCACGAGATCGGGAATTTCAGTGAAGGCGCCTCCCTCGGCATTCTCACCAGCGAGGTCGTCGAAGAGATGAAACTTCTGCCCGCGGCATTTCCCGAGCGCTTTGCAGACGCCGATGGCGCCGCACTCGACATTCACACGCGCGACGGCAGCCGTACCCCGCCGCTATTTCGAATTACAGCGGGCATTGCGGCCAGCGAATTCCTTGGCGAAGGCTGGTTCCGCAGCTCTCGCAAGGGCTCCTGGCTTGTATCGGCGCGAAAGAGTTACCTCAATTATCTCGTGCACGGCCGCGTACAGAACGCTGCCGATGTCGGATTTGAAGACGCCGCTCTGAAACTCACGTACGACCTCACCCCGAGACAGAACCTCAGCCTCTTCGCCACAGACGGACACACGAGCATGTCGATGAGTGATCAGGCGTCTTTGGCCAGAGAGGAGTATGCAAGCGGCGCCAGCGATTTCACGCTCGCTCGCGCCGGCTGGCGCTGGGCTGTCGCCCCCCCGCTATTTATCGATGCGCATGCTGCTTACATCCGCGAGCCCGACTCTCTGTACAACAACCTCGGAGAGTTACTCACCAGGACCGATCACCGCGAATGGGTCGTCGGAAGTAATTTATCCTGGGCTTGGTCGCACGATCACGTTCTGCAGGCTGGCCTTTCTGAGCGCCGTATCCGCGACAGCGAGCATCAAGTCGGAATTACCGATATGGGCGATCTCCAGCCTTTCTCATTCTTCGGCAAGGCTCTTCGTCAAAGCGCATATGTGCAGCAAGCTTCGACTCTGCTCCATGGCCGAGTTCATCTCTTGGGCAGCGTCCGCTGGGACCGCTTCCATGAGTATCTTCCGCAACGCTTCTCGCCACAGCTCTCGTTGTCGATCGAGGCCAGGCGCACCACACAACTTCAATTCGCTGCAGGCCGTTATGCGCAGTACTCCAACTCCGCTTTCGGCCCCCCGCCGGATACCTGCCTGCTCTATGGATTCTTGCCGTCGAAGTCGGAACACTACAGCGCAGCGGTCGAAGAGAGATTGGGCGACAATGCCCGCATCCGTCTTGAAGCTTTTCAGCGAAAGAACTTCCTCAGCATCGGCGAGACCCCGAGCAGTCAGCTCACTTCCCAGCCGTGCCCTGTCTTGCAGGCGAGTTTGGGAGGAACCTACCAGCGCGATTACTCCCATGGCGTGCAACTCACGCTCCAGCGGCGGAGTTCGAATCGTCTCTCAGGATGGATCGGTTACACGTTCCTCAAAGCACAAGCCAGGCAATACGACGTTACAGTTCCAACTTTGTCTTTTCCCTTCGTCCGCGGAACTGATTTCTATTACTCAACACTCGAAGACCAGCGGCACTCTCTAAATCTGTTTGCCACATACCGCCTCCGCCCCACGCTGAGTTTGAGCGGCAAGTTCCTGTTCGGATCGGGATTCCCCATCTCGAGCGGCACATTCATTCCCGTCGGCAACGGACAGTTTATCGAGACGGGAATCAACACCAGCAGGCTGGATCCTTATGTGAGACTCGACGTTCGGACCGACAAGGATTGGCCTTTTGACCGTTGGAAACTGACGTTGTACGGTGAAGTGCTGAACGTCACAAATCACTACAATGGCCGATTCGCCTATTACTCGGCCATCGATCCGAATACCGGAAGAGTTCTGGTCAAAACCCTCCAGGGTTTGCCGATTACTCCCACATTAGGTCTGACGGCGCAGTTCTGAAGTGGATTGCCCGAGGAGTTCTCTGGGACAAAGGTTCTCTCCGCGTCCTCAGCGATCTTCCTCAGCGCACACTGCGGTAAGTCTTTTTGCCGCCAAATCGAAGCCGATCATTGTCATCCAAGATCGCGCGCTCGCGTGCCCACGGTCCTGTATCGATTCTCCCCGTAAACGCGACTGAAAACGATCGCCACAATCAGTAGCACGATCGGAGTAAACACGCTAGCCTCCGGCCCCACCGTTCCACCAGTCAGCCAGCGCGGACCGGCAAAGCTCGAAGCGAACAGGTTGTGATATGCGGCGACGCCGCTGTCCGGGACACCGTAGAAAAACGTCTGGCCCCAATCCCATCCCGCATGAAATCCCACCGCCCACCACAAATCCCCCGTACGCCGCACGAAAAGGCAGAACAACAGGCCAAATGTCACCACCGACAGCAGCCCGGCTTTACTCTCACCCGGATTACCGGCGTGCGCCACCCCAAACAGGGCCGATAGCAGGAATGCCGATGGCCAGAATCCCATTCCCGTCGTCAACGTAAACTGCAGGTATCCGCGAAACGAAAACTCTTCCGCCAATCCAACGATCACAAACGCTGCAGCCCACTCCGCGGTCGCTGCTGGAATCGTGCCGCCGTGAATCGCCAGCCCAGCGATGTGGAATCCATGGAATGCGAAGATTCCCAGCAGACAGCCGCTGATGGCGGCAAAGCCCACGATCGTACCGATCCAGAAGTTCTCGCGAAACATCGATCGCGCGGGCAGGCCGTAATCGCCAAATTTCCGATGCTCGATGCGCGCCATGACAAGCGCAGCCGCCGCAGTGCTAACAAAGATCGCGGCTTCGCTCAGCGCCGTTCCAAGCGGAGTCAGTTGCGAGGTCTGGAGATTCTTCCCGCGCGCAAAGCCAGCGGCAATCAGCGCCAGTATCAGTCCAACTATTGCGGTCAGAACCAGGAAAATTCCTGCGCGCCATCCTGCGCGAATTCCGTTTGGTCCGCGAAAAATGGAATGCTGCGGGTCTGGAACTGGTGTGGAAGGTGGCTGCGAAACAGGATCTATCGAGGGATCGGCCATGTCGTTCCTATCTATATTGCCTCAGCCGATTGTACGCACGCCCCTTGGCGCAAGTTCCAGTGATTGCTCGTGTAGGAACGGACGCCTCGTCCGCCCTCGATTACCCCAGCCACTGCGGATTCTGATAGGTCCCATCAAACTCGTGGCTGATCTTGTAGCGTTCGAATTCTCCGTTCTTCGCGGCCGGTGCGGTCTTGGTCAGAAGCGCGGAAACCTCAGTCGAATTCATCGCCTTGAACGTACGGGCTGCCTCCAGTGCCTGATGCAGAATGTCCATGGAATCGCATCCGGTAATCACCACGCTCGTCGGCAAGTTCATTGCATAATGCAGGCATTCGACGGGCGAAGCCGTTTTGCTCTTCAGGATGATCTTGTCGCCCATCGGCTTCATCCCCAGCACGCCGATCTTGTGCTCGACGAGAACCGGCAGCACCTTCTTCTCGAAGCTCTCGAAATGGGCATCCATCACGTTAAGCGGCATCTGCACGGCGTCGAAGGTGAACTCATGCGCAAATGCCGTATTCAGCATCTTCAGATGGATGTCGGGACTCTTGTGCCCCGTGAATCCGATATAGCGCACCTTCCCCTGCTTCTTGGCATCGAGCACCGCCTCCATGCCTCCGCCCTTCGCGAAGATGCGTTCGGGATCATTGTCGCGAATGACTTCATGAAACTGCAGCAGATCGATGTGGTCCGTCTGCAGCCGCCGCAGCGACTCCTCGAGTTGCTGCGAAGCTGCCTGCTTCGTCCGCCCATCGATTTTGGTCATCAGGAACGCCTTTTGTCGGTAGCCATCGCGCAAAGCCTTGCCCATGCGGATCTCGCTCTGCCCGTCGTTATAGTCCCAGCAGTTGTCGAGGAAGTTGATGCCGCTGTCGAGCGCGCTGCGGATGATCCGAATGCTTTCCTGCTCGTCGGACTGCATCCCGACGTGGTATCCACCAAGCCCGACCATCGACACCTTTTCCCCGGTGCGGCCCAGTGCGCGCATCGGCACGGCTGTCGTTTCGCCATGGGCGAATTTCTTGCCAAGTGATGTCATAAAGGTAGTAGCGGCAGCAGTCTGCAGAAACTTGCGACGATCCATAAAACTCTCGTGCTATTCAGACTCGCCGGACGTACGACTGGTTGCAGCCTTTCACCAACAGTTTCGAAAAACTTCAACGCGGAGTTGGGACAGGAACTTCCAAGAAAGCACACGACGTCTAGCCAACAAACGAGACAGGCCTGCGGGAGCCAAATCCGGAGCCGAAACCTGCCGCCTGCCGCCCGACGCCTGCTCTCTCCTACCAGTTCACCTTCATCGCAAACTGGAACTGCCGCGGTTCATACGCCGCTGTAGCTTGTCCGGCATTGCTGAACAGCGGACTCACGGCCGCCACGTTGTACTTGTTGGCGATGTTGAACATGTCGACGATGAAATCGGTACTGACTCGTTCGGTGAAGTTGATTCGCTTCGAAATCCGCATGTCGCCGAACGCCGTCCAGGGTGTCGTTCCGGCGTTGCGGCCCAGATTGCCGTCCAGTTGCAGCAATGTGGGAGCCACTCCGGCTGCGACAAACCCATTGATGCAAGGCTCCTGGAACACTCCCGTCGGCGAGTACTTTGATTTGTAGACTGGCCCGCAAGCCGGATCGACAGTTACATTCGGGCGGCTGGTCAACGACGAAAGCTGCAGGTTATCCCCACCGCCGGTCAGGATGTTAAACGGCCGTCCCGAGGCCAGGTCGAGTAGAGGAGCAAATGTCCAATCGTTAAGCACCTTGCCGAATCCGCTGCTAGCGACTCTGCCAGTCTGATACACGCCGCTGAACACAAACCGGTGCCGCTGATCGAACAGCGACGTAGACCGCTCCAGCATCGGATAGTAGCTGTCCTGCGGAGTCGTCGTCGATTGCAGGTCTGTCGAATCGTCAATCGCGTGCGACCACGTGTAAGACGCAAGGAACTCGTAATGTGAGTTGAAGCGCTCGCGCAGATTCGTACTGAATCCGTGATAGATCGAACTGCCGTTGGAATAGTTCGCATCCATGTCGCCGAACGGCACGCACCCGGAGAACGTCGACGGATCGCAACTGTTGAACCCAAGGCTCTGAGCCATCGTTGCCGCTTGCGAAATGCAGCCCAGGGGATCTCCGACGGAGCCATAGGCGCCGATGATTGACGGGTTCAGTCCGCCCGGTCGGAAGAAATTCATCAAGGACGCGTCCACGTAGGGATATGGTCCGAACAGTCCACCCGCCTGATTGCATCCGCTGACCGTGAATGGACTCGCAGGTGGAGCTTTACCCGCGAGTAGGGCATCGTAATAAGCGCCCTCGAAATTGGCGACCATCAGATCGCCGCGAATCGTATTGGCGTTGATCGGACGATTCAGGTGCCGCCCGCCATTGAAATTGTAAGCAAGGCTGAGAGCGAAACCGTGCCCGAGATCGCGCTCGATGCTCAAGTTCGCCTGCTGCGAGTATGCGTAAACAAAGTTTCCCGCCTGCGGATACCCGAATGGCTGGAATCCCAGCGGCATGAACGTCGACGGGTTCAGATAATTCTGTCCCAGGAAGATCGAGTCCGTCGTTGATGCAAGCCCGCAATTCTTCCCAGCAGTCGTGCACGAGAAGAGTTGGTTGTTGGGCGAGTAATTCATTAACCCAAGCACCGCTGCACTCTGCGTGGGCGAACACGGTGATAGGGGCGTGCCTGCCGCTGACGGTATCAGTCCTTGGAAAGCCTCGACCGCATTCAGGTTTCCCGGACTTCCCGATCCCTGGCATGGTGACCCCGGACCGAACGCAAGCTGTCCGCTCGAAGATCCATCCGAAGCGTCGCCCAGAAAGTACAGCCCAAGCAGCGGATGATCATAGAACATTCCGTAAGATGCCCGCACCACGGTCTTGCCGTCACCCTTCGGATCCCACGCTACTCCGATGCGCGGCTGAATGTTGTTCTTGTCCGTCTGGATTCCTTTCTGCAACCCGAGTGTGTGATACGCGGCCGCAGCCAGTCCCTGCGGAGCCTTGAACGTGGGCGGAGCTTCCACGTCATACCGCACGCCATAGTTCAGCGTCACGTGTGGATTGATCCGCCACGAATCCTGCCAGAACGCGCCGATCGGAATGTTGTGGAACGAATCTTTCGGGCTGCCGATCCCTTGCACCAGATCCCCGGGAACGCCGAAGCCGTACGCTTGCACCGCATTCAAGTCAGCAATGCTCTGCTTCAACGATGCCGGCAACGCCGCGTAATCGGCGCTCGGCAATGCATTCGCGGCTGTCACGCTGCCAAAATCGTATACGCCGCCGTAGTTCACCGTGAATGTGGCGCTCAGAGGAAGGTAGTTGACGTCCACTCCGAACTTCATGTTGTGGCGTCCAATTGTCCACGAGAAGTTATCTGTGAACTGGTACCGCTGTTCCGTGCGCTGAATGTAGGAATACGGCTCGCGCCCGAAGTACGCGAACCCCGTGATGTTGATCGCCGGCGTCGCACCATCCGGAATGTGCGTGTTATAGAAGTACGAGTACCCCCGCCGGGCGTATTGGAAGCGGAACTCATTCACCTTGTTATTTCCGATCGTCCATGTGTCCTGGAACATGCCCGTAACGTCGCGGTACGTCGTCTCCGAAGTGCGGGAGTACGAATTCTGCCCAAACGGCTGATCCTGTCCGCTGACTTCTATTCCCGTGACCGTGCTGGGACTGACATTCCCGCGCAGCGTGAGGCGATGACTCGTGCCGAGATTATGGTCGAGCCGCAGCGAATACAGGCTGGTCCCTTCAAACACGGGGAAGTTGCCGCGCTGCGAGTCCACAGTCCGATACGAGCCTGGCACGAAGCACGGTCCCGGCGGCGGGCATGTGCTCGGGAATCCGGAGAAGCCCGAGAGTAGCCCTCCGGTGAGTGCCTGCACCATCTGGGTAGGCCACGCCCCGTTCACAGCCATGCCTGACGATGCTCCTGCCGCCACTGTGTATTCGCCAATGATCCTTGCGATGTTGGGATCCCCTGCCTCCGCTCCGAGCGTCGCCGGATCCGTAAGGAACGTCACCTGCGCCGGTGTCAGTTGCAGTGTTCCAAAAGGCATTCCCACCAGCGTCGTGTCGAACGGCTCAAGTCCGTAATTATCTCGCCCGATACTCGAGAACCCAGTCTCGTGACGCCGCGTGATCTCATACGAGAAATAGTAATAAGTTTTGTCTTTCTTGATCGGGCCGCCGAACGCAGCCCCGGCCTGCACGCGCGTGTACGCCGGGTCCTTCACCGTGCTGAAAGGATTCACCGCCTGAAACGCGCGGTTTCGCAGATAGCCGAAAACATCACCATGAAATTCATTCGACCCCGAACGCGTGATGATGTTCACCACGCCCCCCGCCGCGCGTCCGTACTCAGCCGCGTAGTTATTGGTGATGATCTGAAACTCCTGCACGGCTTCCTGCGAAACCGTCGAGCGCACGCCATTCACAGAGTTGTCGGTAGCATCGGCGCCATCAACGTTCACCAAATTGGAACGCGCGCGCTGCCCGCTCATATTCAAGCCCGAAGTGGGCGCGGCGCCGCCAAGACTGGGCGCGTTATCCCGCACCACCTGTGAATCCGTTAGGGTGAAGTTAATGTAGTTGCGGCCATTGATCGGAAGATTATCAATCCGTCGCTCGCCGATCGTGTCTGTCGTCGAACTGCGCGAGGTCTCGACCAGTTCCGCCTGCGACGAGACTTCCACAACTTCTTTCCCGCCTGACACCGTCAGCGTGATCGGCAGCTCCACCAGTCCGCCGACCGTAATGGAGACGCCCGTATCCTGAACTTTCGTGAACCCCGGCACGTCCACCGTCACCGTGTAGCTTCCAGGAGGCAACTGGCGCGCGTTATATCCGCCCTGCCCATCGCTCGTGGCGGTGCGCTCCAGGCCTTTGGCCACGTCACGCGCAGTGACGACAGCGTTCGTGATCACACTTCCCTTTGGGTCTTTTACGGTGACGTGAAGATCACCGGTCGCGACGCCGCCCTGCCCGTAGGCGATCACCGACAGCAGCAGGACAAAAAACGACACCGAGACGGCTTGCATTGTGCGGAACATAAGGTTCTCCCTTGGACGCGCGAGGCGAGCAGACAACAGGACTGACCACGGCAGATAGCCGATTTCGCTCACTCGAAGGTTGGACTGAATTGAATCCCCGCTGGTTTGTATAACAAAACGATGCCGGAAAACAAGTCACCAATGCAGGACGGTCAACTGCCAGTAAATGGATCGACGCCCCGGGGGTACGCATAAAACGCCCGGAGCAGAGGTCCGCGCGCCATCAACTTAAGATTATAGATTTGCTGAGATGCGCACCGGAACCGCCGGATTACGCAGCCTTCCGAGCCGCATCGCTGAGCCGCTCAAGCGCTCGTATCCATGCAGAACCGGGGCCCCGGCCAGCGCCGGATTCGGCCAGGCCATGGCAAAGTACACCCGAAGCAGGGCGAGCGTTGCATTGTGCCGGAGAAGAAGTGCGTCATCGACCAACTGGTGCGCCGCTTCTACCGTCGGAGTGTCAGCCGCCTGAAGAGCAGCCTGTCCAACCGTGACCAGAACGGCGGCATTCCGCGCCGCCACTCGAATATAGGCCGCGGCGGCCCGTAAACGTTCACGCTGCACCCGGCGGAACTCGCCCGCCGGCAGTCGCCGCTGCAGATACTCGTTCTCGGCGGGATTCACCAGATTGCGGAACGCTTCGATGTCGATCGGTTCAATGTTCCTCGCAAGCGGAGTGCGTGCCGAGAGCTGCAAGGCTCTCGAGACGGTTACGCCAAGGATTAAGACCAGAGCAATCGCAGCAGCGATAACAAGAAACAGTGCCAGAGTCATGGTTGTAACAGACGCTCCAATTCGCGGTTCCACATCGCCAGATTGTTCTCCGGCAACGGAACCACAGACTTCCTGACCACTTTTTCGGGAACCAGGAGATAGTAGAACCAGATCAGCACGCAGATGTGGAACGTGGCCATGCCAAGCAAATCAAGAAGAGTGCGCGTGTGCTCGGAAGGACTGGCGTTCGCAATGATGGCCCATATGGCGAGATGTTCGCATGCCGAAATCCCAAGCCCTAGAAGGATGCCGAACGACACGCGATCCCACTGCAAGTGAAAATAGGCAGCTAGTAAAAACAAAAAGAGTATCAGGCCTGACTGGATCACAAAAACCGTCTGATCTAGGAGGTGAACGCCCGAGATCAGCCGTATAGGATTGTCGCCATGGGCAAAACCAGCAAGCGAAGCCGCCAGCAGAACCAGAACGGCGCCAAATCCGCTGATCAGAGTTCGTCCCATTCGGCTTATTGAGGGATATGGGACGAGCAATTTGGACATAACTTCCCCAATCACAAGAAACTTCAGCAGAGTTTCAACCAGGAGATCGGCCCATGCGACACGCCAGAAATTCGGAGCCGAGACGAATGGTGCAACATCGGCGGCGAAGACCGCTAGTTCACCGAGGGCACCTAAGATTGCAAACCCGAGGAAGGCGGGAAAATGTCGTGAAAGACCGCGGCTCCAGATTAGAAAACCAAGGGCAAGGAGAAAGAGATTGGGGGCCACCCAAAGATAATTCCAGAGGAATGAGTGCGCCTGCAGCATAGGCGATAGTGACGCACTATACCGCGAATCGCTGCAGGCGGCAACGCTGGGGCGAATCTTGTTCGGTTTTCGTAAGAACTGCGCGCCCGATAGGCAGGGCCAGACATTTCAGTGCACAATTGTCGCCAAGCCGGATCGACTACGGCTTGCACATCTTACCGCCGCAACCAGTGCCCGTACCATTGCCGCCATCGGCCCGTACGACGGTTGGGGTTACTAAAGTGCTGACGAACAGTACGGCTGCTCCAAGGACGAGTAGCACACGTTTCACGGTTATCTCCTTTAAACTCCGGTTTGGACCGTGATCCTTTCATGGCTACCCCCTGTCTGCAACGGTACGAAAGATCGCTGATTTGTTCGGAATTCGTAACAAGATGAGCCTTAAATCCGCCCTACAAGACATCAAGGAAACCACGCTCTCCGCCGTCGCCGGTGTCCTTGGCAAGCTGGTATATATGGCCTCACTCCGAGGCGGGCAGGGACGCTACCAACACTGGGGGATGACCCTGGTTCACGGCGAGGAGTCCTCCGAAAAAGCTTTACGTCAGGCCCATATCGAGGTTTTGGCGAAAGTGCTCCGCACACCTATGGCAGCTTTGGTCGAAGATCTCCGCCAGTCAACTAAACCTACTGGAATGGATGCCTTGGAGTACGTGGAGCAGATGAAAGGGCACTTCCCGGAGCTGCTACCCGAAGGCCGGCAGAACTCTCCGGCTTCCACACACCTTAATTCAGTGCTGGTGGCGCTTTCGAGCCTGGAGAAGAATCGAGGGCGTGCCACTCGGTCAACTTCATAGCCACTCCCACCACCTGACCGAGCACCTCCGCCTCTTGCGGGTGCTTCAATATGCGTACCGGCACGGGCGACAGCGGGTGCGGCTGCAGAATGATCTCTTCTTTACGCATGCTGCACCATGAGCAGGTGTGACCATCGCGCGTCTCGACGAAGTAGATCGGACGCTCATATTCCGAACGCCACGAGCCTTCGAGCACGCGAAAGCGAGACTCGTCCACTTGTATGAAACTGCCGGGCGGCAGAATCGGATACATCGTGAAATCTTCCGTGCCGACGTACCCGTAAGTGAACTCGGTGTTGGCGAACTGCGCCAGATATGCGACCGGAACGAGTCCCCATTTTTCGACCATGCGGCCCAGGTTCGTCGTCCGCCGCTCGTCGAATCCGGGGTCCATCTTGACCGGAACCTGCACCGATGACAGCCCCGCCAATGCGTCCGACACATGTGATTTTGGCGGAGAAACCAAACCAAGATCGGCCGCTAGATTGTTCAGATCAACGCCGTACCAGGATAGTAGCTCGCGGATGTCGCGCCGATAGATGACCGACAGCGTGTACAGACGATAAATGCTCGGCAAAATGCCCTTGGTTTCGATGTCAGACAACCGGCTGGGCGGCATCGAATATTCTTCGTTGCGATACTTCTCGGCAATCCGGGCGCTGGATTGCTCCACGTCACGCATCGTGAGTCCTAGCTTTTCGCGCAACGTGCGAAGACTTTTTCCGGCGGGCAGCATGGAAACACAACCCCTTTTAAGTGACGGCAATGATACCAAACGGCGGTCGGATTGTATCCGTTTTTTCGGAAAAATTTCTTGACATGTCCTTGTTACGAATTCCGAACACGCGAAAAGCCTTGGCTGGAGGCGAGTTTTACGCGACGGCACGCGGAGAAGGCGGACACAAAAGGCAATTCCTCTTTCTGTGGATAACCGGTCCTTGTTCCGAATTCGTAACAACCCTCCTTCCTGCGATACCCCCCCACCTTCAAATCCTTCGTGGCAACGCATCGGTCTTTAACCCCCTTCACCTCGTCTGTCTAAGATGGAAGCACTTCCCGCCTCGATCACCACCGCCATGACATTTGTCACGCTGCGTCGATGATGGATGGCACTGGTGCCTCAACCCATCCGGAGCGAACATGCGGTCAGTGGCATGACATTCCGCACAAGCTGCCACGGCGGGAAGGTCAAGAATGATCGCGAACCAAGAGCAGACCGGCACTACCACTCGCGTCGGTACAGATCCCGTAGTCGCCAGCCTGGAAAGCGTCAATAAGAACTATGGGCCAGTGCATGCCCTGCAGGGCGTCAACTTCCGCGTGCGAGCCGGCGAGCTCATCGCCCTCCTCGGTCCAAACGGCGCCGGGAAAACTACTGCCGTGAAGCTCTTGCTCGGATTGCTGCAACCCAATAGCGGCAAGGTGCGCGTTTTCGGTGGTGACCCCACACATCCGGAAAACCGGATACGCACGGGCGCTATGTTGCAAGTGTCCCGTGTTCCGGAAACCTTGCGCGTCCGCGAGCACATCGATCTCTTTTCGTCCTACTACCAGAAGCCCCTGCCCGCCGGTGAGGTCCTCGCCGCCGCCGGACTGGAGAAGCTCAGCGACCGCAAGTTCGGAGAACTTTCCGGTGGCCAGCGCCAACGCGTGCTCTTCGCGCTCGCCATCTGCGGGGACCCCGACCTCCTCTTCCTGGATGAGCCCACCGTCGGACTGGATGTCGAAGCCCGCCGCATGTTGTGGGATCAGATCCGACATCTCGTCGGCCGCGGAAAGACCGTTCTGCTCACAACCCACTATCTGCAGGAAGCCGACGCGCTGGCCGATCGCGTGGCCGTCATCGATAAAGGCGAAATCATCGCCGAAGGAACTCCCGCCGACATCAAAGCGCAGACTGCGGGCAAGCGCATCCGCTGCATCACCAGTCTCGCCGTCCACACCTTGCGCCAGATTCCCGGCGTGACCGACGTCAAAGAAGATCGCGAGGCGGTTGAACTCCACGTGGCCGAAGCCGAACCCGTGCTGCGCCAGCTCTTGGCGCTCGACGCCAATCTCGCCGGTCTCGAGGTTACCGCGGCAGGTTTGGAGGAAGCCTTTCTCGCATTGACCCAGGACAACTCGAAAAATGGCAACCAGTCCAACTGACGGATTCTTCGGAGGAGAAATGAGTACCGCAACCATGACGCTGGCCGCTGCACAAATACAGCGCTCCCCTGCCCACATAGCCACGATTTATCTGAAAGAAGCCAAGTACGAGTTCCTCAAGTACCTGCGTCTGCGCGTATACACACTCTCGGTCCTCAGTTTTCCGATCATGTTCTACATCCTCTTTGGTCTGGTGTTGAACTCGAACGCTGCCATCGGAGCCACCCGCGTCCCTACTTATCTGATCGCCACCTACGGCACCTTCGGTGTGATGGGCGCCTCTCTGTTCGGGACAGCCGCAGGCCTCGCCTCCGATCGCGGCCTGGGATGGCTCGAGGTAAAGCGCGCCAGCCCTATGCCCCCCTTCGCCTATTTTGCTGCGAAGGTCATCACCAGCCTGGTCTTCAGTACGATCATTGTCTTAGCATTGTTCGCGCTCGGCATAGCCCTGGGTGGCGTCCGCATGCCGCTCGCCAGTTTCGCCAAATTACTCGCAACCTTGATGGCCGGATCATTGCCGTTCTCCGCCATGGGACTCGCCGTCGGCTACTTCACGGGACCAAATTCCGCGCCCCCAACCATCAATCTGATCTATCTCCCGATGTCGTTCTGCAGCGGGCTCTGGGTACCGTTCATGTTCTTGCCGCACGTTGTCCAGAAGATTGCCTTGGTACTGCCGCCATATCACTTGTCGCAACTGGCGCTCGGTGTTGTGGGCGCAGGAACGAACGAGCCCGCTCTCCGACATTGGGAAGTGCTTGCGGCGTTCACGATGATTTGCCTCGGCGTGGCGCGAATCGGCTTCCAGCGCGATCAGGAAAAGATGTATGGATAGTCTTGAAAATACTCCCTGCGCACTGGCGCAGGAAGGAAGATGCAATGAGCAGCACTAGGAAAAACTACGGCTTGAGTTTCGCATGGTTTGCTTTGGGTCTGTTGGCACTTCTGGGCGGAACACGATCGCTCTTGTTTGTGATTCCGGCAGCCGTGGTGCTCGGGTATGCCGCCGCTGCCCGGCTGCGTCGTGCCCGAAATTGACCCCAGTGCGAAAATAGAATCAGTTCATGCCCCTGGCTTTCTCCAAAACGTGCGCTACAGGCCGCCCCTGGAAACTTCGCTCCTGGAAAGCGGTAATCACCGACAAGGACCACGGATGGAGCTTCCTGCTCTGGGTTGCTTATCTCGGATTCTTCTTCATGGATCCCGTGATGGCTCATGCGGGCTTCGAGCGCTGGCTCGTCGACCTCGCTGGCGCCGCCGTCTTTCTTGTCTTGTATTTTGGGATTTTCTTTCTCGAGCGTCCATATGCTCTTCTGCATGTGGGCGGCATGCTGGTGCTGGGCTTGCTTTACCAGCCAATCAATGCCGGGGCATGCACATTTCTGATCTTCGCCTGTGCCATGCTGCCCTTTTGCGTCGAGACTCAACTCGAGGCATTTATCGGCATCGCCACCATCGCAGGCATCGGCGCCCTGGAAGGGCTGCTTCTCCACATCGACGCTTGGAGAATGTTCTGGTCCACGCTCTTTCCTGTAATGATCGGCACCGGCAACACCTTCTTCGCCGAGCGCAACCGCATGAACCAGAAGCTGCGCAAAGCCAACGAAGAAATCGAGAATTTGGCCAAGATGGCCGAACGCGAGCGCATCGCGCGCGACTTGCATGACGTGCTGGGGCACACGCTTTCTGTCATCACCTTGAAGTCGGAACTGGCCGGCAAACTCATCGACCGCAACCCGGAGCAAGCCGGAAAAGAGATCCGTGAAGTGGAGAAGATCTCGCGCCAGGCACTCTCGGAAGTGCGCGATGCCATCCGTGGATACCGCTCCAAAGGTCTGGTCGCGGAATTGGCGCAGGCCAAATCCACCCTGGAAACCGCCGG
>Ga0335070_10002669_pt1 | contig 20710 bp, 18 predicted proteins | sample Lox_Sample_13_FD_206722 | JGI IMG/M metagenome (GOLD analysis project Ga0335070, IMG submission 206722) | Soil microbial communities from Loxahatchee National Wildlife Refuge, Florida, United States - Lox_Sample_1.3 | ecosystem: Environmental > Terrestrial > Soil > Wetlands | place: USA...
GGCGGCATGCCCATCGAGCTCAGCGCCGCAATCAGAAACACGATCGTGAAAACCGGCATGACGCGCAGCAGGCCGCCGTATTCCTTGATCTCGCGCGTGTGCCGCCGCTCGTAAACGATGCCCACAATCAGGAACAGCATGCCGGTCGAGATGCCGTGGTTGATCTGCTGGATGATGGACCCCTGAATCCCCTCGGGATTCAGCGCAAAGATTCCCAGCGTGCAGAATCCCAAGTGGCTCACCGACGAGTACGCCACCAGCTTCTTCCAATCCTTCTGCATCAGGCACGCCAGCGCGCCGTAAACAATCCCGATGATCGAAAGAACCGCCATCACCGTCACCACCGTTGGGTTCTTCGAGGTGTCCGGCAGCAGCGGCAGTGAGAAGCGCAAAAAACCGTACGTCCCCATTTTCAGCAGAACGCTCGCCAGAATGACGGACCCGGCTGTCGGCGCTTCGGTGTGCGCATCCGGCAGCCAGGTGTGGAACGGGAACATCGGCACCTTCACCGCGAAGCCCACGAAAAACGCCCAGAAGATCCACCACGCCATCGTCGCCGGGGGATTCGCTTTCATCAGGTCGAAAATGTCGAACGAATAGACCTGATACTGGCTGTAGTACTGGAAGTAGAGCGCCAGAATGCCCAGCAGCATCAGCACCGAGCCGATCAGCGTGAAGATCATGAACTTGATCGCCGAATAAAGCCGCCGCTGGCCACCCCAGACGGCGATGATGAAGTACATCGGCACCAGCACCGTTTCCCAGAACACGAAGAACAGCAGGAAATCGAGCGCCATGAACACGCCCAGCATGCCCACCTGCAATAGCAAAAAGAACGCGTAGTATTCCTTGAGCCGTTCGGTAATCGCCGTCCAGCTCGAAAGAATCGAGAGAAAACCAAGCAGAGTGGTCAGCATCACCAGCAGCAGCGACAGCCCGTCAATGCCCAAGTGGTACGAAGCGCCGATCGACGGAATCCAGTCGGCGCGCTCTACAAACTGGAAATCCTTCGTACGGTCGAACTGAAACACCAGCGGCAGCGAAACCAGGAAGCCGATGAACGACGCCGCGTTGGCCCACAGCTTGACGGCCCGCGTGTTCGAGCCGGGAATGAACAGTAAAACGATCAGTCCGGCCAGAGGCGTGAAAAGGACTATAGATAGGATGTGGTCCATATGTTCGGGCGAGGGACCATCTTACAACAGCCGCAAGTGTGACAGAATCGCAGCATGCGAAAGCTCTCTCGCCGCGCCTGGATGGCCGGAGCAGCCATGGCCGCTCAAGCAGCCAACCTGCCCATCGTGCGTTTGCCGCAAAAGGTTCGCGTCGCCATCATCGGCCTTGAAGGACACATCGGCGAAATCCTCGAACCCATGGATCGCCTGCCGGACGTCGAACTGGTCGCGATTCAGGATCGCGACCCGGCGCTCATGCGCAAGGTCCTTGAATCGAAACATGGTGCGCATGCGCGGCCTTACGCCAAATGGCGCGACCTGCTCGATGGCGAGAAGCTTGACATCGCCGGCATCTGCGGCACGAACTGCGAGCGCGCCGAAATCATCCTCGAATGCGCAAAACGCAAACTGAACATCGTCGCAGAAAAGCCGCTAGCCATCACCACCCCGGATCTTGATCGCATCAAGAGAGCCGTCGCGGACAGCGGCATTCATCTCACCATGCTCATTGAGATGCGCTTCGAAGCCCCCTACCGCGCTCTCAAACAAATCGTGGACTCCGGAGATATCGGCGAGATCGCGCAGATCGGCGCCCAGAAATCTTACAAGCTGGGCGAGCGGCCCGACTGGATGCGCCACCGTTCCACTTTCGGAGGAACCATCCCATACATAGGGATACATATGGTGGATCTTATGCGGTGGACCACCAGCCGCGAATTGGTGGAGGTGGTCTCCTATCAGGGGCGGGTAGGCCACCCCGAGTTACAGGACATGGAAGACGTAACTGCCAGTCTATTCAAGCTGGATAACGGGGGTATTGCGGCGCTGCGCATGGACTATCTCCGGCCAGATACCGCGCCTACCTGGGGAGACGACCGGCTGCGAATCGCAGGATCGCACGGAATCGCCGAATTTCAGGAGCATGCCGGTCTCACCTTGGCGACCGACAAGCGGCCGCTGCGGCAGATCACAGACTTGCCGCCCGGCGGTTCGCTCTTCATCGATTTTCTAAACTCGGTATATTCCGGGCAGGCACCCGGTCTATCCCTGAGGGATATCTATCGCGTGAATGAAGTTGTGCTCGCGGCACGCGATTCTGCGGACCAGCATCGGTTCGTTCAACTCTGACTGTTCACACCTTTCGGCGATTTGTTTTCTCTCGTCTGTTAACGACTTAACTTTTTCGACATCAGTTGCCTGCAAGCCGGGCCTGTACCGTCAAACCAGAAATGAAGTCGGACCCGATCGTCGTTTTTCCTCCACCCACCGCCTTCTGAGTCGGTTGAAACAGTTCGTCAGAATTAAGTAGTTCGGCGCGTACAGAAGCGCGCGTTTCTCTTGCAACCAAAAAAAAATTGCCATAACCACGGCAAACTTTGGTAAGATCCTCTGGGGGTATCCGAAAGTGAATACCCCCGGAGGTTCGCCACACCTCCCCTCCAACTTCGCAAACAGGCTGGCATGCATGAGTGAGGCAAGCAGGGTGTCCTGCGTGTTTCTCATTCTCGCTAGCGTTGGGCTGGTGCAATCGACCGGTCCTGCCACAAGGAAGGCGCTTGACAGGCCTCCATCTCCCGGACCTCAGGGGACCGAAGCGAGGCGTGTGTACCAATCCGCGTACGCTCTGGCCGCGGAGGGCAAGTACCTGCAAGCCCGCGTGCTGTTCCGCAATAGCTTTACTCAGTTCAGGGCGCTAGGCGATCTCCAAATGGCCGGCCGCTGCCTCACCTCAGTGGGAGGCACTCAGTTTCTGTTATTTCAGTACCGCGCCGCTCTCGATAGCTATCTGCAAGCACGCTCGTTCTCCGAAGCCGGCAAGGATTGGGCCAACCTGGCGACCCTGAATCTCAACATTTCATCTCTCCTCCTGCAAATGGGAGAGCTGGACAGCGCGGCACAAACCGTTCAACAGGCTCTCACCGATTACAACCGGAAGAATTTCCCTGGAGGCATGAGCCATTGCCTGATCCAGTTGGGCATCATTCGCGCCCGTCAGGGCAAGATGGCAGAAGCAGACAGGCTGATCCAAAAGGCAGTCGACGGTGGCTATCAGGAAGGCGAGCTAAGGATCGTGGCCGAAGCCTGGGATCATCTCGGTGAAGAATATCTGACTCGCGGACAACTGGCGCCTGCCGAAGCCTTCCTGACCGAGGCCTTTCGCTTGCGCAAGGTCCACAAACTGAGCCAGCTCACAAGTTCCTATTTCAACTTAGGCCGGTTGCGATTGGCTCAGGGGGACTTGCAATCGGCCCGCGTGCTCCTCGATGAAGGCATCAGGCGGCAGGCTGACTCCCATAGCTGGACCAATCCCTGGAGCCTGTATCACGCTCGAGGGCAGGTGCGCATGGCGGCCGGCGACGCTCGCGCGGCTCTCGCCGATTTCCGAAGAGCCCTCGATCTGGCGCGCGAGTGGAGGTTGGAGGTCTTGCCCGCCGATTTCACCAGAATCAGCTCAGAGGGGGAATTACAGGGAATCTATTCCTCGTTCATAGAGTCAGCGAACCGGTTATATCTGGAGTCCGGCGGGCCCTCCAAACTCGCGCGCGAATCGTTTCGCGCTGCCGAAGAGAATCGCGCAGCCAGCCTGCATTCACTGCTGCGCGAGCCCAACGACTGGCGCGCTTCGCTGCCCGGCGATTATTGGGAAACGCTGGCGCAATTACACAGCGCTGAGGTGTCCCTGCTCGAAAAAGACGATGTCAAGTTGCGGGAACGCGTGCAGCAGCTTCGATCGCGGCTGCTGCTGGCGGAAGCCAAAGCGGGCTCGAACACGGAGCTGTCGAGCAGCCGGCTACTCGACCAGGCGCACAGACAACTGCCCGCGGACGCGACGCTGCTCAGCTTCCATCTGGGCGAACGGCAATCGTTCCTTTGGGCGGTTAGCCGCCACCGGTTCCGCTTGTACGCGCTCCCGTGCAAGGCTCATCTGGCAACTGGAATCGCGCAGTTCGAGCAAGCCGTCCGAACCGGGCAGGACTCCGCCACAAAACTGGGCCGGCAACTCTACCGGGAACTGTTTGAACAGCTCGCTCCAACCTTCCGCGAGCAGCCACGATGGATCCTGGCGCTCGATGAACAACTGTTCCGCATTCCCTTTGGCGCGCTGGTGGTGGACACTGCCGGGCCTAGACCCGTTTATCTGGCGGAACAGCACTCGCTTCGCATCACCACAGGCGCCGTCATGCTGGCGGCAGGCGGCCACCCGGCGTGGAAGGAGGCGTTATCCGGCAGATTTGTAGGAGTCGGAGACGCAATCTACAACACCGCTGACCCGCGCTGGCGCGGCACGACGCCAGAGCCAGGGCCTGCTCTGCCGGGCGTAGCATTTGCGGCCTCCGGGAATTCCCAAGAGCACCGTCCGGCCCTTACGCGGCTGGCGGGCTCTTCACGAGAGATCGAGTTTTGCGCCCGCGCGTGGGAGCCGCGGGCCTCACTTCTGCTGGAGGGCCCGCAAGCTTCGCCCAAGAGACTCCGCGAGGCGCTCGAAACGCAGGCTTCCATCGTCCACATTGCCGCGCACTTTTTGCAAGGGAATGCTCCCCAGCGGCACAGCCTGATCGCGCTGAGCCTGAGCGCGCCAGGCAACCCGCAGATGCTGAGCCCGCTCGAGATCACGCGCTACAAGTTCCACGCCGGGGTGGTCGTGCTGAGTGGATGCAGCTCCGGCCGCGGCGATGTGCTCCCGGCCTCAGGCTTGATGGGTCTGACCCGAGCGTGGCTGGCCGGCGGCGCACGTGCCGTGGTGGCCAGCCACTGGCCGACTCCCGACGACAACGGTCCTCTCTTCGTCGCATTCTACAGACACTTGCACCAGACGCCCGACGCGGGGCCGGCAAAGGCTCTGCAAGGGGCGCAGCGCGATATCTTGCGCGCCGGCGGATGGCGGTCGAATCCGCAGTATTGGGCCACTTATTTTGTGGTAGGAGACCAGTAAATACATATATGTCTGGATTCAAGACTGAAGCTTTGAGCGCGCCACTTGAAACGACTGTCACGCCCTCCGATCCGTCTGGATCGGGCGCATTAAGCTCCGGAACCCAATGGGTTGAGCTGGTGGAGAAAATCAAGGCAGAAGACCCCGCGGGCATGGAGGAGCTGTATCGCGTCTTCTCCAGAGGCGTCCGCTTCTACCTGTGCCGCCAACTCGGTCCTCAGGACCTGGAAGACAAGGTCCATGACACATTTCTGATCGTGGTGCAGGCGGTGCGCCGCGGTGAACTGCGCGAGCCCGAGCGGCTGATGGGCTTCGTGCGGACCGTTGTGCGGAGGCAGGTGGCCGCTCACATTGATCAGGCGGTCCATACCCGGCGCCAGCAGGTGGGGCTCGACACTGGAACCACGGTGGTGGACCTCAATCGCGATCCGGAAGAAACCGCCATCCAGCAGGAGCATGAGCAGATTGCCAAGCGGGTCCTGCACAGCATTTCGAAGCGCGATCGGGAGATTCTGACGCGCTTCTATCTGTTGGAACAGTCCCAACAGCAGATCTGCACACAGATGCGCTTGACGGAAACACAGTTCCGGCTACTGAAGTCGCGCGCCAAAGCCCGGTTTGGGGAGCTGGGCAAGCGACGGCTTGAGCGCCGGTCGGTTTTGCATTTTTCCTGAGAACTTTCTATAGACTTAAGGACTACCGGGATGTGGGGGTCGGTCCCACTTTCGGGAGTGGTGCTGTCATGCAACTACGCAGGGGTGAGCATATAAGCAATGAGGCTCTGGAACGATATGCCATGGGTTCCGTACCGGAGCCGGCGTTAGCCGAAATCGAGGAGCACCTGTTAGTGTGCTCCCAGTGTCAACAGCAGCTCAAGGAAATTGACGAGTACATCGGCGCCATGCGCCGTGCGGCCCAAGAACTTCAGGAGGAAGACGAGTCGTGGAAACGTTTCTGGATGCGGGTTTCCCGCACGCTGACCTTTCGGCGATTAGGGTGGGCGATGGCCGTAACGGCGCTGGTCCTGGGAGCCGTCGCGTTACGCGTCGCCACCAGAACGGAGCGGTCCGCAGAGCCTTTTGCCCTGATGCTCGAGACCAGTCGCGGTTCAGAAATGCAGCACGCTCCCGCGCGCAGGAAGCTCGCCATCACTTTGGATGTGAAGGGCCTGCCGGTGTTTTCCAGGTACGCCTTGGAACTCGTGGATGAACGCGGCCGGCTGCAACTGGAGTCGCAAGTGACCGCGGAACAATCGATTGTCCGGACGTCAGTACCGGATGGGCTTCCGCGCGGCACTTACTTCATCCGGCTTTACTCGCCGTTGAAGGAATTACTGCGAGAATACGGGCTGCAGATCGACTAGAACACCCGCCGCTTCAAACGCTCTACGGTAAATTTCGCCGTGTCGGCCACCGCCATCACAGCCATGACGCCGGCTTGCACGGGGTCGGTGACCACGAGGTCGGCGGCTTCCGGCACGCTGCCGGCCATGTTCAGGCTGATCACCAGCAGGCCGGATTGGCGCACTTCGCGCACGGCCTGCTCGATCTCGCCTCCCATCAATGAACCGGCCAAAACCAGCGCCTTGGCGCGCGGCAAACGCGCCACGGCGCGCACGGCGTCGGCCAGCGTCTGCTCGCCCACCAGCGGAATGGTATCCACCGAAATGTGTTCGCCGCGGATATTGTGGCGATCCGCTTCGGAGATGGCGCCGATGGCCACCTGGCCCACCTGCGCACCGCCGCCGACGATGATGATGCGCTTCCCGTAAATCCGCTGAAAACTTTTCACCGCCTCGACCGCCTTGACGATGGGCAGCGCGCGCAGGTCGCGCTCCAGCGCCGCAACGGGCGACGGCAGGGCAATTTCAAAGTAGATGCGGGAATCGTGGTGGCCGTTTTCAAGGATCTCGACGGACACGATGTCGCCCTGGTGTTCGGCAATGACACCGGTGAGGCGATGCAACACGCCGAGGCCGGCCTGCGCATGCACCAGCAGGCCTGTGATCTCGGGCGTCATCCGTGGACCCCCGTCGACATCAAGCTTTCGAGGTTGCGCAGGTTTTTCGGCTCACCCATGACAATCAGATGATCGCCGGCGGCGATGACGGTGTCAGCCGGCGGATTGAACAGCATGCGGCCGTCGGATTTCCGAATGGCGAGCACGATCACGCCGAGCTCGCGCCGGAGGCGCGTCTGCTCGAGGGAGCGCGAGGCGAATTCGCTCGATTCGAGCACGCGCACCTGCTCGATGTCGACGTCCAGCCCCATGCTCCGCGTGGCTACATCGAAAAAGTGGAACACGTGTGGCCGCAAAACCGCCTGCGCCAGCCGGTATCCGGCGGTCGTGTACGGCGCGAACACGGCATCGGCGCCGGCGCGCCGCAGTTTCTCTTCCGCCTCCTCTTCACCCGCGCGAGTGGCCACGTAAAGCTGGCGGTTCAGGTTCTTGGCCGAAAGAATGACGAAGAGGTTGTCGGCGTCGGTAGCCAGCGCGGCGATGAGCCCTCGCGCGCGTTCAATGCCCACCGAGTGCAGCGTCTCATCGCGGGTGGCATCGGCGACTACGGCGAGCATGCCCGCCAACATGGCTTTTTCCACGCGCTCCGGCTTGAGGTCGACGACCACGAACGGGACGCCGGAGCGCTGCAACTCGCCGGCCGCGTTCCGGCCTACTCGTCCGTAGCCGCAAATAATGAAATGTTGATCGAGCTTCTGGATCATGCGCCTGGTCCGCCGCTTTCCAAAGTATTCTCCCAGTTCCAACTCGATGAGGCTCTGCGTCATGGCGCCGATGGCAAAGAACATGACGGTGACGCCGAAGAAAATCAGAAACGAATTGAAGATCCGGCCGGCATGGCTCAGCGGGTGGATCTCGGCGTAGCCAACCGTGGTGATGGTGATCAGGGTCATGTAGAAGGCGTCGAAAATCGGATAGCCTTCGATGACGGTAAACCCGACCGTCCCCATCACCAGCGTCAGCGCGATCCCGATAGCGATATACGCGAGGCGGCGCAGCAGCGGCTTCATCGGTAGTTTCTAATTAGCGTAGGACAGGCGTGGCTGCGTGTCCAATACGGTTTAGCGTCGGACAAAGGAATGCAGCCAATGGGGACGAACGCGGCGGGCCGTGTCTCGCAACTTCTTCTAGCGCGTGGCGGTCAAAAACGTCAATCGTCCGCGACCGTTGCTAAACACCAGTTTGTCGCCGTCAGCGCCTTTTAGCGTACTGAATGGACTGGAAGCCAGTTCGGGCGGGATTTTGACTCGAACCCATGCCGCGTGGGTCTTGTCCAACGATAGAATCCCCCACGTACCGCTTTGCAGATTCCGGGTGCTCAAGAACGTGCCCGCATCGTCAGTGCAAGCGATCCCGGTCGTCACCTCGTGATCCATTAGTGGCGTAGGAGGAAACTGGGTGATTCTACCATCCGAGATTTCTACATACCCGGATGGTCCAACCTGGTTCGAGCCTCCCGGGTACCAGCAGATGCGATCCCGGCCGGCAGCGAAATGTCCCTCCATGAGCAGGGCCGCCGATGCCATGCTGGAGCGGGGAACGTACGAACCAATCTCTTTTCCGGCCCGGTCAAAGTGTCGGAGCACCCCCGTGCTAAAGGTCGCCGGATCCTCTTTCCCGCCTGGTAACTCTTCGCCTACCGTCCAGATGGTTCCCTCGGGTGCCACGGTTACCACATAGGGAGTATATGGATCAGTTCGGATCACTTGGACACTCTGGCCGGACGGAGCAACCAACGCGATATAGGGAGCCTTCCTGCCAGCCTGGTCAAGGGCGGAGCCGCACAGCGCAATCGTGCCGTCGAAACCGCGTGCGAAGCCCAGCGCTCCAATGATAGTGGCTTCGGGGATTTGGAAGGTGAGCGGCACGAGTTCCACACCTTGGCGGTCAAACGTCCTCACGATGGGGGCGTCTGACTCCCATCTCTCCACGGCAATCAACGCACCGCTACTCCATTTAGGGGTATGGGAACCTGGTCCGAAATTATGGTTGTACTTTGCATCGTGGTCCCAAACCAGTGATGCCGCCGCGAGAGAATAGCTGGCAAACGTAAGTGCCAGCCACGCTCGTCCCCAAAAACGGAAGAAGGTACTCCTCGCGTCTGGCATTGATGTCCCTCCACTCAGGATACTGTGGGTGGCACGGTGCCGCTTCTTCCAGTAGCGGCTCAGGTAAGCCCATCCTACACGAAGCGACCGAATGGAGCAATTGAGCCGGGAACGTTGTTTTACTGGCTGAACGCCGTGGTCAATAGTATAATTATTATTAAACGCACTATGTATGTCTATCGTGGAATAGTTTTTGGTGCGATAGAATGAATGGTGCAATATGATCAAATCAACATCCAAGAGAACCAGGAACCAGATGCCAGCCCGTGCGCGATCCAGGAAAATAATCGTGGACTTTCCGGAGGCCTTGTACGAGAAGACGCAGAGGGCCGTGGCCGAGCTTTCTGTTAAGCGGAGCGCGCTCATTCGCGATGCGGTCCATCAATACCTTCTGCGGCTCCAACGTCAGAAGCTCGCGCGCGAACTTGCCGACGGATATCGCGCGAATGCTGAGCTCTATCAAAGGATCTCAGACGAGTTTAAGTATGTAGACGCCGAGAATGTATAGATGCCCGGCAAGTGCGTACGCGGCACGGTTCTTAACATCAATCTCGACCCCACCGTGGGCCATGAACAAGCTAAGACAAGACCCTGCGTAGTCATCCAGAACGACGTCGGTAACCAGTACTCCCCCACAACCATCGTGGCGGTGATTACCGGCGCCGAGAACATCAAGAAAGCATTCCCGATTCACGTTCCGATCCCGAAGGGTGAGGGCGGTCTGACGAAGGAGAGCGTGGTCCTCTGCAGCCAGATTCGTACTGTGGATGAGATACGTTTTGGAAAGATTCTCGGACAACTGAACCCTTCCATAATGAAAAGGATCGATGCCGCACTTCGCATCAGTCTCCAACTCTAATCCGCCACGATTGTCGAAGACCTCTGTGCCCTGACGGAACGTTAGATTCTTTTTGAGGAACCTCCGCGGGCCGCCTTGCGTTTTCTTCTGGCATGGGCACTTTCACCACCGACCTTCGCTACGCGATGCGCACCATGCGCAGCAGCCCGGGCTTCACCGCCGTCGCCGTGGCTGCACTGGCTCTCGGCATCGGAGCCAACACCGCCATTTTCACCGTCGTAAATAGAGTCATGCTGGAGCCGCTGCCATATCCCGAGCCGGACCGGCTGGTGCGCTTAGGCCGGCAGTTCCCTAACGGCAGGGGCTATTCGAACTCGATTCCGAAGTACATGGCATGGCGCCAGAACGACGTTTTCGAATCCATGGCGCTGTACGACTTCTCGCCGCTCACCATGAATCTGGGCGCGGGCGACCGCCCCGAGCCGGTGAAAGGCACACACGTTTCGCGCGATTTCTTCCGTGTTTTCGGAGCACAGCCCGTCGTTGGCCGCACCTTCACGGAGGCCGAGGACCTGCCCAACGGCGCGCCAGTCGCCGTGCTCAGCCATCACCTGTGGCGCAACCGTCTGGCCGCCGACCCTCAACTCGTCGGCCGGACCGTGCTGCTCAATAAGCAGGCATACACGATCGTGGGCGTGATGGAAAAAGGATTCGAATCAGATCCTGCAGCCGATCTGTGGTTGCCGCTTCAGGCTGACCCAGCCAGCACGAACCAGGGCCACTACCTGCTGGCCGCGGCGCGCCTCAAGCCCGGCGTGTCTCTGAGCCAGGCCCGCGCGCAGATGAAGATTGCCGGCGAGCATTTTCGCCAAGCCAATCCCAAGTGGATGGACCCGGCGGAAAGCGTGGCGGTCGATCCGCTGAAAGAGTCGATGGTACGGGACGTCCGGCTGGCGCTGCTCGTGCTTTTCGGCGCGGTGGGCTTCGTGCTCTTGATTGCATGCGCCAATGTCGCCAACCTGCTGCTGGCGCGCGCGGCTGTGCGGAAGCGAGAACTGGCGATCCGGGCCGCAATCGGCGCCAGCTATTGGCGCATGGTCCGGCAGCTTCTCACCGAGAGCGTGCTGCTGGCCGGGGCAGGCGGCATCCTGGGATTCGTGCTCGGCGCGTGGGGCGTGCGCGCGCTGCTGCTGGTGGCGCCCGGCAATATTCCCCGTCTCACGGACCTGAACGGCGCCGTGAAAGCCATCCCGGTGGCGGACTGGCGTGTGGCCGCGTTCACTATTGGGGTCGCGATGCTGACCGGCATCCTGTTCGGCCTGTTTCCTGCGCTGCACATCTCGAATCCGGACCTCTCTTCCACGCTGAAGGAAGGCGGGCGCGCCGGCGGTGGCCAGTTGCGCAAGCGGGCGCGCTCCATTCTGGTAGTCACGGAAGTGGCCCTGGCGCTGGTGCTGTTGGTTTCGGCGGCGCTGCTCATCCGTACGTTCGCCGGTTTGCATTCGGTCGACCCGGGCTTCAATGCCCGCAACGTATTGGTGATGGAAACTTCGATGGCCTCGTATGATTCCACGGCCAAGGTGGACAACCTTGTCCGCCAGGTAACGCAGCGCATTGAAGGAATTCCCGGCGTGCAGGCGGCCGCATCAGCCATTGTGCTGCCGTTGAGCGGGAACGGCGTGGATCTGCCTTTCAACATCGTGGGCCGGACGCCCGCCAAAGGGCAATACGAAGGCGACGAATACTGGCGCTCGGTTTCGCCGCACTACTTCCGCGCCTTCCAGATTCCCCTGCTGCGCGGGCGCGTGTTTACGGAATCCGACACCGCCAATTCCACAAGAGTTGTCCTGATCAACCAGGTAACCGCGAAAAAGTATTGGAAGGACCAGGATCCCATAGGCCAGTCGATCCTCATCGGGAAAGGACTCGGACCGCAATTCGAAGAACCAGCGCGGGAAATCGTCGGCGTGGTCGGAAACGTGCGCGAGAACAATCTTGGTGAATCGGATGCGGGCGTCATGTACATCCCGCAGAGCCAGGTGCCGGAGGGCATCACGAAACTGGTAAACAGCGTGATTCCGCTTTCGTGGGCCATTCGCGCCTCGGGCGATCCGATGGCGCTGCGCTCCGCGGTGGAGCGCGAAGTCAGCGCGGTTGACGGATTGATGACGCCATCGCGCGTGCGCACCATGGAACAGGCGATCGCTGACGCGCTCTCGCGCCAGAACTTCAACATGCTGCTGCTCACGATCTTCGCTTCGATCGCGCTGCTGCTGGCGGCGATCGGCATTTACGGTCTGATGTCCTACTCGGTGGAGCAGCGGGTGCAGGAAATCGGCATCCGCGTGGCGCTGGGGGCAGCGCGCCGTGACGTGATCCGGATGATCGTGCTGCAAGGCATGAAGCTGGTGTGGATCGGCGTCGCGCTGGGACTGGCGGGCGCATACGGCATCACCCGGTTGCTCGGATCCCTGCTCTACGGCGTGAAATCGAGCGACCCTGCCACCTTCGCCGCTGTCGCCGTCATCGTGACCGCGGTGGCGGCGGTGGCAACGTTCGTGCCCGCGCGCCGCGCATCGGCGATCGCGCCGTCGGACGCGCTGCGGCATCAGTAGGGCGCGCGCGAAAAGTTTTGAGCTTACCCCAGCACGCTCAGCGATGTGCCCGACACTCCGGCCGTTGAGCCTGTCCCGAACATTGCCTGCAGCTCTTCGGTCTGCAGTTGGCTCTGATAACTGGCCATCTGATCCGCCAGGGATGGGGTCGCGGGACTCGAAGCCGGCTGGGGGCTGCTTCCACTCGCGTTCGATGTAGCAGAGCCTGCGGCGCCAGGCAGGGTTGCGAGGATATTGTCGAGGATGGCGCTCGAACTTGGGGGAGACGCGGTGGAAAAAAGCCCTGCCGTCGTCGACGTGTCCGGGCTTCCGAACAAAATGTCGATGCTCTGCAATTGCAGCGCCTGGTCGCTTAATTGGACGATATCGCTCGGAGACGCATCCTGGAGTACGGACTGTAGTTGCGATGAAGAGAGCCCGGATGAGAATAAGGGCGACCCGGGGCTGGAAAGAAGTTGCGTCAGGTAGGCCATACCCGGATCATTGGATGCCGTCACCGCATCCATCAATCTATTCCTCCACTCTCCATATCGGCAATCAGTTTACGTCCTTGAGCCGAAATGTATCGAGGATCCAACTTCCTTCTAAATCCCGTTTTTCCAGCGCGCTAGTCAATCGTAACGGTCGCAAGTGACGTGAAAGTGCCACCCGGGTTGACACGGAGTCCCAGGCCGGTAAGCCCCGCCGTGCCATTGGTGGGCGTGCCCTGCGTCCCGTAGTAGACCCGGACGGTACCGCGTTTGCCCGCGAGTTGAGAGCCGTAGCGGCTGCTGAACAAGAATGACTCATGCTGGTGCGGCCCGAGTGTCCGGCTCGAATCGCTATAGATGAAGTTGCCGTCCGCGTCGTAAAAGAACAAATTCTCGATCACAGTGTCGAGAGCGCTCACGTTGGCGAGCGCAAATCCGGTGTCATAACCGGGGGTTTCGTCGAACGCCATTGCAAAACCGGCGGTTGCGGGAATGGCCTCGACGGTTGCCTCCGATTCCGGAAGGTTCGAGACCTTCAGGCGGAAGGCGGCGATGACGCCAAGCTGCTGGACATTTTCCGCCAGACCCCATCCAGTTACTGAACCACCCGCTCCCGGCGTAGACAGAAATTGCGTGCTGTGCCCAGGGACCAGCACGACGTAGGAAGAACTCGGGTTAGCCCCATTTAGCGAAAGCGGGAGCAGGGCCCCGTTATCCTGCCAGAACGTCAAGCGGCACGTGATGGCCGCTCCGGTCGGGTTGGTGATAATGAATTCCGTCACAAAACCGCCGCCATCGGCGATTTGGGGAAGAATGGCGGTCTCGCCACTCTCCTGAGTGGTCGAAACGGAACCATTGGCGGCCGTGGAGCGCAGCATGGTGCTGGCTCCGCAGCTCACGGAGGTGCATGTGCCTTCCACCTCGGTCAGAATCACGACGGTTCCCCCGGCGTTGGTCAGCGTCGCTACAAAAGTCAGAGCAAGCGTGGTCGTGGTGCCGCTGACAATGGGTGAGGCAGAAACCAGGGTGAGCGAAGTATTCGAACTGGAGGCTGGGATGTGGAAGGAGTACCCCGCGCTTGGCCCGGCCTTTCCAGCGGTGGTGGTAATCGAGATGGAGGAATACGTTCCCGTGGTGGCGTCGAAAATGAACGAACCGAAAACCCGGGCGCCATCGGAAAGCACGACGTCGTGGATGTACCACCGTTTTGCCGCGGCGTTAGAGACGGCCGAGGCGGTACCGCCGGCAATCGGCCGCTGAGGGGTTATGGAACTGCAAGCCGGGTTGGCGCAGAACGATTCCTGCGCCGAAGTGGTGATGTTCACGGTCCCTCCCGCCTCGGTCAACGCCGCCGAGAAAGTGAGTGCCAGGGCCATCGTGGTGGTGGCGAAAACCGGCACCGTGGAAACACCGATAAGAGTGCTCGACGTGGAAAGACCGGGTGCTGCGGAATAGTAGTAGCTCCCTTGCAGCACGCCCCCCGGCGTGGTTGTGAGGTTGATGTTGGAATAGGTTCCGGTGCTCGCGTCGAAGTCGAAGCCGCCGAAGACCTTCCCGCCATCGCTGAAAGTTACGTCGTTGAGTTGCCAATGCAAAGCAGCAGCGTTCGCGCCGCAGAGCATGAAGGAGAGGAGCAAGCCGCAGTACAGGAACTTGGTTATGCTAAAGCACCCTGCCGCCTTTTGATCGGCATCCACATTGCGCATAGACTCTGTCAAACCTCCATCCAGGATTTCTTTTTTAGTTTCCGGGCCGCCCCAGATTATACATCGAGGGGCTTCCGTTGGTTCAATGGTTCCTTATTTTCCAGTTATGATCGTGAAGGAGGCCGGACATTCGCCAATATCTGAATCAACGCTTTCTCACCGCGTTCGGCGTGGGACTGGTCGTGATCGCCATCGCAGTGGCATGGATTCTCTACATGCAGCGCGGCTCTCACATTGAACCTACCGGCAAAATCCTCAAGGTGCGCACGCTGCCGGCGGACGAAAACAGCTCCGTCGCGGTGATCGACTTTCGCGTGGAGAATGCCTCCAACTTCGGGATCATCGTGCGCGAGGTGACGGTGACCCTCGAAGAGCCCAATGGGAAGATCGATGATGGAGCTGCCGTCTCAGAGGTGGACGCGCAGAGGCTCTTTCAGTACTACCCGGTCCTGGGCCAAAAATTTAACGACACGCTCAAAATTCGCGACCGCATTAGAGCGCATGAAACCATGGACCGCATGATCGCGGTGCGATTTGAAATTCCGCAGGCGCAGGTGGACGCGCGCAAGAACCTGAGGCTGCGCGTGGAGGACGTGGACGGCCCGTTCGGCGAGATCGTCGAAAGGAAATGAAGACGCGGCGGGAAGTGCTGGCCGGATTGGTGGGGGCAAGCGCTGCGTGCAGATCCATGGGACGCGACATTCTGGACCGGCCTGCGCCGGCGGCGGACGAGCGCCTGCATTATGGAGCCGGCGAATTTCAGTTCGGCGACCTGCGCCTGCCCCAGGGACCGGGACCGCATCCGGCAGCCATCGTGATTCATGGCGGCTTCTGGCGCGCGAAATACAACCTGGATCACATCGGACACTTGTGCGCGGCGCTTACGCGAGCGGGCGTTGCGACGTGGAGCGTGGAATACCGGCGCGTGGGCCATCCCGGCGGAGGGTGGCCCGGCACGCTGCTCGACGCAGCCATGGGCGCGGATTTTGTGCGCGAACTGGCGTCCAAGTACCGTCTCGATCTGGCAAAGGTGATCTCCGTAGGCCACTCGGCCGGCGGGCACCTCGCGCTCTGGCTGGCGGCGCGGAAGAAGATTCCACCCGGCGACCCTCTCGCAAGCGCGAACCCAATCGCACTTCATGCGGCGGTGTCGCTGGCCGGTGTGGTGGATCTGCGGCGCAGTTGGGAGCTGCGGTTGGGCGATGGCGCGGTGGCCGAATTCCTGGGCGGACCTCCGGACAAGCTTGCAGGCCGCTACCATGCGGCTTCGGCCATGGAACTTGTGCCGCTGGGAATCAAGGTGCGGCTGCTGCACGGCACCGAGGACTCCGTGGTTCCCATCGAGATCAGCAACAACTATCAAAAGGCCGCGAGCCGCGCCGGAGATGACGCATTGATGTGGGTGCTGGGGGGCGCCGATCACTTCGCGGTCATTGACCCGCGGTCGGAGCATTGGGCAAAAGTGGAAACAACGGTCCGGGAGTTGGTGTCGTAGCGGTTTAGACTTCAACCGGCAGCTTCAACTTCGACGCGATGGCGCGGATGCGGTCGAGTGATCTCTGATAGTCGCGCTCAAGCGTTTTGCTCATACCGAGATCGAGCCCCAGATAACCCGCGTACTTTTGCATCTTGAGCACGCGAAAAAATTCCGGCCAGTCGATGGAACCATCGCCGATGGGGAGGTGCTCGGTGTTCGCAGGATCGTTGTCGGAGATGTGGATGTTGGCAAACTTTCCTGCGAGTTTCGCCAAAGCCAGCGCTACATTCTCGCGCTGCGCGGAAAAGTGGCCGGTATCGAAATTTGCCCGGAAATTCGGGCGATCCGCCTGCTCGATGAGGCGCAGCATGGAATCCACCGAGCAAATCACCTCGCCCACGCGAGGCTCCATAATGACAGTTTTGCCGTAGCCGGCGGCGATCGCGGCACATTCCCGGCACGAGGACACTAAGGCCTCCCACACCCGCTGCCATTCAAAATCTGCCGGGATGCGCACGCGCGTCTGGTTGGCGAACTTGTACCCGCTCTTGCCGCCCAACTGATAGGGCCGGGCACTTAGATAGCGAACCGGCGGCGCGTAGCTCGCCAGGTGCAGAGTCTCCGAGCCGAAGAACGCACCCAGTTCCGCGCCCATGCGGAAACGATCGAGAGCCTGGTTGCGCCGGGCAGGATCGAGCGAAACCAAAGCCGGATCCACCACGCAGAAATTGTGGACGTGCAAGCCGCAGTCTTCGAGCGCCGCGGCAACCGCTTTACGTTGCGCATACATGGAGCGCAGGTGCGCCGCGCCAAGCCCTTCCATTTCCAGGAAACGGAATCCCAGCTTCCGGATTTTGGGCAGCGCCCGCAGCACGTCGCGCACGGTGTGCGGGTAGCCGTATTGAAAGATCACGTAAAGGTAAGTGATGCTGATGCGCATAAGAATGAGCCGAGCGAAGCCTCATTCTCCGCGAACGAAAAGAAGCGCGCAACTGGGGAAGCGCCCGGTGAATTCGTGAGGGCAGGCCGGCACATCCCGGGGCCCCGCCACAAAAGATTTCGTGTTCTCGTGTTACACTGAAACCGTGTTAAAGAACATTACCATCACCGTCAGCGAGGACGTCGCCCTCTGGGCGCGGCGGCGGGCGGCCGAAGAAAACACCTCCGTCTCGAAACTCGTCGGGCGAATGCTCGAAAACCAGATGCGCGCCAGCGACGACTACTGGCGAGCCTTTCGGAAATGGAAGAGGCTCGGCCCTATGAAGCGCCTCGACGCCGCTCGGCGCATGAGCCGGGAGGAAGCTCATGCCCGCAGGTGATCGATTCTTTGTGGACACAAACGTGCTTTTGTACGAGTGGGATGCATCGGCTCCTGCGAAGCGGCGCCAAGCTCATTCTTGGATCAATGCACTCTGGCAGGCGAACGCCGGTGCGCTGAGCTGGCAGGTGCTGCACGAATTCTATGTGAACGCGACCCGCAAACTGCATTCGTCAGCTTCTCAGGCGCGGGCTGTGGTCGAAGTGTTCACTCAGTGGCGACCCGTTGATACGACTTATGCTTTGATACAGCGCGGTTGGTACTGGATGGATTCCGCGCAACTCTCGTACTGGGACGCACTGATTGCGGCAGCGGCCGAAAGGCGAGGCTGTCGATGGCTGCTTAGTGAAGATTTCCAGGCTGGACGAAAGCTAGGTTCAGTTACGGTGATCGATCCGTTTGGATCGCGGCCGGAAGAGTTCGGGCTGCTGGACGGCTCCGCGTTGTAGAGCCGGGCAGGGGGGGCCGCCGGCCTATGCCGGTTTGGCAAACGTGATGCGCAGGCGCCAGCTCTTGATGCGCACCAGGTTTCCGAACGTAAGCCGCATCGGCTCGTGGGAGTGTGGTTCGGCGGCTGAATCGGCGGCATCGCTGTCCGCAATAGCCGGTGCAAGTTCAGCCGCGATTCCGGGCTGCGGCGCGACTGCAGGGACGTTGACCGGGCGGGCCGGAGCGAGTTCCAGGTTATGCGGCATCATCTCCGAAGAGGGTGACGGGACCAAAACCGGGCGGTCGTGGGATGCAGAACTCAGCACCATGACGGGAACGATTTCGGGGGCCAGCGCGAGCGCGGAACCGTACTCATTGCTCGCGGGCGCGGGGTCGGTGTACAGCTCTCCCCAGTAAGGTTCCGCGGGTCCGGTTTCCGGATCATGCTCCTCTTCACCCGGGATGGTTTCGCCGGCCGGCGTGAATGCCGGAATGCTGGTTTCCTGGGGTACCGCGATTTCACTGCTCGCAACAGGCGCGCTGGCAGGTTCCTCGCAGAAGAGTGTGCATTCGGCAAATTCTTCGCATGCCGGCAGACCTGTGGTTTCGCCGCATTCAGCGAAGGACGGAACCGACAACCGGACGGGCTCTGGAAACAAAGGTTCCGCATGGTTCCAGTGAGCCTGGAAGCCGGGAGTGGCACTATGGCCGATCGCCGGACCCGCGGTTTCGAAGAACGGCGATGTGGATTGCAATTCCGCTGTCAAGCCCGGGCTGTCAACATCGAGCGGCGAGGGCGCAGGTTCAAGAGCAGCGACTGTGTGCTGGAGGGGCGCCGTGAGATCGGCCGGCCGCTCCTCAGTTCCAAGCGCCACGCTCCACGCGATTTCGCAACTCGGGAATTCCAACTCGTGCCGCACGGATAACGCCACGGGTGCCCAGCAGTGCTGCGAAACCCCGGCGGTGAACGGAGAGATTGCGATCAGCAGAAAGTCCGCCACTCTAGGGTCGGGAGCGGATCTGACTCGAGCCTGAGTTGGCTGTTCGACAACACCAAAATCGGTTAGTGCCTTGCGAACCGAAGAGAAATACTTCTCCCTATGGTCGCGACAGCAGAAGTCTTCGTCGAAAAAGCCGCGGAAGGGCTTTAGTTCTGTCTCACAATAAAGACACAGCACGAGGTCGGCCTTGGCTCCAAATAACTGTTCCGATTATAACGTGAAAATCCTTGGTAATTATAAGAAAACACCGGGGCCTTTACTGTTAATCCTGGTTTAATTGCGATGGAAAACAAGCCGGACCTAACCGAGGGTAACCGACTAACACTTTCGGCGTAGGAATGCGGCCCAAGCGATGCAATCTGCGCGTCAAACTTCCAGTCCGAGCGAGCGCATGAGTTCCAGAGCGTTGCTTCTCCGCACCACGCCCGGACGCAGACGGTAGTCGAAGAGAAGCCTCCCGTCCTCGAGGCGATCTTCAAAATGGCAGTTGATTGCTTTGGCGCCGAGCGCTTCGGCGATCTCCGCGAGCGCGAGATCGTGAGTGGTAAGGAGACCGATGGCTCCGCGCGCCACCAGGCCACGCACCGTGCCTTCCGCACCGAGCCGCCGGTCGTGAGAGTTGGTCCCCTGCAGGAACTCATCCAGCAGGAAAAGGACGGGCACGCGACCAGCGGTCAGATCGACGATCTGCTTGAGACGCGTGATCTCCGTATAGAAACGCGAGGTGCCTTCCTGGAGCGAATCCAGAATGCGGATCGACGCGCCCACCGACAGCGGAGAGATGCGCAGGCGAGCGGCACGGACGGGCGCGCCGCTCTGTGCGAGAACCGCGTTGATGCCGATGGTCCTCAGAAGCGTGCTCTTCCCCGACATGTTGGAGCCGCTGACCACGATGAGGCGCAATTCGCCGCCGATGGCAACGTCGTTGCGCACCGCTCGATCCTCCGGAAGCAGGGGGTGCGCCAGCGCCGTTCCCGCAAAACAGGGGCCTGCTTCGGCGAGGTCCGGGAAAGGATCCGCCGGGTGCTCATAGGCATAGCCGGCGAGCGCCGAAAGAGCTTCCATTTCGCCCACTGCGGCCAGCCAGCGGCGAATCGCGGGACCGGAACGCTCGCGCCAGGCTTCGACAGCCAGCGCCCATTGCAGCGTCCAGAACCCGACCACGTCGATCACGCGAACCAGCACGTGCTCGCGCGACTCCAGCATGACGATGAGGCGGCGTAGCCGGGCGATTCGGAAGGACGGTGGGCGGCCTTCGATATCGAGCATCGACCGCAACTCCGCCAAGCGGGGTGCGCTGAATTCCTCCCGTTCGAGCCGGGCGAGAATCTCGGAAAGCAAGCCAAGGTCGCGCGCGGCGTCGCTGGCGGCGGCGGCGAACTCCTCGGCGCGCTTGTGAAACCGCAGAAAGAAAAAGCCATTGATGAGCACCATGGCCAACGCGAGGTCCCGCAATCCCCACAGTCCCCATGAAATGACGCTGAATACCGCAGCAATCGATAACACGGCGGCGGCAATCCGCACGGGCCGGCCGCCCAGCACGGCGGCGTGTTCGCCCCACGCCGCCAGGGCGTCGGTATGCACTTTGGCCCGCACCTCTTCTCCCAAAACGGCGAGGTCTTCACGCAAATCCAGGCGCGAACGCAATTCTCTGATGGC
>Ga0335070_10002670_pt1 | contig 20709 bp, 14 predicted proteins | sample Lox_Sample_13_FD_206722 | JGI IMG/M metagenome (GOLD analysis project Ga0335070, IMG submission 206722) | Soil microbial communities from Loxahatchee National Wildlife Refuge, Florida, United States - Lox_Sample_1.3 | ecosystem: Environmental > Terrestrial > Soil > Wetlands | place: USA...
GCCGGTGCTGCTCCGGACCACGACCAGGACGAACCACTCCTCCACGCCCGTCGAGCTCGGCGAGCGCAAGGAGGTGCCGCCGAAGCGCGAGAAGTTCCCGCGCGACCCCTCCAAGTACGTCATGATCCCGGCCAACGCGCGCAAGCGCCACCCCCTCGTCGAGCAGCGCCTGCGGGACATCGCCGCCTGGGCGGAGAAGACGCCGCTCAACCGCATCGAGTGGCGCGACCGCGCCGTCGGTGTCGTGACGGCGGGGATCGCGTACCAGTACGTCCGCGAGGTGCTCCCGACCGCGTCGGTTCTCAAGCTCGGGGTCGTGAACCCGGTCCCCGAGCAGTTGATCCGCGCGTTTGCGGCGGGCGTCGAGCGTCTGGTCGTCGTGGAGGAGCTGGACCCCGTGCTGGAGGAGCAGATCCGCCTCCTGGGGATCCCCTGCGAGGGGAAGTCGATCTTCCCGCTGTGCGGGGAGTTCGACCCGGCCGTGGTGCGGCGCGCCGCGAGCGACGCCGGCCTGCAGGTGGACCGGGCGCCCCAGCCGGCCCCGGCTCTCGACCTCCCGGAGCTGCCGGCGCGGCCGCCCGTCCTGTGCGCCGGGTGCCCGCACCGGGGCGTGTTCCAGCTGCTCTCGAAGAAGAAGGTGCCGGTCACGGGCGACATCGGCTGCTACACGCTCGGCCTGCTGCCGCCGCTGTCGGCGATCCACACGTGCGGGTGCATGGGCGCCGGGATCGGCGTCGCGCACGGCGCCGCCAAGTCGGGCCTCGGCGAGCGCATGGTGGCTGTGATCGGCGACTCGACGTTCTACCACACCGGGCTGCCGGCGCTCGCCAACGTCGCCTACAACAAGGCCAACGTCCTCACGATCATCCTCGACAACCGGATCACCGCGATGACCGGTCACCAGCAGAACCCCGGCACCGGCCACACGCTCCAGCAGCAGCCCGCCGAGGTGATCGAGCTCGAGCCGCTCGTGCGCGCGCTCGGCATCCACCACGTCGCGACCGTGGACGCCTACGACGTGGACGGTCTCGAGAAGGCGTACAAGGACCTGATGTCCCACAACGAGCCGGCGGTCCTGGTGGCGCGCCGCGAGTGCGCGCTCCTCCCCGAGATCCGCAAGCGCTGGGTCCCGCTCGAGGTCGTCGAGGAGAAGTGCACCGGGTGCGGGATCTGCTTCAGGATCGGGTGCCCGGCGATCCTCAAGAGCGACGAGGTGGACGAGAAGTCGGGCAAGCCGCTCGCCCTGATCGACGGCGACCTCTGCACCGGGTGCGAGGTGTGCGCCCAGCTCTGCCCGCACGACGCGATCCTGACGCGCGACCAGGTGCGGCTGGCGCACGAGCACCAGCCGGCGAGCTGCTCGACGCCGGCCTCGGAAGGGAACTGACCGATGAGCGGGGAGAAGGCGTTCAGCTTCGTGCTGGTCGGGGTGGGCGGGCAGGGCACCCTGCTCGCCAGCAACATCCTCGCCGAGGTCGGGCTCGCGGCGGGATTCGACGTGAAGAAGTCCGAAGTGCACGGGATGGCGCAGCGCGGCGGCAGCGTCGCCTCCCACGTCCGCTGGGACCGCGACGAGGTCCACTCGCCGCTCGTCGGCGTCGGCGAGGCCGACATCCTCCTCTCGTTCGAGAAGATGGAGGCGCTGCGCTTCGCCGCTTTCCTGCGCCGCGGAGGGACGGCGGTGGTGAACGACCAGGCGATCGTGCCGGTGACCGTGTCCTCCGGCTCGTCGGTCTACCCCGGCGACGAGCACCTGAGCCGGGTGTTCGGGGCGCTCGACGCCCGGGTCGTGATGGTCCCGGGCGAGCGCCTCGCGCAGGAGGCGGGCAACGTGAAGGCCGCAAACGTCGTCCTGCTCGGCGCCGTCTCGTGCCTGCTCCCGCTCCCGGAGGCGGCGTGGTGGGAGTGTCTGGCCCAGCGGGTGCCCAAGAAGTACCTGGACCTCAACAAGGTCGCGTTCGCCTCGGGGCGGGCCGCGGTGCCGGAGGCCACGGCGCACGCGCGCCGGTAGACGGCGCGCTCCCAGCCCTGTTGGGGGAAGCCATCCATGCCCGACCGCCGTGCCGCCCCCGTGCTCGCCCTCGCGGTTGCGGCGGTCGCGGTCCAGGCCGCGGGCATCGACCTACCCGGCACCCGGACCAAGTGGGTGACGCTCCGGACCGAGCACCTCGAGCTGCTCTCCGACGGGTCGCCGTCCAAGGTCCGTGACGTCGCGCTCGACCTCGAGACGATGGTGTCGGCGGTCGGCCAGGGGACCGGGATCCCGATCCACCTCGAGCCTCCGGCGAAGGTGATCCTGTTCGCGTCGGCCACGACGTTCGAGGAGTACTGCGGGGCGTTGATGGGGCGATCGTGCACCGACACCGCCGGTGTGTTCGAGCCCACCGAGCACGCCAGCTACCTGCTCCTCCCGGTTCGTCGGTTCGAGGACGCCCGGCGCGTCGCGTACCACGAGCTCACCCACGCCCTCGTGCGGAACTCGATGCCGTCCGTGCCGCTGTGGCTCGACGAGGGGCTGGCGGAGTTCTTCGGCTCGTTTTCGACGGAGGGCGGCGAGATCCTGATCGGACGGCCCGACCTCGAGCACCTCGCCACGCTTCAGACGCACGGGCTCCTCCCGACCCCGGCGGTGTTGGGCGCGACCCGCGATTCCCCTGAGTACACCTCGCGCTCGATACGCCCCCAGTTCTACGCGCAGTCGTGGCTGATGGTGCACTACCTCCTGGCCCAGGCGCCCGCCGGCCGCGCCCACCTGATCGAGTTCCTCACCCGCCGAGCGAGAGGGGAAAGCGACGACCAGGCGTTCCGGAACGCGTTCCGGACCACCCCCGAGCAGTTCAACCAAGAGCTGTACGCCTACGCGCACCGCAGCGTGATGGCCTCGCTGCGGCTCCTGGCCCGCTCGGTTGCGGTCAAGGACCCGGGGGCGCCCGCGCCGCTCCCGCGCGACGCCGCGCTCGCGGAGCTCGGCGGGATGCTCCTGGGGTGTCAGCGGTGCGACCCCCAGTCCGCGCGGGCCTTCCTCGACGAGGCCCACCGCCTCAACCCGGAGTCGGCCCGCAACACCGCGACGTTGGCGGCGGTCGCCGCGCGACAGGGCCGCGCCGAGGAGGCTTCCCGTCTGTTCGCCGAGGCCAGAGGGAAGGCGCCGGATGCGACGGCGTCGCTCCTGTACGGCGAGTACCTCCTCGGGCTCGCCAACGAGCAGGCGCGGGCCACCGGGAGCCCTCCGGAGGAGATGGTCCTGCGGGCTCGCGAGCTGTTCAGAGGGTGCCTCGCCGCCGACCCGGGCTCGGTCGCGGCGCTGGTCGGATTCGGCAACACCTATCTGCTGGCGCCCCGGGAGGACCCCACGCCCGGGATCGACGCGTTCGAGCGGGCGCTCGCGAGCGCTCCGCGCCGGTCCGACGCCGCCTCGGGTCTGGCGCAGCTGTGCGTGCGCGCCGGCCGACCCGCGCGGGCCAACGAGGTCCTCGCCGTCTACCTGGCCGACGCCCCCGATCCGGGCGCCCGCGCACGGCTCCGGGAGCTGCTCGCGCGCATCGAGGCCGAGAACGCGAACGCCGCGGCGTCGCGCGGAGACCTCGCGGGGGCCGCCGCCGCGCTCGAGCGCGCCCTCGCCCTGGCGAGCGACCCCGCGTTCCGGTCGCAGCTCGAGTCCCGCCTGGCGCGCGTGCAGGAGACGGCGGCATACGACGCCGCGGTCGAAGACTTCAACGCCGGCCGCCGCGATCAAGCGTTCGACGCCCTGCAGCGCCTGATCCCGACGATCGCCGATCCGAACCTGCGGGCCGAGGCGGAGCGGCTGCGGGACCACATCGCCACGATGAAGGCGGCGGGCACCCCGGACGGCACGAAAGAGGTCGTCGAGGAGATCCCCGAATCTCCGGATTCCGCCCGGGCGCGCGCCGAACGCCGCGAGGCCGAGGCCCGGCAGGAGGCCGAGCGCTACAACCAGGCGGCGGCTCTCGCGAGCCGGGGCGATCTCGTCGCGGCGCTCCGCATCGCCGAAGATCTCGCGGCCAACGCACGGAGCGGCGAGGTCCGCAAGGCCGCGGCCGGCCTGCGCGACCGCATCCGCGCCCGCCTCGCCGGCCGCGGGTAGCAGCCGCGACCCGCGGTCGCGACCGCGCGCCGGTCGGCTCGCCTCACGCTGGTATCATCCGGGCACCATGGCGTCCCACGGATCCGACGTGCAGAGCGCGCGCGGCGCGCCCGGCCGGGCGACCGACCCCGGCGCCGGATCGCCGGTGGAACCCGCGCCGGCCGCGAACGAGCGAGCTCCGCGGCGTGCTCTCTGGCTCGCCGCCGTCGTCGTGCTGCTCCCCCTGCTGACCGTCGGGTTCCTCGCGGACGATTTCATCGGCCTGGTGGACCTCGGCGCGCGCGGCTGGCCGATGCTCCTCGACGAGCTCCACCCGAGGGACTTCGAGTTCTTCAGGCCGCTCGGGTTCCTCTTCTTCCGGACCGAGCTGAGCGTGTTCGGCGCGCGGGCGTGGCTGTTCCACGCGAGCCACCTCGCCCTGTTCGTGGTGGCGGCGGCGATGGCCGGCAGGGTGGCGGCGCGGCTCGCCGGCCCCAGGGCGGCCGGATGGGTGGCGGCGCTCGCGCTCCTCTACCCCGGACGGATGGAGGCGGCCGCATGGGTCGCCGCGATGTTTGACCTCCTCGCGCTGCTCCTCACGAGCGCCGCGCTCCTGCTCGCCACCGCTCCCGGGTGGGACCGCGGGGCGCGGCGCCCGCTCGCGCTCGCAGGGCTCTGCTTCGTCGCGCCACTCGCCAAGGAGTCCGCGTTCGCGATCCCGATCGCGATCGCGGCGTGGGAGGCGCTCGGCGTCCTCTCCCCGGCCCCGCCGGCGCGCCGGCTGGCGCGCTGCGGCGGGGCGTTCGGAGGCGCGGCGCTCGCGTTCGGCTGTCGCCTCCTCACGCTCGGAGGCGTCGGGGGGTACGCGGGCACGACCCTTGCGGCGCCGACAGCGCTCGCGGGGAGGCTGGCGCAGGGTGCCGTCCGTGCCGTCTTCGCCCCGGTGAACCCGACGTACGGAACCGCCTCGGACATAGTCACGGCCCTCTGCGCCGCGGCGGCCGCCGCCGCGTTCCTTGCGCTCCTGCTGCCGTCGAGCCGGGACGCCGTGCGGCCCGCGATGGCCGGGCTCGCTCTCGCCGTGGCGGGGCTGCTGCCCGCCCTGCCGTACCTTGACCCGTCCGCGCTCGCGTGGAGCCACAGCCGCTTCATCACGATCGCCGGCATGGGGATCGCCGTGGCCGTCGGCGTCGCGGTCGCCTCCTCACCGCTCCGCTGGCGCCGGGCGCTCGGCGGCGCCGCTGTGGCGGTGTGGCTCCTCGCCAGCGTTCTCAACGAGCTACCGTGGCTGGAGGCTGCCCGCTGCCGCGACGTGATGCTCGACGGCATCGCGGGGGCGACGCGCTCTCCGGGTCAACACTCCGTGTGGGTGGCCGGCCACATCAACGAGACGCGCGGGGCGCAGCTGCTGGGAGGGGCGCTGGCCGAGGCGGTGGCCCTCACGCTCCCGGGCAGGGCCGTCCGGGTCGACTCCGAGTTCCTCCAGGCGTGGCAGCACAGGCCGGTCGGGCCGCCGTCCGGCGCCTCGGCGGGCACGGTGCACGTGTTCCGTTTCGACGCGTCGCCGCCCCGCATGGTCGAGGTCGAGAGGCGCCCGCCGCCGGTCGTCCCGCGCTCGCGGCCGTGAACGGCGAAGGGCGGGGTCGCCTCCGCCCTCCCCGCTCGCCGGTCTGTCGGGGCCCGTGACCCCAGTCCTCAGTCGCTCCCGAGATCGTCCGCCTTGATCGCCTGGCTCGCGACGTCCTCGAGCATCTTGGTCGTGACCGACTTCGGGCGCTCGATCGCGTACCCGAGGGCGCGGTCCCAAGTGATGTTCGCGAGCACGCCGATCGCGCGCCCGACCCCGAACAGCACCGTGTAGAAGTCCCACTCCTTGAGGCCGTAGTGCCACTGGATCACGCCCGACTGGGCGTCCACGTTGGGCCACGGGTTCTTGGTCTTGCCGTGCTCGGTGAGGACGCCCGGCGCGACCTTGTAGATCATGTTGACGAGCTTGAACAGCGGGTCGTTCGGGAGGTGCTTCTGGCAGAACTCCATCTGCGCGATGTAGCGCGGGTCGGTCTTGCGCAGCACGGCGTGGCCGTACCCCGGGATCACCTGACCGGCGTTGAGCGTGTCCCACAGCGCCTTCTTGACGTTCTCCTCGGTCGGCTCGGCGCCCCCGAGCTTCTCCTGGAACTTCATGATCCAGCGCAGCACCTCCTGGTTCGCGAGGCCGTGCAGCGGCCCCGCAAGGCCGTCGATGCCGGCCGAGAGCGCGTAGTACGCGTCCGAGAGTGCGGACGCGACGAGGTGCGTCGTGTGCGCGGAGACGTTGCCGGACTCGTGGTCGGAGTGCAGGATGAAGTACATCCGAGCCACGTCGTCGTACGGCTTCTCGAACCCCATCTGGTGCGCGAAGTTCCCGCCGAAGTCCAGCTTCGGGTCCGCGGCGATCTGGGCGTCGCCCTTGTACTTCAGGCGGTAGACCATGGCCGCGATCGACGGCAGCTTGGCGAGGAGCGTCGTCGCGTCCTCGTACGTCGCGTCCCAGTACTCGTCCTTCTTCATCCCCGAGCTGTAGCGCTTGACGAACACGGACTCGCGCTGCATCGCCAGGATGGCCGTCGAGAACATCGTCATCGGGTGCGAGTCGGCCGGCATCGCGCGCAGCACCGAGCCGACGTACGCCGGGACCTCGCGCCTCGCCTGGAACTCCTTGACCACCTCCTGCGTCTCCTCGGCGGTCGGGATGTCTCCGGTGAGGAGGAACCACCAGAACGCTTCCACGTACGGGTAGCCGCACCCGGGGACCTTCGGCAGCGCGGCGAACGTCTCGGGGATCGTCTTGCCGCGGAACCGGATCCCCTCGAACGGGTCGAGGTACGAGATGTCGGTCACGAGGCAGCGGACGCCGCGCGCACCGCCGATCGCCTGCCCGACCGTCACCTCGCCGATCTTCACGCCGGCGTGCTCCTTCAGGAGCTTCTGGGTGCGGGGCCGGTGAGCCGCGATCTTCTCCTGGAGCTTGTCCTTGAGCTTTGCCATCGTTCCCCCCTTTGCAGTAACGGGCGGTTCCCGCCCGGCTGTTCCGATGCCGCGCTCAACGGGGGGACGGAAGCCAACGACCGCGGGTTGGGCTGCACGCCGCTACTGCTCCGGCCGGCTCCCCCTCGCCGCCGCGCGCCCCGCGGGCTCAAGACCCGCCCATCATACACGACATCGTCTCTGGTTCCGCCGCGTTCGGCGGCTCAGCACTGGGGGAACAGAGCCACGCGCTCGTACGCCTCGATCGACTCGAACATCGGGATCGGCGTCGACGGCACCAGCAGCTCCTGCGGGACAACCTGCGCGTCCGCTCCGACGGCGATCACGCGCACGACCTCGCGGAACGCCGCGAGGCCGTTGAGGTCCGGCCGCCCGGCGAGGATCCGCGGATCGAACTCGGTGCTGAGCAGGCGCTCCACCCGCCTCGGCTCCCCACCGACGCGTGCCAGCACGAGGTCGAGCACCAGGAACGGCTTCGGCCTGGCCGTGATCCCGGCGACCACGACCTTCTCCACGTCCGCGAACGGCAGCAGGTCGGAGCCGCCCTGGAGCCCGCGCACCAGCAGGCCCTCGGTCTGCAGCTCCTCCACCTGGCACGCCTCGATCTCCGGCCTGGCGTTGGGGTCGGGCGGCCCCGCGGGAGACGGCTCGACCGGCTTCCAGAACGCCGGAGGCGGAGGGGGGGCGGCAACCGGCTCGTCGGCCGCGACGAGGGGCGGCGCCGCAGGTCCGGCCGCAGCCGGCGGGAGAGGCCACGCGGGAGCCCGCACGGGCTGGGTCGTACCGGCGGTCGGTCCGGGCGCCTGCGCGCTCGGGGCGGCGGCCTTGGCGGCCGGCGGAGCGAGCGCGGTCTCCCCCATCGCCGCGAGCTGGCGCAGCGCCTTCTCGGCGAGGACGCCCGCACCCGCGTCGCTGGCGAGGTTCCTCAGGATCTCGGCCGCGGCCTCCGAGTCGGCCGGCGCGAGCGAGCCCGCCAGGCGCCACCTCAGCGCGGCGGGCCCGGACCTGTGCGCCGTGGCGGTGAGCTCGCGCCAGTGGTCGAGCGCGAGGTTGAGGTCGCCCCGGCGGATCTCCTCTTCGATGGCGTGGACGAGGTGGTCCGCGCCGTCGTCCGGGTTGCCGTCGTGACAGTGGCTCTGCCACATCGCCAGGTGCGCGTCGGCGTTGCGGGGCTCCTCCGCCAACATTTTCTCGAACGACTTCCGGGCCGCGGCCGTCTCGCCCCGCACCAGCAGGTCCATCCCCTCCTCGAGCGCGGGGTGCTGGGTCACCGAGATCTGACCCTCGATCTTGGGTGCGATGTACTTCTCCTCGATGCGCAGCTGCTTGATGGCGACCGCCGCAAGGAACCCGAACACGAACCCCCCGATGTGCGCGCGATACGCCACGCCGGACGAGCCGGCGAGGCCGGCGAAGAACACCTGCTCGAGGAACCATAGCGGCAGCACGACCCACGCCGGCAGGTCCACTGTGCCGGTGCGGAAGAGGCCGACGAAGTAGAAGTAGAAGAACCGGATCTTGGTTCGCACGAAGCGCACCAGAAACGCGCCCATGATCCCCGCGATCGCGCCGGACGCCCCGACCAGCGGGGCGTCGGAGTTCGGGAACGAGACGATGTGCACGAGCGCGGCGACGATCCCCGACGCCAGGTAGAGGCCGGCGAACAGCGGGCGGCCGAACGCGTCCTCCAGGAACGGCCCGGAGACGTAGAAGAACAGCATGTTCCCGAGGAGGTGCAGCCACCCTGCGTGCATGAACATGCTGCTCAGGAACGCGAGCGGTTTCGGGTCCGACGGCACCAGGCCCCAGCTCTTCGTCGGGTGCTCGGCGATCCCCTCGCGCAGACTGGTGACGAGCGCCTCGAGCTCCTTCTCCTCGCGCTCCCGCTGCTCGGCGTCCGGCACCGACTGCCCGGGCGCGCTCCGCATCGCCTCGACCATCAATGTGAGCTTCTCGCGCTCCGCCTGCGACATCCCCGGAGGCAGCACCTCCTCGGGCAGCTTCAGGTACGGGTGCTTGGTCCAGTACTGGACGACCTCCTGCGCACGGCGGCCGGCCTCCTCCGCGACCGTGTCGGCGCTCGTCCCCACGAGGAGGAACGCAGCCAGGTTGAGCGCGATGATGGCGATGCTCACCCACGGCAGCCGGCGGACGGTCGTCTGCTCCAAGCCGATCGGGATGAACATGCTCCGGACCCTCTCTTGCGGACATGATACGGGGATTCCGGCGGCGCCGGAATCCCCTCGAGAGCCGATCTCCGCCGGCCGGGCTAGTCGTGCGTCGCCGGCACGGCGGGCCCCGGGGCGGAGACCACCCAGGTGTACGGGACCGTCGTCTTCAGCTCGTTGATCCGGTTGAACAGCTCCTCGGCACCGGGCACAGCCAGCACGGCTGACCCATCTGCACGGACCTCGTAGCGCATCGCCCCGCCCGTGAACGGATCGGGGCCGGCGGCCTCCGGCCACGCCGCGAGGGTGTCCGGGTACCGCCCCTTCGCGACCGCGTAGGCCCGCAGCCCGATCGCGACCCGCGCCATGCGCCGCATCGAGAGGATGCTCTGGTAGCGTACGAGCGAGCCGGCCAGGAAGTCGGCAACCGGGCGACCGCTCGTGACACCCTTGCCCTTCTGCAGGCGATCGCCGAGCGCGGCGTCGAGCCCGATCGGCCTCGCCGCCAGGCTCTCGACGGTCAGGACGATGCGAAGGTACTCTTCGGGACTCGGGACCGCGAGGTCGACCTTGGTGGACTCCCTGTCGAACAGGTTGTGCGGGTCGACGATCCCCACGCGCACGCCAGTCGCCATGGCGCCGAGCGCGCGCCGCCACGCCGCGACCAGCTCAACCGACGGAATCTCCGCGTCGAGTCCCTGCCACGCCGCGCCGCCGAGCGCCGGCGACTCGACGCCGGCACGGATGACGTCGAACATCATCCGCTCGGTCGCCAGGCCGACGAGCTGGCAGATGAGCGGCGACTCGGGCTCGGTCGTGGAGGCGATGCGCGCGAGCTCGGTCACTCCCGAGCGGAACCCCGCCCAGTCTCCCCGCCTCGCCGCGAGTCGGCCGCGCTCGTCGATGACTCGAGCCAGCCACATGAGGTCGGCCAGCGACACCTGGTACTTGATGTCGACGGCGTCGCGGCCCGAGAGCATGAGGCTCGAGCGCGGCAGCAGAGCCGCGCGCTCGGCAAGCACGAGGGCGGGCGCGCTACGGGCGGCGAGGCGGTCGACTCCCGCGTCCTGCTCAGCCGTCCACTGGTCGGCAGGCACACGTCCGAGGTCGCCGATGAAGTCCTTGTCCGCTCGCGTGAGGTTGAGCGCCGCTGCGGCCGCCCGCAGCCAGATCGCGGCGTTCTCCGAGTCCGGGACGGAGGGCGACGTGTACGCCTGCGGATCGAGCGGCCCGACCTTCTGCACGAACTCGCTCTCGAGCTTCGCGTCGGAGGCCCGCGCCTGCAGCCGCACCGCGAGCAACAGCGCGAGCGCCGCGACCGCGGCGATCCCCCCGATCCGTACGCCGGTGACGACCATCTTGCGCTGCATCGCGTTCTCCTTTCCGCCCTCCGACGTCACGAGCCGTCTCTCAGCACCTGCACGAGACTGAGCACCCGCGGGGCGGGAGGAGGGGATGTGGCGTCGAGCCTCACCCCGAGTGCGAGTAGATCACCCTCGTCCTCGGACCTGGCGGCGCGCTCTTCGCGCTGCGCGACCGCCGCGCGCCCCGCCTCGAGCGTCGCCGCCCGCCGGCTCGACATCGTAAGCAGTGCGTTGGAGGCCAGCAGCACCAGGAGCGCGCCGACCCAGACGAGGTCGAGCCGTCGGAACCCCCATGGCACCCGGCCCCGAGACGCCGCCTCCGGCGCCGCCGCCCGGGCGGCCCGCAGCGCCCGCTCGCGCAGCCGGCCCGGCGGTCCCGGGACCTTCATACCGGAGAACAGCTCGTCGCTCATCGCGCCACCCCCATCAGCTTCCGCAACCTGCCGATGCCGAGTCGGTATCGGCTCGCAGCGGTGAACGTCGGCACTCCGGTGACGCTCCCGATCTCGCCGAACGACATGCCGGCGAAGTGCCGCAGGTACACCGCCTCGCGTTGCGCGGCCGGCAGGCGCGACACGAGCTTCGATGCGCGCGCTGCGTCCGCCGCCGTCCCCGGGTCCGGCACGACCGGCTCCAGGACCGCGTCGTCGGCCTCGACCGTCGGCCTGCGACGCCGGACGAGATCCACCGCGGCGCTGTGCGCCATCGCGAGCACGTACGCACGCGGGTCGCGCGCCCGCGCGAGCCTCGGACCGGCGCTCGCGAGGCGCACGAACACCTCCTGAACGACGTCGGAGGCGTCCTCCCGCGACCCCGTTCGCCAGAGAGCGAGGCCGTACAGATCTGCCGCCACGGCCTCCCAGACGGCGTCGAGCGCGTCCATGTCGCCGGTCGCGACAGCCGCGAACGCCCCGGCGAGATCCACCGGCCGGGAGGCGTTTGAGGGCCGTTCAGCCACGTCGCGAACCGCCGCGTGCGCCCTGCCGGCCGCGACACCGACCGCCGCCCACGTGCCGGAGCTGTCCACGTCTCGATTGACGGATCACGGGGGCGATTTTGTCACGCCCACCGAGCCGCGCGACGGAACGGAAGAAGCGCGGACGCGAGGTGCGCGTGCTACAGCACTCCGGCGCCCCCCTACTCCCCGGCTCCTACGCCCCCCCTACTCCACTCCCGCCATGCGGTCGAGGTCCAGGGCCTCGGCCAGCTCGGCGTCGGGCAGCACGCCGAGCTTCCTGGCGGTCTCGGCGACGGTGGCGCCGGCGGCCTCCGCGGCCTTGGCGACATCCGCGGCCCGCTCGTACCCGATGCGCGCCGCGAGCGCGGTCGCCAGCGCAGGGCTCGCCTCCGCGTGGCGGCGCGAGACCGCCTCGTCGACGTAGAGACCGGAAAGGCAGCGTTCGACGAGGACGCGCGACGCCGCGGCCAGGAGCCGCGCGATCGTGTGGAGGTTCCAGGCCAGGAGAGGGTTGGCGTGAGAGAGGTCGAGCTGGTGGAGCGAGGCCGTCGCCCGGCACGCCGCCGCAAGACCCTCGACCTCGATCGCGACCTGGGCTACCGCCTCCGGGATCACCGGGTTGACCTTGCCCGGCATGATCGAGGAACCCGGCTGAACCGCCGGCAGCTGGAGCTCGCCCAGCCCCCCGAACGGGCCCGACGCGCGCAGGCGGATGTCGTTCGCGACGGCGAACAGCACGCGGCCGACACCGGCGAGGGCGTCTGCAGACGCGATCGGGGCGTCCTGCGCCGAGATCCCCACCGCCGGGTTCGACTCGAGCTCGAGCGCGAGGCCGGTGGCGGCCGACAGCAGCGCCACGGCGCGCGCCACGACGGTTCGGTCGGCGTTGATCCCCGTCCCCACGGCGGTGCCGCCGAGCGGGAGCACGAGCAGGTGCCTTGCCGCCTCGTCGCCGCGCTCGATCGCCGCTCGCAGTCGCTCCGCCCACGCCGCGAAGACGCGCCCGTACGTCGTAGGTACCGCGTCCATGAGGTGCGTGCGCCCGAGCGTCACCGACCGGCGGTGCCGCTCCCCGAGTGCCGCGAGCTCGGCCTGAACGCCGGCTGCCGCCGGGCGCAGGCCGTCCCGCCAGGCGAGCGCGGCCGCGATCCTGAGCGCCGCCGGGACCGCGTCGTTCGAGGACTGCCCGAGGTTCACGTGGTCGTTCGGGTGGACCGGCCGGTGAGCGGCAGGGTCGCCGCCGAGCCGCACGTTGGCGAGGTGCGCCAGCACCTCGTTCATGTTCATGTTCGTGGAGGTGCCCGACCCGGTCTGGAACACGTCGATGGGGAACTGCTCGAGGTGGCCCCCGGCGACGACCTCGTCGGCCGCGGTCGCGATCGCCGCCGCCTCGGCCCCGGCCAGCAGCCCGCGCTCGCCGTTGGCGCGGGCGAACGCGCCCTTGATCATCGCGAGCGCCGCCAGGAAGCCGGGCGGGAGCGCCCACCCGCTGATCGGGAAGTTCTCGACTGCGCGAGCCGTCTGAGCGCCGTAGAGCGCGTCTTCGGGGACTTCCATGGCGCCGAGCGTGTCCCTCTCGAGACGCGTCGGGCCGGTCGGACGCCGAGCCATCGTCGCCACCTCCGTTCCCGCCAACGTGCGGCGAGGATACCGTCTTTCCAAGCACGCCGGCCGGCGCCGGCGGCAACCGACGGCGACCGCGGCCGGCGGTCAGGTCTGCCGCTTCTCGTGCCCGGGGAGGAGGAGCGAGCCGGCGGTCGCGGCGGCGAGGATCACGGCCACGACTGCGAGCGAGAGCTCGGTCGGGATCTCGACGACCTCCGCGAGCAGCATCTTGATGCCCACCAGCACGAGGATGACCGCGAGCGCCGGCCGGAGGAGGCGCAGCGACCCGAGCGCCCCCGCGAGGACGAAGTAGAGGGCCCGCAGACCCATCACGGCGAAGATGTTCGAGGTGTACACGACGAACGCGTCGCGGCTCACCGCCAGGACCGCCGGCACCGAGTCGACCGCGAACATGATGTCGGTGCTCTCGATCGCGAGCAGGACCAGGACCAGCGGCGTGAAGCGGAGACCGCCCGCCGTCCTGACGGCGAACCGCTGCCCGTGGTACTCGCGGTCGATCGGCAGCATCCGGCTCGCCCACCGCACGACGAAGTTGCGCGCGGGGTGGACCTGTTCCGCCTCGCTGAGCCCGAGCTTGGCCCCGGTGGCCACCAGGAGGACCCCGAGGATGTACATCACCCAGCGGAAGCGCGCGATCAGCGCGACGCCCGCGAAGATGAAGATCCCGCGGAACACGATCGCGCCCAGGATCCCCCAGAACAGGACCCTGTGCTGGTGCGCCGGGTCCACGCCGAAGTAGGTGAACAGCGCCAGGAAGACGAAGAGGTTGTCGACCGAGAGCGACTCCTCGATGAGGTACGCCGTGAGGTACGCGAGCGCTGCGTCGTGCCCCCGGACGAACCCCACGAACAACGAGAAGCCGAGACCGAGGCCGACCCAGATGACGCTCCACAGCAGCGCGCGGCGGGTGCTCTCCCGGCGCGAGTGCCTGTGGAACACGGCGAGGTCGAGCGCGATCATCGCGACGACGAGGACGCCGAAGACCCACCACCACCACTCAGTCACGAGCGCACCCTCCGCCGGCCGCTCAGTGCCGACGCCTCGCTGCCGACACCGTCAGAACGCCGGTGCGAAGAATACCGCGTTGGCGAGCAGGAGCATGGCCGATCGCGTGAGCCCGCGGGAGACGGGGTCCTCCGCGAACGCCACCACCTTGCCGCGCTTGCACTCCTCGAGCATGAGGTACGCCTTGTGCGGCAACTGCTCGCGCGACACGGGGAGGACGAAGCCTGCCTGCACGAGCGAGTCGGGGGTGGCGTACGTGCCGACGTTGGTCCCCCGGTCGAGCTTGAGCGGCGTGAAGACGCGACGCGAGTCCACCAGGACGTCGGCCGTCCCCTCCGGAAAACCGGCGGAAAGGACGCTCTCGGTGTCGAGCACCACGCGCAGGATCGAGCCCGGCACCAGAGGCGGATCCTCCTCGGAGGGCTTGACGGCGTCTTCGTAGCTGAACCCGCGCTCGACCGCGGATGGCGCGCCATCCCCCTTCGCCGGTTTCCCCTTCTCCGGCTCGGGCTCGGCGCCGGGGCGCTTCTCCAGCTTGGACGCCAGCAGACCGACCTTTTCTCCGGTGAGGAAGGCCGCGCCGCCGCCCACGCCCACGACCGTGCCGCCCTCGTTGGCCCACGTGACGAGGCGCCGCACGCCCTCCTCGCCGAGCGCCGAGGCGTACGAGCCGCCGCGCTCCCACGAGTCCGGGAGGATGATGACGTCGAACCGCTTCAGGTCGGCGCGGGCGAGCGACGACGCGCGCACCGCCGTCGCGGGGTAGCCGAACGCGCGTTCGAGCGCCCAGCGCAGCCCGCCGGCGCTCGGCGGCGACGTCGGCGAGTCCCAGACGACGGCGACGTGCGGTGGCTTGAGCGGCACCACGTGGGTCGAGCCGAGGTCGATTCCGCTGTCCGCGTAGCCGGTGTCCGTGCCCGCGAACGAGGCGCCCGTGTCCCGGGCGATCTCCTCCAACCGGGCCCGGAGGTCCTCGCGGTTCCCCGCGCGTCGGATCACGATCGTGCCGGGCCGGTACTCCGCCTTCCCGAACGTGAACGGCCTGGTCGCGACCGCGACGGTCACCCCCGACTGCAACAACCTGGAGAGGGCGCGTATGGAGGCCTGCCCGCACCACGGGAGGAGGAACGCGACCTTCCCGTCCCCCTCCACCGAGCCCGAGGGGCGCTCCGCGGGTCCGACCGGCGAGGCGCCGAGGCCGGCCGGAACGGCCGGAATCGTCCTCGCCGGGACCCCCCAAAGCAGCGGCAGCGACCAGGCGGTGATGTCGTAGATCTCGTCCGGCTGGCGCCGGGCGTCGCGCCGCTCCTGCTCCTTCTCGAATTGCGCCCCCATCGAGGCGCCGCGCTCCAGGAGAGCGCGCGCCAACCGCCCGAGCGGCTGGTCGAGCGGGACCACCACGCTCCCGGCCTGGAGGCCTTCCTTCGCCGACTCGACCCGCTCGGATTCGACGCCCTCGCGCGCGAGCAGCCCGCCCAGCTCGACCGCGGCCGCCGGGTCGCCGCCTTCGCCGAGGACGTACGCGCGCGCCGGTCCCCGCTGGCCCTCCGCGACGGCGTTCCGACGGTACTCGAACCACCCTCGCAGGAACCGCTGGCGGTTGGCGGCCGTGGTCGCGCACGTGGTGAACGCGGTCAACAGGTGGTGCGCGACCGCGTCTCCGTACGTCAGTGTGGAGCCGTCCTCCAGACGAACGGCCAACCCGCGGCTCGTGCCCTCCTCGAACGTCATCCCCACCGTACCTCCGAGCGTCGGCCAGGAGTCGCCGTAGCCGGGGTAGAAGGCGTCGTACACCTCGCGCGTCCAGTACCTGAACCCGTGAGCGTCGAACGCGGCGGCGTTGGCGCGGCCGAGGACTCCGAGGAGCGCGTCGCCGGGTCCCACGAAAAGCGGGTTCTCGGGCACCGCCGGCGGGGCGAAGTAGTAGCCGGAGTCGGATCCCATCTCGTGGAGGTCCGCCGCCACGGTCGGGTGGTAGCGCAGCATCGCGGCGACGCGCGCAGCGCTCTCCGGCTGGCTGAGCGCGAACCAGTCCCGGTTGAGGTCGAAGAGATCGTGGGAGAACCTGCCTCCAGGCCACGGCTGGACGTGCTCCGCGGCGGCGGGATCGGGGTCGGGCCGCGTGCCGCGCGCCTGCCGCGTCGAGGCGACGAAGCGCGCCCGCCCGTCCGGGTTCTCCATCGGGTCCACGAACACCAGCGCGCCGGAGAGCACGCTCTCGACCTCGGGCCCGGAGCCCGACGCGAGGTGGTATGCGAGCGCCAATCCGGCGTCGCCGCCCGAGGCCTCGTCGCCGTGCACCGAGCACTGGATCCAGACGACCGCGGGGAGCCTCCCGATGAGGTCGTCGGCCTCGCCGGGCCGGAGGACGCGCGGGTCCGCGAGCCTCGCGAGCCCGCTCTCGATCACGTCGAACCGCGCGAGGTTCTCGGGCGACGTGACCACCAGGAGGAGGAGCGGCCGGCCCTCGGTGGAGCGGCCGTACTCCAGCAGCCGCACCCGCTGCGGGGCGGAGTCGGCGAGCGACCTCGCATACCGCGCGACCTGGTCGGGGTCGGTGATCTCGTTCCCCCACCCGAAACCCAGCACCTGTTCGAGCGCAGGCACCGCAGGATCGTGGGCCGCCTTCGGAAGGACATCGAAGACGTCCGCGGCGCCCGCCCACCCCGCCGCGAGGAGAACGGCCGCCGCCGCGACCTCGAAACCTCGTCTCGTCATCGGTCACCCCCGGCGCATCGAGCGGTCATTGTACGGCTCCCTGCGGCATCGGGGCGCCGCATCGATCGGACACCCGTTCAGCCCGGGAATCCCGGCTCCGCCCGTCCGGTTGACACGTTCACGGTGGCAGATACAATGCACGAAATGGCGTCTCGGTCGCAGCGTACGCAGCGCTCGTCGCAGGCGCCGGTGTCGAAAGGAGACACACCGATGCGCAGGATCCTCCGAACCTTCGTGATCGCCGCAGTGGCGGCTACCCCGGCGTGGGCGGGCCTCGAGTTCACGGTCGTGAGCAAGACCGAAGGGGGCCCAGGAGCCAGCATGGGCGACATGGTCATGAACGCCCAGACGGAAGGCGACCAGGCCCGCATCGAGTTCACCGAAACTCACAACCCGATGTTCGGCAGCGGTTCCTACATGCTCGTGAACGCGAAGGGGGAGATGACGATCGTCAACCCCGAGAAGAGGACGTACTCCAGGCTCGACCTGGCCGCGATGATGGAGGGCGCGGAGGCCGGGTTGGGTGCCGCGGCGAAGATGGGCATCAAGATGGAGGTCGAGGACCCCAAGGTCGAGAAGGTGCTCGAGGAGCCGGGAGGCGACATCCTCGGCTACCCGACCACGCACTACCGCTGGCACACCAGCTACACGATGGTGGTCAGGCTCCCCAAGCCGATCCCGGACCGGCGATCGCCTTCCGAGTCCACGGAGGACATCTGGACGACGACCGCGATCAGCATGCCGGCCCACGCCGGGAAGGCGCTCGAGGGCATGGGGGGGGGCCAGGTGATGGGTGAGCTGAAGAAGGTCTCGGATCTCGCCATGGCGAAGATGACCGGGTTCCACCTCAAGAGCATCACGGTCACGCCGGCACGGGGCGGACGCGGCGGCTCCACGAAGACAACGATGGAAGTGACGAAGATCCACAAGGCGGACATCCCGGCCTCGACGTTCGTGATCCCGGCCGGATACACGGAGACCGACTTGATGCAACAACAGCAGCGCGGGCCTGCGATGCCGGACCTGAACAAGGAGTAGCGCCAGGGCCGCGGCCGGCAGGCCTCGGGGGGAGGGCCTGACGATGACCACCAGCACGATCGTCCGAGCCGTCGCGGCGGCCGCACTCGCCGCCGCGACGGCGGTACCAGCGACCGCCGGGGACAACGCTCTCGACTCGCTCCTGGCGGATGGCACGCTGTCGAAGACACGCAACCCCGTGCCCGCCAACTTCCTGCTCGCCGAAGGCGAGAAGCACCTGACTGCCGACCAGCGGGCCGCGGCGCTCGGCCAGCTCCGCGACGGGCTGAAGTCGCAGATCAACGTCATGCGGCTGTTCGCTGAGCAGACGACGGAGGGGATGAACGGCGAAGAGGCCCAGAAGCAGATGGAATGGGCGAAGAAGAACACCGGCGCGGGCTCGGTTGTGAAGAGCATGCTGGGCATCGGGCCGCGGCCGCCCGAGGTGAACCAGCAGAAGATGATGCAGGAGGCCAAGCAGGCCACGATCGACCCCTGGGTTCGCGGGATCGAAGCCGCGCACGCCCTGGTGAAGACCGGTGACGCACAGGCCGCCGGCAACTTCTACTACAACTGTCTCCAGTTCCTCCAGTCCGACTGGGTCCCGTCTGCGTGCGTGGACGCCATCGTGGACATGGGCCCGCGCCGGGCCAACCTCCTGCTGACGTGGATGCTCGACAACGCCGACACGGTCTCGGTCGCATCCGGCGGCTTTGCTCCGCCCCCTCCTGCCCCGAGGCACGGCAAGGCGGAGCCGGCGCCGGCCGTCGTCGAGCTCCGCGTCGCAGCGCTCGAGGGTCTCGGCGCGCTCGCGGCGCCCGGTGCCCTCGAGGGCGACACCCGCGAGACCGCCATGAACAAAGTCCTTTCGTACGCGACCGGCAAGGAGAACGCGCCGTACCTCAAGGGTGCGGCGCTCGGGCTCGGCCGCTCGCGCGACCAGAGGGCATTGGAGCCGCTGCGTCAGATCGCCAAGGACTCCCGCAAGGACGTGCGACTCGCCGCGTGGCGCGGCCTGGCGGTGGCCTTCCACGACGACAGCGCCCTCAAGGCGCTCCGCTCCGAGCTCTCCGCCGGCGACCTCCAGGAGCAGCTCGACGCCGCCCAGATCCTGTTCGAGGTCGGCGACGATGCGGCGCTGAACTGGGCGGTCGAGACGATCGGCCGCCGCCGGACGAGCGACGCCAAGCAGGCCGACATCCGGCCGCAGGTGGTCCGGAGCCTGGTCGCACTCGGCGGCGACAAGGCGCGGCCGACCCTCGAAAGGGCCCTCGCCACCGGCACCGGCAACGACTGGCTCGAAGCCTGGGTCCGCGTCGCGCTGCTCGAACTCGGCGACCAGAGCCAGTTCGGCGCGGTGCAGTCCACGCTCGCGAAGGAGGACTGGTCGCTCGACCCGCGCGGCTTCCGCTCGATATGGCGCGCGATCAAGCCGCTGCTGTACGCGGTGGCCCAGACGATGATGACGGGCGGAGTCGCCGCCCCGAGCGCCGTGGACCAGGTCAAGCACGCCGTCCAGCTGATCGGGAACTTCGCCGAGGGGGAGCGCGGCCACTACCTCGCCAACGCGGACGCGCGGAAGGCGGCGATCGCACAGCTGCGGTGGCAAACGGCGGACGCTCTGGCCGTTACGCACCCGCCGGGCGCCGCGGCCGTGCTCGAGAAGCTGCTCGACGACGAGGCCCCCGCCGTCCGCCTCTCGGCCGCGAAGGCGCTCGCGTCGCTCGGCACGCCCGACGCCCTCGACGGCATCGTCACCGCGTTCGGCAGGGACTACGGCAACGATGGGGGGACCTCACGAACCGCCGAGGTGCGAGGGGCGCTACTGCGGGCGGCGGTGATCCGGTTCCCGCAGGACGCGCGCCTGAAGAAGCTGCTCACCCAGGGTGCCGCCGACCCCGACCCGGGCGTCCGCTTCATCGCCCTGGCAGCGATGCGTCCCGCCGCCTGAGAGAGAGGGAGCCGGGCACAGGGATCAGGGCACCGGAGCAGCGCGCCCGGAGAGACCGAGCAGAGGAGCGGAGGAGGAGAAGCGAGGCAACGGCAGCCTTGTCGTCGGCTCCCCTGCCCCTCTGCACCCCTGCTCCACTGCTGGTGATCGGGACCTAGACGCTCTCGACCCGCTGGATCTCGGGAATGCGCTGCTTCAGGCGCTCCTCGACGAACCCGACGAGCGTCATCGTCGCCATCGGGCACCCGCCGCACGCGCCGAGCAGCCTCACCTGGGCGACGCCGTCGTGCAGAGCCACGAACTCGACGTCCCCGCCGTCCATCTGGAGCGCTGGGCGCAGCTCCTCGAGCGTCTCCCTGACATGCTGTTCGAGCGTCCCGACCGCGTCCGTCATCCAACCCCTCCCCTTCGGGTCAATTGTGCCATGCTGAACAACGTCCCGAGAAGCCCCGGTGTTCCCCGCCCTCCGGCGCCGCCGGTTTCTGGTACCGTAGTGTCGACATCCCCGCCCGGGCCCGAGAACCCGGAGGGCGGCGGATACGTTGGACAAGGCGATGAACGGCGACTCGCTCGAGGTGATCGTCGAGAGGTGCCGGGCGGGTGACGACCGGGCGTGGGAACGGCTCGTGGACGCCACCGCCGACGACATCTTCCGCATGGCCGTGAGCTTCACCCGCCACAGGGGCGAGGCCGAGGACCTGACCCAGGAAGTGTTCCTCAAGCTCTGGCAGAACCTGCACCGGTACCTGCCGGGGTCCTCGTTCAGAGCGTGGGCGTACCGCGTCGCCCGC
>Ga0335070_10002671_pt1 | contig 20697 bp, 14 predicted proteins | sample Lox_Sample_13_FD_206722 | JGI IMG/M metagenome (GOLD analysis project Ga0335070, IMG submission 206722) | Soil microbial communities from Loxahatchee National Wildlife Refuge, Florida, United States - Lox_Sample_1.3 | ecosystem: Environmental > Terrestrial > Soil > Wetlands | place: USA...
TTCCCGCCTGGTCTTCTCTTCACCGTCCGTGGCACCAATCAAGAATAGCTCTTCACGTAGCGAACCATCAGCAGAGGACGGGCAACTCTGACGTAATAACGCAACTAGGTGAGGTAACTTCAGGTTCCAGCACCAACAGTTTCAGTGTGAGATTCTCGGGGTACCTTCTCGCTACGGACTCGGTACTGTCACCTCCGCCCGGTTTGAGTAGCCGCTCTCCATGTTGTTGGCGTCCAGTGCGGTCACCACGTAGTCGTAGGTCTTTCCCGCAGCGACGTTGTCATCGGTGTATGCGGTTGCGACTTCACCGGAGTCGATCTGTGAATAGTTCGCATCGGCAGGGAACTTCCGATATACATTGTAGGCAACAGCCCCCTGCGAACCGGACCAGGTCAGATCAACCCAATGCTGTGGAGCCGCGGTGCCAGTGCCGGTCAACGACTCGATCGTAGGGGAGTTCGAGGCATCGCTCACGAATGTCAATTGTGCATTGGCCGTGCCACTCGAATTCGGCGCGAATGTCACGGTAAACGAGGCTGACTGGCCGGCCTGAATTGTCACCGGGAAGCGAATTCCCGATAACACGAACTCGCTGCTGTTGCTCGTTCCAGACGAGACTTTCACTGCCATATTTGCTGCCGTGAGGCTGCCGTTCTTGGATGAGTTTGCACCCACAACCACACTTCCGAATTTGAGAGTCGCTGGAGACACCGACAATTGCCCTTGTGCCATTCCGCTGCCCGAAAGCCCAATGTTGGTGGGTGAGTTGGAAGCGTCGGAAACGATCTCAACTGTGCCGGTCTTTGTGCCCGTTCCGCTCGGCGAGAAGGTACATGTGAAGGTCACGCTCTTTCCCGGACTTAGCGTCAGCGGCAATGCCAGGCCACTGATGGAAAAAGTAGCGTCGGTGACACTGGCCTGCGAGATCGTAACCGAGTCGCCTCCTGTATTGGCTAGCGTCTCCGACAATCCGTCGCTCTTTCCGACTTGAAGGTTGCCGAAATTGAGGGACGCCGGATTGGTGGAGAGTGTCCCGGGATTGTTCGGAGAATTCTGCGGTCGTCCGTTCAGCCCCTGACATCCGGCAAGTATGCCAACGATGAGCGCTATTGGGATGAGACTGAAGCTGCGACCCGGCGATGGATATCGTTCCAAGGCCCGACCTCATCACACCGCAGACTCGCTCTGCGGGAGGGGGGATTCGATTTCGGTGAGCCCGTCAGTCTATTCTTCTCGCGCCGTGGGCGGAAATAGTAACAGTGGAGGACGGCATTCGCGGCCCAAAGTCGAAGTTCAGGCACTTGTATTAGCGGTTAATATTCAGGCGATTGCGGGGAATTGCTCAGCGAATACATTTGAATACTCGAAAGTGCATCAGTTGCACGGAACCTCGGGTCTCGCAGAGGCCGCGGAACAGGAATTTTATGGAAAAGAAAAACCCACACCGTCGTAGATGTGGGTTTTTGGATTGCGGAGAAACTACGCTTGTTGCGGGCTGTCCATTCGACGCCGAATGAGCAATGCCGCCCCGCATGTGACGCCGGCTCCGAGCAAGTAGACTAGAGCAGAACCGCCTTCCGGGACATTTTGACATTTCCTGTCCCGCGGTCTGCCCCGGTCATCGCATCCTTTATCTCTGTCCTTCGGCTTCGCGACTAGCGAAGTCGGAAGGAGGCAAAGGAGTACGATTGCCGATAGCCACCACTTCCGGTTCACATTTCGCATCACTTCCACTCCTCGTGCAAACTGGTTTGATGAATTCGGGAGGAAGTAATCTTTTCTGGTTGGGGAGACCTGAAAGATCTGTAGCTATTAAAAGCTCGCTGTAAGTCATTGTCAATATGATAGTTTTTGCGAAGGTTGCAGCATTTTGCAACAGTGCTGCCTCCCGCCGGTCGGCATCGTCTTCCCATAGTGGCACGAGTACTGGGGGAGTCGCTTTTCAGGGAAGTGTCACCTTCATATTGCTGATTTGTAAATCCTTAGCTGCCTACGAGCGACAGCCTGAATCAGTTCCCGAATCCGAAAGCCCCGCGTCTCGCCCACCGATTGTGGTAGCCCAGGAGTTTGTAGGTCTACAAACCAACTGTGGCCTCTGCCTGTGAATTTCCCTGCGTCCGAGATCTATTCCAAGCGTCAGCTAGACTGATAAGCGATATCCGGTCCCCGTGAGCCGCGTGAAAATATTCCATGTTGTTGGAGCTCGTCCGAACTTCATGAAGATGGCGCCTGTGCACGCCGCTCTGAAGTCCGTCGGGCAGACCCTCATCCACACCGGGCAACATTATGACGTCAATATGTCCGACGTCTTTTTCCAGCAGCTGGAACTTCCCGCCCCTGATGTGAACCTCGCCGTCGGTTCGGGCACCCACGCTGCGCAAACCGCAGAAATCATGGCGCGGATCGAGCCGGTCGTCGCCGACGCAAAGCCAGACATCGTTCTGGTCTACGGCGATGTGAATTCGACGATGGCGACAGCTCTGGTTTGCGCCAAGCTCGGCGTTCCTGTCGGACACGTTGAAGCGGGATTGCGGTCGTTCGACCGCACCATGCCGGAAGAGATCAATCGCGTGGTCACGGATCAGCTTGCTGAGCTGTTGTTCACTCCCTCAGAGGACGGAGATGCCAACCTGCAGAAGGAAGGCATCGCCCGCGAGAAGATCTTCCGCGTTGGCAACGTGATGATCGATTCTCTCGTGCGCCTGTTGCCGATTGCCCAGAAGCAGCAGCGGCCCGATCTGCCAGGGCGCTACGCCCTCGTGACATTGCACCGTCCTGCTAACGTTGACGACGCCCAAATCCTCAAGGGTATTCTCGAATCGCTCCTCGAAATCAGCCGCGACATTCCGGTAATATTCCCTGCACATCCGAGAACGAAGAAGCGCATCTCCGAATTCGGCCTGAAGGCGGGAGATGTTCGCATCATCGACCCCCTGCCTTATCTCGATTTTCTCAGCTTGCAGAGCCGGGCTGCTTTGGTCATCACCGATTCCGGGGGCATCCAGGAAGAAACAACCTATCTCGGCATCCCTTGTCTTACCGTGCGGGACAACACCGAGCGGCCAATAACGGTCTCCCGGGGAACAAACGCGCTCGTCGGAAGAGACCCGCAAAAACTCGTGGCCGAGGTCTCTAAGGTCTTGGCGGGGGAAAAAAAGAAAGGAACTATCCCTCCGCTGTGGGATGGACATGCGGGCGAGCGTATCGCGGAAATCCTCATCCGCGAAATTCGCGAGAGGCGATCCGATTGATACGACGACCGCGCCTGAGCGCGATCGCATTCCCCCGGCTCACTACCTACGGGGTCGGCACGGTCACCGCGGCCATATTCGAGAAGCCGCTCTCGTTACTGCTGGAATCAACCGCCGTGACCACGTAGTCATACGTCGTTCCCGCCGTCACGTTGTTGTCGCGGTAGCTTGTGGTGCTGTCGCCGCTCGTAATCTGTGTGTAGTTCGCATCTGTCGGCAGCTTGCGATAAGCGTTGTAGCTTACCGCTCCGGTTGAAGCACCCCACGTCAGATCAACCCAGTGCTGCGGCGGCGCCTGTCCGTTTCCAGTCAGCGTCTGTACGGTTGGAGCATTGGTCGCGTTGCTGGTGAAGGTCATGTTAGCGCTGGCCGTGCCGGTGGCATTTGGCGTAAATGTCACGGTGAAGGTCGCCGACTGGCCCGCATTCAGCGTCTTCGGGAACGTGATCCCGGAAAGCACAAATTCGCTGCTGTTGCTGCTTCCGCCCGTAATCGTCACCGGAGCCCCACTCGCGGTCAAGCTTCCACCCAGCGCCGAGTTCTGGCCCACAACCACATTGCCGAAGTTCAATGTTGTCGGCGACACCGACAGCTGTCCAGGTGCCGTTCCCGTTCCCGTGAGTGCGATATTGAGCGGGGAATTGGCACCATTCGAGATGATTGCCAGCGTACCGCTCGCCGCGCCGGTTCCGGTCGGAGCAAAGGTCGCGGTGAAGGTCACGCTCTGGTTCGCATTCAGCGTCGTGGGCAACGTCAGCCCGCTGATCGAGAAGCCCGAGCCCGTGACGTTCGCTTGCGAGATGGTAACCGCAGTTCCGCCTGTATTGGTCAGCGTTTCATTCAGGTTTGCGCTGCTACCAGTCTGCACATTGCCGAACGCAAGGCTGGCCGGATTCGGCGACAACTGACCCTGCGTAACTCCCGTTCCGGTGAGGGCGATATTCAGCGGCGAATTGGAGGCATTCGATACGATCGACAGCGTCCCATTCGATGCTCCCGCGCCCGTCGGCGCGAACGTCGCGGTGAAAGTGACGCTCTGGTTCGGCGTCAACGTCGCCGGCAGCGTAAGCCCGCTGATCGTATATCCCGTGCCCGTGACGTTGGCTTGCGTGATGGTGACGTCCGAGCCGCCGGTATTCTTCAGTGTTTCTGACAGGTTCGAAGTGTTGCCGATCTGAACGTTTCCAAACGCCAGGCTGGCAGGGTTCGCCGACAACGTGCCCGGCGCGACGCCCGTACCTGAGAGGGCGATATTGAGCGGCGAGTTCGACGCATCTGACACGATGGCGAGAGTGCCGTTGGCCGCACCCGCTGCGGTCGGTGCGAACGTCACCGTAAAGGTGACAGTCTGATTAGCATTCAGTTGTGCCGGCAGCGTCAACCCGCTAATGGAGAATCCCGCTCCGGTGACATTGGCCTGTGAGATCGTAACAGTCGTGCCGCCCGTGTTGGTCAAGGTGTCAGACAGGCTGGCGTTCTTGCCGGTCGTCACGTTCCCGAAAGCCAGGCTGGCGGGATTGGGCGAAAGTTGGCCCGGCGTCACACCGGTTCCGGACAGATCGATATTGAGATTCGGATTCGAGCCGTTCGAGGTGATGCTGATGCTGCCCGGGAAGTTGCCGGTTGTGCTCGGCGCGAATTTCACGCTGAAAGTCGTGCTCTGGCCAGCATTGAGCGTCAAAGGCAGCGTGAGCCCGCTCATGCTGTAACCCGTTCCCGTCACACTGGCCGCGGAAATCGTGAGCGAACTGCCACCAGTGTTGGTCAGCGTCTCGCTCAGCGTGCTTGAACTTCCGGTGGCTACATTGCCGAAAGCCAGGCTGGCGGGATTGGGCGACAACTGGCCCGGAGTGACGCCCTTACCCGTCAGTTGCACATCGAGTGCCGGGTTGATGGCGTCGGAATTGATGACCACTGTACCGCTGCTGTTTCCGGCGGAGGTCGGTGAGAAGACCACGTTGAACGTCGTGTTCTGACCTGCGTTCAGCGTCATGGGCAGCGTCAGTCCGTTGAAGCTGAACCCTGCGCCGCTCACCGTAGCGCTCGAGATCGTGACGCTCGTGCCTCCGGTATTCGTCAGCTTGACAGAAACGCTCGGCGTATTTCCTATCACGACGTTCCCGAAATTCACGCTGCTCGGCGTGGCTGTCAGGCTGCCGGGGGCAAGTCCAATCCCGGAAAGAGGAATATTCAACGGAGAATTCGAGCCATCGGAAACAATAGCTAGCGTGCCGCTCGCGCTTCCTGCAGACGTGGGGGCGAATCTCACCGTGAAGCTGACGCTTTGGGTCGGGTTCAAGGTCGTGGGCAGAGCGAGACCGATGACCGAGAATCCTGCGCCCGTGATGTTCGCCTGCGAAATCGTGACCGCCGATCCACCTGTATTGGTCAGCGTTTCCGAAAGATCAGTGGTGCTGCCGACTTGAACACTGCCAAACGCCAGGCTGGCAGGATTCGCCGAGAGTGTTCCCGGAGTGACGCCAGCGCCGGAAAGCGGTATCGACAGATTGGGATTCGCGCCATTGGAAGTGATGCTGACTCCGCCGCTCGCATTCCCCGGAGTGGTGGGCGCGAATTTCACGTTGAACGTGGTGCTCTGTCCGGCGTTCAAGGTCAGCGGCAACGTCAACCCGCTGATGCTGTAACCTGTGCCGCTGGCACTGGCAGCGGTGATGGTCAGGCTTGAGCCGCCCGAGTTCGTGAGCGTTTCGCTTAGTGTCTTCGAACTGCCCGTCAGCACATTTCCAAAGCTCAAGGTTGCCGGATTGGGGGACAGTTGCCCCTGCGTAACGCCGTTCCCGCTAAGCCCGATGTTCAACGGCGAGTTCGGCGCGTCAGAGACAATCGCGAGATTGCCCGTCGCGGAACCCGTTCCCGTGGGTGCGAAAGTCGCGGTGAAGGTAACGCTCTGATTCGGATTCAGAACGGCCGGCAGGGCCAGACCGCTGATCGAGAATCCAGTCCCGCTGACATTCGCTTGCGAAATCGTCACTGCGGTGCCGCCCGTATTGGTCAACGTTTCCGACAGGTTCGAGCTTTTTGTTACCTGGACATTGCCAAACGCCAAGGTTGTCGGATTTGCGGAGAGCGCGCCCGCAACCACCGCCGTTCCCGACATCGGAATATTCAAGGGCGAATTCGACGCGTCTGAAACGATCGACAATGTGCCGGTGGGCGAGCCGGCGGATGTTGGCGAAAAGCTCGCGGTGAATGTGACGCTCTGATTTGGGTTCAGTGTCGCAGGCAGCGCGAGGCCGCTGATCGAGAACCCGGTGCCGCTGACATTCGCCTGTGAGATCGTGACTGCGGACGCGCCGGTGTTGGTCAGCGTTTCCGATAAATTGTTGTGGCTCCCAACCTGTACCGTCCCGAACGCAAGACTGGCCGGATTCGGCGATAGCGTTCCTGGCGCGACGCCGTTCCCCGATAGAGGAATGACCACCTGATCGTCCTGTGCCTGAGCCTTGCCGACTACGCGGGCCTGCTGCTGGGCATTTTGTGCAGCGGTTGTCGTGAACGAAATACTGCCACTGAAATTGCCGCCATTCGGGGGATTGAATGTAACGCTGAATGTCGTCGACTGGTTTGCCTGGAGTGTGAGCGGCAACGCCAGCTTCGTCATCGAAAATCCTGTGCCGGTCAGGTTGGCGGCGTTAATCGTGAGGTCCGTACTTCCGCTGTTCAAAAGAGTGACGGTACTCGTCTGGCTCTTTCCGACCTTCATGTTTCCGAAATTCAGAGAGGAAGGATTCGGCGCCAGCTGTCCAACCGAAATCGCGGTTCCGGTCATCGATGCGGTAGCGTAGCTCTGGCCATCGCCCGTGAAAGTTACGGTGATCGACGGTTTTCCCGGGGCCGAAGGCTTGAACTGAAAGCTGAACGTGGCCTGCTGGCCCGGGTTGAGCACCAGCGGAAAACTGATGCCGTTGAGCTGGAAGTCCGGCGTCAGGCCGCTGACGGACGCGATGCTCACGGCCGAGGTTTTAAAGTTGGTCAGGGTGTTCGTGACGGTCTTGCTGTTTCCGACTGTAACTGTGCCGAAGTCGACATTCGCGATGCCGATAACAACATCATTTTGAATGTTGTCGTTGCCGGACTTTCCCAACATCTGACATCCGGTGAGGGTAACTAATACCAAACCTGCAAGGAGAAGGCCGATCCAGTGACGGGGCGCCGGTTGTACCTTCACAAGCCAGACCTCTTTTGCCGCGACCGTTCACGGCGGGGGATTCGAGTCACCGGACGCATCAACCGCGGTAATCCGGTATCTGTAGTCTAGGGAACAGACAAACGCCTCCCTAGATTTCGAAAGGCCACTATCGATGCGAAAACCGGTCAAGGACGGGGGATATCCCGCGCTCTTTCAAGTGGTTGGAAATGCTACATTGGACGGCAGCTGGGCAAATACACACTAGTGCATCCAAAGGTTTTAATCATTTTGACTATGAGGACAGAATTGTCCTCTTAGAAGTCCGACAAACGCCCCGTTTTCGCCGCCTTTTGCCTGCTCCAGCCCTGGTCCGGGAGGGGAGTGTAGAATGCCGATATGCCGTTCCAGTCTGCCAACCCAAATTTCGGTAAGAAACGGACCCCACCCCCCGACGAGACTTTCGAGGAAGCAGCCTACCTCAAAGCTCTCGGCGAAAAGCAGAAGGTCGTCAGCCTCAAACTGGCGGACGGCGAACTGGTCCGCGGGTGGATTGAATACTATGACAAGAACATGGTCCGACTGACGCGCGAGGATGGCCCGAATCTATTCATCTTCAAGCACGAGATCATGTACATCGCCGAAGACGGCAAGAAAAAGTAGTCGGTTCACTGCTGGATCCGAGTTTTCCTTTCATGTCATCTGAACGCCCCGAGAATTTGGTCGCTTCGATGGAGGCTATCGCCCGCGAGGCCGGACACCTTCTTATGGAGTTTTTTCGCCAGAGGGTGAAGATCGAATACAAGGGCGACGCCGACCTGGTCACGGTGGCGGATCGCAACTCGGAAGCTCTGATCCTGGAGCGAATTCGGCAGCAGTTTCCGTCCCATGATGTGATGGGCGAAGAAGGCGCGCGCGTCGATTCCGGCAGCGACTACAAATGGTACGTCGATCCGTTGGATGGAACGACGAACTTTGCGCACGGATTTCCCGTGTTCTGCGTTTCGCTTGCGGTCGACTGTCGCGGTGAACGCGTTGCAGGCGTCATTTATGACCCCACACGCGACGAGATGTTTTCGGCGGAACTGGGCGCGGGTGCACAGCTGAACCATTCGAAGATCCACGCATCCGCCACTTCGCGTCTTGCGGAATGTCTCGTGGCTACCGGTTTCCCCAGCCACAAGCGCCACAAAAATCCAAACATCTACTTCTATCACCAGCTTACTTTGCGTACGCACGGGGTCCGGCGGGCTGGCTCAGCCGCTCTCGATCTCTGCAACGTGGCTTCCGGCCGCTTCGACGGATTTTGGGAGTTTAACCTCAATCCCTGGGACACGGCTGCCGGTGTGCTGATTGTCGAGGAAGCAGGTGGACGCGTCACGGACTTCTCCGGCGGCACTTTCCAACTAGCCAGCCGGGAAACCCTCGCGTCCAACGGCTTAGTGCACGAAGCTCTCCTTGCCGAATTCAAGGCAATTTTCGCCGGGCGCGGCCTGGAAGAGTTGCCCAACATTGCCGCCTACGCAAAAAATCGGACAATCTGAGAGGTAAAATAAAAGGTGTGGGGTAGGGGCTCTCTCATGGGCCTTCTTGTCCTTCAAGGTTGAAAAAACCGTCGGCGGCAGACAACCGTGAACCCTTTGAATGAACGCAAGATCGAGAAACGCCCGGACAGAGTCCGGCTGCAGGGACGTATCCTCTTTCTGACCGAAGATCCCGAGCTGATCAAGAAGCAGCTTGCGGGCTGGGATCTTCCCTGGAATACACGGAACCCGGAGAACAATCCTAAGCTCCGTGACGACATCTCGACCGACGAGATCACGCCCGCGCACTATTGCTTCTACTTCGATCAGACGCTCGGCGAAATCCCGTATCTCGGACTCAAATGCGGCAACGATCTTCCCATTGGCCGCGGCGACGTGAAGAAGGGCGGCTTCGTCTGCGCGGTCAGCGGCAAGCGGCGCGGGAAGGGATCGAGTCGCGAACAATCGCCTTACGCTGAGATGTGCGCCGGCATCCAGGTCGTCATCGCCGAGAACATCGAGCGCATCTACAAGCAGAATTGCCAGAACCTGGGCCTGCTGACGTCAACGAATTTCTCTCTAATTGATCGCATCCGCGCCGGGGAAGAGATTCCGCTCAGCGAGTTCACCGCGGGGGAAGACGAGATCACTCGGCAGGTCATCGAGCACGGGGGATTGTTCCCCTTCAACGTGGCGCGCATGCAGAAGAAAGTGTTCCTCCCGCCGATCAAAACTCCGCCGCGGCCCATGACCCTGGCCGAGAAGGTCATTGCCCGGCACATGGTCACTCCGGATGGAAAGGTCGGAGTTCCCGCTGTAAAGCCCGGCGACACCGGCTTTACGCGCGTCGATCTGCGCTTCAGCCACGAGTACGTCACCCCGATGGCGGCTATCTTCTATGAGCAGAATGTCGGCAAGAATGTTCCGGTTAATGATGCCTCGACCATCCGCTTTTTCCGAGACCATCTCACGTTTCTCGATGAAGTGATCTCCGAGGAAAAGAAAAAAATCGGGCTCCTCGATTTGGCAACGCAACTGAAGTTGAAGCAGCAGGATTTTGCGCAGCAGCAGGGCATCAAGCTGCATGGTGAACTGACGGACCGCAAAGGCTCGGAGGGCATTTGCCACTCAGTGATGCTCGAGGCCTATGCCTTGCCCGGGCAGGTCAATGTCGGCTCCGACTCGCATACGCCCCACGTAGGCGCGATCGGATGCATTGCCTTCGGCATCGGGACCACAGACGTATTCAACTCGTGGATCACGAAAGACGTGCGGGTGAAGGTTCCCGAATCGGTGAAGGTCGTCATTCGCGGCAAGTGTCATCCCAATGTCACTGCCAAGGATTTGATCCTGAAAATTCTGTCGCTCGACTATGTGCGCAGCGGCAAAGCACTGGCCAAAGTGATGGAGTATGCCGGCGAAGCGGTCGAGCAGTTGAGCGTGGACGAGCGTGCCACCATGACCAATATGGCCGCGGAAATTGGCGGTTTTACAGGTATTGTCGCGCCAGATGAAAAGGTTGTCGAATTTCTGGTCGGCCGGCGCGGGATGCAGCGCGCCCAGGCGGAGGCCCTAATCGAAGGTCTCGAAAGTGATCCTGCCGCCGAGTATTCGCACATCATCGAACTCGATGCTGCGGAGATTACGCCAATGGTCGCCACACCCGGCGATCCCGGCAACGGCAAATACATCCGCGACCTGCATACGCCTGTGCCGGTCGAGATCGCGTATGGCGGAACGTGCACCGCAGGCAAGAACGAGGACATGGATATGTATGCCGAAGTCCTCTCCGACGCGCTCCGGCACGGAAAACGTGTATCCGAAAACGTCCAGTTCTGGATCCAGTTCGGCTCGCAGGAAACCCGCGAATATTCGCGCCGCAAGGGCTATTTTGAGATCTTCGAGAAGGCCGGCGCGCACGTCATCGAACCGAGTTGTGGCGCCTGCATTAATGCCGGTCCCGGTGTCTCGACTCGGCCTGACCAGGTCGTGATCAGCGCCCAGAATCGCAACTTCCCCGGCCGCAGCGGGCCCGGCCAGATGTACCTCGCGTCCCCGCTGACCGTCGCCGCCAGCGCGGTTGCCGGGTATATCGTGGAGTACGAACCGAGCGAGAAGAAGGAACTGGTGGGGGTCTGAATTGCGTTCGGTGCGAAATCTTGCCGCTCAGTTTGCAAGACGGCCATCCGGATGGAGCGGACTGCTCTGGGCGAGATTTCCTGCTAGAATCTCTAGTTCTGTTAACCCTCCCAAACTCTCAGGAGCCTAAGAGTTTATGGCCTACGTAATAGCTGAGCCCTGTATTGGCACGAAAGACACGGCATGCGTCGACGCATGCCCGGTTGACTGTATTCATCCCAAGAAAGATTCCGACAAGTACGCCACCGAAAAGATGCTCTACATTGATCCGGTTGAATGCATCGACTGCGGCGCCTGCGTGCCGGTCTGCCCGGTCTCGGCGATCTTCGCGCTCGACGACCTCCCTGAAAAGTGGAAGGAATATACCGAGATCAACGCAAAGTATTTCGGAAGATAGCTAGCTTGTGAGGTTCCATGGCATCCACTGGCATCGGTGGGTGCCCTTAGTTTTGGCTGCGAGCCGCCCCGAAGTTGTTTGTTCATTGTTCGACGCTTGGGACTCGTAGCTGATAGGTTAACTTTCCAATCTCGCTCCCGCTCCGCTACAATCATCAATTACCCCGTAGCCCTTCCATGGCGCTGAAGGAGTCGGAAGCGATCGTCCTGCGCACCTATCCGTTGCGCGAGTCCGACCTGCTGGTAACGCTGTTTACCCGGCTCGAAGGAAAGGTGAAGGGGGTGGCGCGGGCGGCAAAGAAGTCAAAACGCCGCTTCGGCGGCGCTCTTGAGCCGCTCACCTATGTCCGGGTCTACTACGACGACCGCGAGCGGCAGGAACTGGCGCGGCTGGATTCCTGCGAAGTGATCGAGTCGCCGCTGGCCTATGAAGTGAGCTATGCGCGGGCTGTGGCGCTCGGCCATGTCGCCGAGTTGCTGGACGAGTTATTGCCCGACCGCGAGGCGAGCGACGCGGTGTTCCGGTTGTCGCTGGCCGTGCTGCAGGAGTTGCGCGGTCCTTCGATCTGGATGCCGATTACTTACTTCGAGTTGTGGATGACGCGGCTCATGGGGTTTCTGCCGGAGTTCTCGGAGTGCGTGGCTTGCGGCCGCCCGCTCAACGGCAGTCGCGCCTTCTGGCATGCGCTGGCCGACGGCCTCATGTGTCCGGACGATAAGCGCCTCGCTTCGTCGGAGATGTCACCGGAGTCGCGCAAGATCGCGGCTCAGATGTTGCGCTCGCGCGTTTCGGATTTCGCCGGAATCGATTGGCCGAAAGCGCTGTGCGCCGATCTCCGGAAGTTCCTGATCCAGACCCTCGAGCGGCATATCGAGAAGAAGCTGGTGACGGCAGGAATGCTGGAAAAAATCGTCAATTAGCGTTCGGCCCTTAGCATTCTACCGTCGATATTTCAACAGTCTCGCTCAATGTGAAGGTGCTGAATGCCGAGTGCTGAATGCTGAATGCAGGACGCGACTTGACTCATACCAAATCCAATCCGCCGACCTTCCAGCAACTGATCCTCAAGCTCCAGACTTTCTTTGCCGACCGCGGAGCGGTGATCCAGCAGCCCTACGACGTTGAGGTCGGCGCCGGAACCATGGCGCCCGAAACTTTCCTTCGTGTCCTTGGACCCACACCCTACAAAGTGGCGTATGTGCAGCCTTCGCGTCGCCCTGCTGATGGCCGCTATGGCGAGAATCCGAATCGGCTGTTCAAGCACCTGCAGCTGCAGGTGATCCTGAAGCCGCCCCCGGAAAACGTGCAGGAGTTGTACCTCGAATCGCTCACCGCGATCGGTATCGACCTGCGCCAGCACGATATCAAGTTCGAGGAAGATAACTGGGAGTCGCCGACACTCGGCGCTTGGGGAATCGGATGGCAAGTGATGCTCGACGGCCTGGAGATCACGCAGTTCACCTACTTCCAGCAGTGCGGCGGCGTCGACCTGGACCCCATTTCCGCCGAGCTTACCTACGGCCTCGAGCGTCTCTGTGCCTTCCTGCAGGATGTCGACTCTATCTACGACATCGTGTGGGCGCGCGATCCGCAGACGGGTAGGGAAGTGAAGTATGGAGATGTCCGGCTGGCGGATGAGCAGCAGTTCTCCGTCTACAACTTCGAAGCCGCCGACGTCGCCAGCGCGTGGAAGCACTTTGAGCTCTGCGAGGCGGAATGCAAGGCCCTGCTCGGTCGTTACGACACCGTAGCGAACGAGAAGGATGACGCCGCTGGCGTGGCGCCTGAAAAGTCGCGTTTTCCCCTGCTCGGCGCCTACGATCTCTGCCTGAAGTGTTCGCACTATTTCAACATTCTTGACGCCCGCGGAGCGATTTCGGTGACCGAGCGGGTCGGGGTCATCGCCCGCGTTCGCGCATTGGCCGTAGGCATCGCGAAGGCCTGGATGGACCAGCAATACGGCTCGCAAAGGATTGAAAAGGCCGAGCGGGTGTCCAATTCGGCAGCCAAAGGAAAGAAAGAGAAGCTTGCGCCTGTCGGAAGCTAGAGGCCAGCAGCTAAGAGCCGGAAATAGCGGCGAATAGCTGCTCTCGTGTGACGCGGCTCACATTCACGATTTCGTAATTTTGAGACCATAAAGTGATCGCCTGATGCCTGATTTTTTGCTGGAAGTTGGCTGTGAAGAGATCCCGGCGCGAATGATCGATGGCGCCTCCCGCGAGTTGCGGGAACGCCTGACCACCCTACTTCAGCGTGAACGTCTCGAGCCTTCCGGCGCGATCAGTTCCCTCGATACTCCCCGGCGTCTTGCGATCATCGCCGGCGGAATTCCCGCCGCTCAGGCCGACGTGACCGAACAAGTGACCGGACCGTCCGCGCAAGTTGCTTACAAAGATGGTCAGCCGACGCCTGCTGCCCATGCGTTCGCTAAAAAAGTCGGAGTCGATGTCGGCCGCCTCGAGAGAGTGAGTACACCGAAGGGCGAATATCTCGCCGCGACCGTGACGCGCAAGGGACGGTCGGCAGCCGAGATTCTCTCCGAGTTCCTGCCCAAAGAAATCTCGTCGATCTACTGGCCAAAGAATATGTACTGGCGGAAGCGGGGCGAGGTGTTTGTCCGGCCCGTGCGCTGGCTGGTTGCGATGCTCGATGAGCAGGTCGTGCCGATGGATCTGTTCGGCATCGCGGCAGGGAAGACGTCCCGCGGGCACCGAATCATCGGCGATGAGACGATCGCGATTTCCAGGCCCAGCGTTTATGTAGAAGGGCTGCGCGCGGCAAAAGTTCTGGCGGCGCCCGAACGCGAGCACTTGATCCGCAAGGCACTCGACGCTGCCACGCGCACAATTCCCGGAGCGCGCTGGCGCGAGGACAAACCGCTGCTGGCGACAGTTGTCAACCTCACCGAATTTCCCGCGGTCATCCTTGGGAGCTTCGATCCTGAATTCCTTGCGCTTCCGGAAGAAGTTCTGGTTACCGTCATGCGCGACCACCAGAAGTACTTCGCGATCGAAGACGCTCATGGCAAGCTGTTGCCGCACTTCCTCGCGGTTCTCAATACCTCTGGTGATTCCGACGGACTGATTCGTCACGGCAATGAGCGCGTGCTGCGCGCCCGCTTCAATGACGCGCGTTTCTTCTGGCAAACCGACCAGAAACTGACGCTGCGCGATCGTGTGGAACTCCTGAAACACGTCACCTTTCAGAAGGATCTGGGCAGCTACTACGAGAAGACGATCCGCATGCAGCGTCTGGCAAGCTGGCTTTCGGAGATCGTGAAGCAGAGCGGAATGGCGATTCGTCCGGGAGTCGTTCACAAGGCCGCATGCCTTGCCAAAACGGACCTCACGACCGAGTTAGTCAAGGAGTTCACCGAACTGCAGGGCATCGTTGGTGGACTTTACGCCCGCGTGCAGCACCTCGATGACGATTTGAAGCCGGAAGTTCAAGGCGAGATTGCCAAGGCAATCTACGATCACTACAAGCCCGAATCGATGGAGGATGATGTTCCGCGGACGATCGAGGCCGCCGTGCTTTCCATCGCCGATAAAGCCGATTCTATCGCCGGCATGTTTGCTCTGGGTCTGATTCCGAGCGGATCGAAAGATCCCTTTGCGCTCCGCCGCCAGGCCAATGGAATCGTGAAGACGATCGCCGAGCACAAGCTGCCGTTCCGCCTGTCGGAGATGATGAGCGATGCGCGGTCTCGCTATCGCGACTCGGACGCCGAAGCGAAGTTCTCCAACGCTTCCTACCGGGAATCGGTAAAGACGTTTTTCCGCGAGCGGCTCGAGTTCTATTTGCGCGACGCGCGTGGATTCGCATACGACGTCGTGAATGCCGTCCTCGCGGCCGATGCCGACGATGTTGTCAATGCCGTGGCCCGCGCCCAAGCCCTCAGCACGGTGCGCGGTTCCGCAGACTTCGCATCGATTTCGGTGGCCTTCAAGCGCAGCAAGAATATCCTTAAGCAAGCGCAAGAAAATAAAAGGCGGATCGCCGATCAAGTGCGACCGCTCGAGCTGCAGGAAGAGGCCGAGAAGGAACTTTCGGCGATGATCCCGCAGGTTGCCGCCGACGTCGAGAAGCAGCGCGCTGAAGGTGACTACGAACAGGCGCTTCTCGAAATCGCAAAGCTCCGTCCCGCGGTCGACAAGTTTTTTGACAAGGTCATGGTCATGGTTGACGATGAAAAATTGCGAGCCAACCGCCTGGCCCTTTTGCAATCCCTGGTTCAGCAGTTTTCCACGATCGCGGACTTCTCCGAGATCGTTACCGAAGGCAAGGAATCTACGAAGTAGAGAGGACAAGGACTCATATGGCGACAACAACTCTGCCCGAAACAGAAGTCATGGAAAGCAAACCAGCCGGCACGAAATATGTTTTCTTTTTCGGTGGTGGCAAGGCCGACGGCAACGGAAAGATGAAAGATGTACTTGGCGGCAAGGGTGCCGGACTCGCGGAGATGACCAACGCCGGTCTTCCCGTGCCCCCGGGTTTCACGATTCAGACCGAAGCTTGCCGCGAGTACATGCGCAACAACGCGGTATCGAAGGAAGTGGATCAGCAGACTGACGAAGCGCTGGCCAATCTCGAAAAACTGCAGGGCCAGAAACTGGGCAAGGGCGAAAACCCGCTGCTGGTAAGCGTCCGCTCGGGCGCGAAGTTCTCCATGCCCGGCATGATGGACACTATCCTCAACCTTGGCCTCAACGACCAGAGCGTCGAGGCGCTCGCGAAGCGCTCCAACAATCCGCGTTTTGCCTACGACTCCTATCGGCGCCTGATCCAGATGTTCGGCAATGTCGTGCTCGACATCGAGAAAGCCGCCTTCGAAGAAGTCTTCGACGGCAAGAAGAAACAGCGCAAGGTGAAGCTCGACACCGAGCTCGACGCCAAAGCCCTGAAAGAAGTCATTGAGGAATACAAGAAAGTCGTCAAGAAGCACGCCAAGCGCGACTTTCCGCAAGATGCCCACGAACAGTTGGTGATGGCGCGTGACGCCGTGTTCCGCTCCTGGCAGAACGAGCGCGCCAAGCACTATCGTCGCATCAACAATATCGATGACATGCTGGGCACAGCCGTCAACGTGCAGGCGATGGTGTTCGGCAACCTGGGCGACACCAGCGGCACCGGCGTCGGCTTCACGCGCAACCCGGCCATCGGAACCAAGGAGTTCTACGGCGAGTTCCTGCTGAATGCGCAGGGTGAAGACGTTGTCTCCGGCGTGCGCACTCCCGTTCCGATTCTCGAACTCGAAAAGATCATGCCCGATGTTTACAACCAGCTGCGCGATATCACCACGCGGCTCGAGAAGCACTACCGCGACATGCAGGATTTCGAGTTCACCATCCAGGACGGCAAGCTCTACATGCTGCAGACCCGTAACGGAAAGCGCACCGGTCTTGCGGCTGTCCGGGTTGCCCTGCAGATGGTCGAAGAAGGGCTCATCAAGAAGGAGGAAGCGATTTTCCGCGTCGAGCCGAACCAGCTTTATGACTTCCTGGTTCCGCGTCTCGACGAAAAAGGGCAGAAGATCGAAGTGCTGGCGAAGGGCTTGCCTGCATCTCCGGGCGCGGCCGTTGGACAGATCGTGTTCACCGCCGACGCCGCCGTCGCAGCGGTTCGCAAGAACACCAAATCGCCGGTCATCCTGGTTCGCGGCGAGACCACGCCTGAAGATATCCACGGTATGGAAGTCGCCAAGGGCATTCTCACCTCTCGGGGCGGCATGACCAGCCACGCTGCGGTGGTCACGCGTGGCATGGGCAAGTGCTGCGTAGCCGGTGCGGGCGATGTCGACGTGGATGAGAAGGCCGGTGAAATGCGCGTGAGAGGCCAGGTCTTTAAAGAGGGAGACTGGATCTCGCTCGATGGCACCACCGGCCGCGTCATCAAGGGCAAACTGAACACGCTCGATCCATCGCCCGATGATCCGGAACTGCAGAAGTTCATGAGCTGGGCTGAGCCGTTCCGCTCGATGAAAGTTCGCGCCAATGCCGACATTCCGCGCGACGCCATCCAGGCCCGCGCGTTCGGAGCGGAAGGCATTGGACTGTGCCGCACCGAGCACATGTTCTTCGGCGAGCAAAAGATTCCGCACATGCGCGCCATGATTCTCGCCAACAACGAGAAGGATCGCCGCGCCGCCCTGAAGAAACTGCTACCGATGCAGCGCAACGATTTCATCGGAGTCTTTCGCGCAATGGACGGCTACCCGGTCACCATCCGCACGCTCGATCCGCCGCTACACGAGTTCCTGCCGCGCCGCGAAGAGTTGATGGTCGATATCGCGACGCTCGGAATACTCGATGCCAAGGAAAAGAAGGCGCTCGTCTCAAAATACAAGGACTATGGCGCAAAGGCTGTAGGCGATCTGAAGAAGCTATTGCCCCACTTGCTGGCTCGCGTCGAACAGCTCCACGAATTCAACCCCATGCTCGGACATCGCGGCTGCCGTCTCGGCATTACGTACCCCGAGATCACCGAGATGCAGGCGCGCGCTATCTTTGAGGCGGCGGTCGCCGTTGCCAAGGACGGCGTCAAAGTATTTCCTGAGGTGATGATCCCGCTTACCGCCACTCTCAAAGAGATGGCCAATCAGGCGGACATCGTGAACCGCGTTGCCAAGGAAGTCTTCGCCGAGAAAGAGCGCAAGGTTGAATACCTGGTCGGCACGATGATCGAGTTGCCGCGCGCCGCTCTGGTTGCTGACGAGATCGCGAAGGAGGCGCAATTCTTCTCCTTCGGAACGAACGATCTCACGCAGACGACCTGGGGTTTCTCGCGCGACGACGTCAACAAGATCCTGCCCACGTATTTGGAAGAGGGAATCATCAAGCAGGATCCATTTGCCGTTCTCGATCGCGAAGGTGTCGGACAGCTCGTGAAAATGGCGACAGAGCGCGGCCGCAAGACGCGTTCCAACCTCAAGGTCGGAATCTGCGGCGAACACGGCGGAGAGCCCTCGTCCGTCGAATTCTGCTATCAGACCGGACTTAACTACGTTTCCTGCTCGCCATTCCGCGTGTTGACCGCTCGTCTGGCCGCTGCGCAAGCTGCCGCCGGAGAGAAGTTGGGCGTGGAAGGTGGCCGGACCAAGTAGGACTCCCCTTTCGACAATAAAGCCCAGTCTCCACGGACTGGGCTTTTTTGCTTGCGGCTAGTTCGTTTTCTGGAGTCTGGCAATCAGCTTCTGCGCCAGGTTCTCTTCCGATTCCGACCACAGGAGTCGTCCGGTCGCCCCGGCGTTCTTTTCGACCTTCGCTGTGAACGCCACAAGCTTCTGGACGTTGTCGCGAACGTGTTGCTCAGTCTCTGCATTCATCTCAAGTTCCTCATGCAGGAATGGCACATCGAGCCCGAAATCGATCTGAACATTGCCAGTATGTTCTGATGCTCCTTCTTCGAATTCCGGCCCTTGCGCAATAAATCGGACCAGCGACGGTTGAAGAATCCACTTGCCGCCTTCCTCGAGCGGAGACCACAAATCCCAGTACGCCTCGAACACATAGGCGTAATCATCATGAACGAGATCGGCGGCAACCCCGGCCGCTTCCTCCGGCGACACGCCCGGCTCAAAGCGCCGCTCCAGGATGGTCGGTTCGTTCCACGACACCGGATGCAGCGCGACATAGCTTACGCCCGGCCGCTGCGCAGAGAAGGGAATCTGCCCCAGAACATCCACCATGCGCGGCAACATCTCCGGCTCTTCGAAACTCGGAAACCACAAACTCAAATAGAGGGAATCTGCCATCTGTCTATTTTAATGCGGCGGTCGCGGACGATACTCCTGCCCGTCAATCCGTTACGCAGAACCCTAAAGGCCCGCTGTTGCCCCCGGCGAACGGCAAAGCTTATCTTGGTACGACGTCGAAGGGATCACGCCATTGAACGTTCTGGTTCTAAATGCGGGAAGTTCCAGCCTGAAATTCCAGGTGATTGCCACTGATCTTGAGCGAATCAAACAGTACCAGGATGACCGCATCTGCCGTGGCGAGGTTGAAAGCATTGGCGGCGAAGCCATCATTCATCTCCGCTACCGGAATGAAACCGGCCGCACCCTGACCGCTTCTCTGCGAGACATGCAAGCGGCGCTTGATTATCTGATTCGCTACATCGTTTCCGACAAGTCAGGCATTCCCGAGATCAAGACTGCAGCCGATATTCACGCCTGCGGACACCGCGTCGTGCACGGAGGTGAAGCGTTCAAGCAATCGGCGCTGATCGACGATCGCGTTCTGAAAGGAATCGAAGACTGCATCGATCTGGCGCCGCTTCATAATCCAAACAATGTGAAAGGCATTCTGGCTGCTCGCGAGATCTTCGGCAAAGATCTTCCCCAGGTCGCTGTTTTTGACACTTCGTTTCATCACTCGATTCCGGAACAGGCCTACCTGTATGCCGTGCCCTACCACCTCTACCGCCGGTATCGCATCCGCCGCTACGGCTTTCACGGGACCTCGCATCGCTACGTTGCGTTCCGATACCGTGCTCTCCGCGGACTGACTCGCGAGCAGACCAACATCATTACCCTGCATCTCGGGAATGGTTGCTCCGCGACTGCGATCAAAGCTGGAGATTCGGTCGATACCTCGATGGGCATGACTCCGCTGGAGGGTTTAGTGATGGGCACCCGCTCGGGCGACGTCGACCCCGCTGTCGTCGGAGTCATCGCGCGGAAGGAAGCGATATCGCCCTCTGAGGTGGACACGCTGCTCAACACGCAATCCGGCCTGCTCGGCATTTCCGGGCTCACGAACGACATGCGGGAACTACAAGCGGAAATGAAAGAACATGACGACCGCCGCGTCCGGCTCGCCATCGAAATCTTCTGCTATCGCGCACGCAAGTACATTGGCGCTTTTCTTGCCTCGATGGGCGGGGCCGACGCCATCGTCTTCACCGGCGGCATCGGAGAAAATTCGCCTGATGTGCGCGCCCGCATCTGCTCGGAAATGGAATGGGCCGGACTCAAAATCGATTCGGCCAGGAATGAGAAAACCGTCGGCCATGAAGGACTCATCTCTTCCGACGATTCAAAGCTGCTCGCCTATTCGATTCCAACCGACGAGGAACTCCTGATTGCCCGTGACACAGTGCGCGTCATCCTTGGCGAACCGCATCCATCCTGAGCCGAGACAATTCCGCTGTGCGCAGCTCTTCGTAGTCCCGACGTCCCTCACGCCGCCATCACGTCTAAACCAGTGGCTCCTCAGGCTTGTAGTTGTGGCGCAGCGT
>Ga0335070_10002672_pt1 | contig 20692 bp, 20 predicted proteins | sample Lox_Sample_13_FD_206722 | JGI IMG/M metagenome (GOLD analysis project Ga0335070, IMG submission 206722) | Soil microbial communities from Loxahatchee National Wildlife Refuge, Florida, United States - Lox_Sample_1.3 | ecosystem: Environmental > Terrestrial > Soil > Wetlands | place: USA...
ACAATGGACATGGCAAGCTCTCCGGTTACTCTGGCGGTCTAGGCAACTACCATAGTACCGCGAGCTTGCTCTTTTTTCAAAACCTACCAGCTTTGGGACAGATATCACTCCACATCTGGCTTGTCAAAGCACAGTACCTGACGCGTTGAGTGAACCGGAAGGGGGTTGGCTGCCATAGAACTGCCTCAGCCTCGCGCTGAATACCAGTCCAGCACCCGTAGGGCGCGCAGCGTGATCCAGCGGCTCGGCCGGCCTTCCCCCTCGTCGATCTCGACCGGCATCTCACCGGGGTAGCGGATCTCGAGCGGCCAGCGGCCTTCGCCGTCGCGTTTGGACGCGACCAGGTCGATCGCCTCTGCCGCGCGCTCGTCTGGAACGGCGCCGGCCCGGCGCAGGTAATCCAGCCCGCGCAGCACGTCGTAATGCCACCAGGTGGGGAAGGCCAGGCGGGTAAAGGCAGGCGCGCCGTCCCCGCTGCGGCCGTCCTTGCGGTCGACCTCAATGGCCGCGCCGGTCGATTTACGGTGGAAAAGGCGCCGCTCGAGGAGGTACTCCTGTCCGCGCAGGCGGGCCCCCGTGACCTCCGGGCGGCCCCCGAAGCGCAGCTCGACCGCGAGCAGGGCCTCCAGCACGCAGATGGTCGTATTGAACGACGAGCGGGTAGACCCATTTTCGGCCTCGCAGTTCCAACCACCGTCGGGAAGCTGCTCGCCGAGCAGCCGGTCGACGATCCCCTGGACGTCCTGGCCGAAGTACGCGCCGGCCGCCCCGACCTGCCCATTGATGCACGGCTCGACCTCGCCGGCGAAGAAGGGGTTGCCCTCAAAATCCGGCCCTCGCCACGCGCCGTCCCAATCCCATCCTCTCCAGCGCACCCGGTCCCGGACCAGTCCCACCGCGCGGCGCGCCTGGTCGCTCGCGGGATCGAGACCCAGATCCCGCAGCAGCATCAGGACGTGCATGGTAGAGTTCCACCCGCGGTTCCATGCCGCGCCTCCCCATCTCCCGTCGGCCCCCTGAAGAGCGAGCAGACGTGCGCCTATGCCTTCGGTGGCGACCCGCGAACGCTCGGCCGTGACCTCCTCCATAGGAGCGTGGGTCAGGTCCTGCATCACCTGCCAGCGGATCGAAGGGTCAGAATCGAGCAGGCATTCCAATGGCATCGTTAAGAATTCCTTCTGTAGTATTTTTATTCATTTTATTATAAAAGTTTGCCCTGAACCGTTGGCTCAGGAAAGCGCGTTTATCCTGGGCAAAAATAACCCCTTAATAGCACTTTCGATTCATGACGAACTTTTTCAATCCAGGTATTCTTGGTATTGGAAAAATTGTTTGCAAGAAAGGCTGCCTGAATTCATGATCAGAAAATCGCGGTGTGTGTCTGGCGATACATCATCCAAACCCAAATCCACTGGTTTTGACCGGTCAGAATTGACCAATTTGAAAAACTACATTATGGGCAGCTCGGCAGCCATTATCACGGATACGAGCCTGATCGTAGGTATGGGATCGGCCCAGGCGAACAAGGCAGCGCTCCTCAGTGGGTTGCTGACCATCGCCCTGGCGGATAATATCTCCGATTCTCTTGGAATACAACTGTATAAGGAAAGCGAGGGATGCGGGGAAAGACAATCCTTGCAGGTGACGATGTTGAATTTTCTCTCCCGCCTGCTGATTTCACTGACTTTTGTTGCGATTGTCTTGATATTTCCCATCCCTCAAGCCATTCTGATTGGGATCGTTTGGGGGTTTTTCTTACTGATCTCGATCAGCTATTTGGTCACCAGGAGCAATCATGAGAGCTCTATTTCAGAAATCGCCAGGCATGTCCTGGTCGCGGTCACCGTCATCCTGTTGAGCCGGGGTGTGGGTTACCTGATCGCTACGTACTTTTCCGGATAGCCTGCTAATGATTTTCAAAATGTTGGTATGATTCTTCTGGGTGAAAAAAGCTACTTTTCGTTTTCACGCTGAACTGAACCGCCTGTTCCCCGAAAGACGGCGGGAGCAAGATTTCCCTTACACGTTCGAACGGGACCTAACCATCAAGCACGGCGCTGAATCGCTGGGCGTTCCGCACACAGAAATCGGGGTGGTCCTGGTCAATGGCTCGCCGGCCGGGCTGTCGGATCTCCTCCAGGATGGGGACCGGGTCGATGTGTATCCCCACGAGCCAAGCGCCGGCGGTCTGGACGCGGCCCGCTTTGTGGTCGACGTTAACCTGGGGAAGCTGGCGACCTATCTGCGCATGTTGGGCTTCGATGTAGCCTATCTGCTGGATGCGGACGACGATACGCTGGCCAGGATCGCGCAGCAGGAAGATCGCATCCTGCTGACCCGCGACCGCGGCCTGCTCAAGCGAAAAATGGTGGAGAAGGGCTATTGCGTGGTAATCGACCGCCCGGCGGCGCAGGTCCGCGACGTGCTGGATCATTTCCACCTGGCCGGCCAGGCGCGGCCCTTCCAGCGCTGCCTGAGCTGCAATGGCCTGCTCGAACCCGTCTCGCGCGACGAGGTCGTCGACCGGCTCCCCACGGACACGCGCCGCTATTTCAACGAGTTCTGGCTGTGTCACTCGTGCGGCAAGATCTACTGGAAGGGCTCGCACTACGAGCGCATGCGGAGATTCGTGCGCCGGGTGCTCAATGATTAGCTCACTTCACTGCCGTCGTCAGGTAGGCGTGTATGGCGGCCAGCTCCACGTCGTCCATGCGGCCGATGTTCTTCCAGGGCATTTGAGAAGCCAGGGTGTGCCCGCTAGGATCCACGCCGGTGCGCATCGCGGTGACGAACTGCTCCTGGGTCCAGCCCTTGACCATCAGCAGGCTCGGGCCCTTGGGACCCAGCGAGTTGGGGTCAGCGCCTCTTAATTGCTCCCCATGGCAGCCCCGGCAGTCCTGGTAGCTCAGAATATAGGCCCCATACTCGGCGGTCGGCCCTTTGGGTGGAGCAGTGATCACTGCAGTGCCCGGCGGCTCCCCCGCTGGGATCAGGCCGGCTCCCCCAAAGATCAGGCCCAGCAGGCTCGGCTGATCGGGAGGAGTCTGCGTCCGGTTTTCAACCGCCGGCTGGCTGCGGATAAAGGCGACCAGGGCCAGGGTATCTTCGTCGCTGAGATGCCGGCCGTTGGCGATCGACATAGCGAACAGCTTTTTCCCATCCCGGTCGATCCCATTGCGGATCGTGCGGAAGATCTGGCCATCCGTCCAGTCCTTGAGCGGCCCGGCCGGGGTCAGGTTAGCGGAGACAAAAGAGCCAATCGGCACCGGGGAATCCTTCCCAAGATCGACGCCGCCAACCAGCGGCAGATCGTTGGTAGGCGAATGACAGCTCGCGCAGAAGGCGTTGGCCAGGTGCTCGCCGCGTTTGATCTGCTCGGGCGTGGCGTTGGCCACGCTCACCTCCGGCGCTGGCGCCGCTGCGGGGGGGATATACACCTTTGCCAGCCCGACGATAGCCAGGACCGCGATGGCGGAGACCAGCAGCGCCAGCAGGCCGCTGAGCACCACGCCGATCCATTTGAAAACCGAGTTCCTGGCGCGCGCGACGCGCGCGACCAGAAAGATCAAACCCACTGCCACCAGAAGAATCAACAGACAGCCCAGTATATTGCCGATCACATTCACCTCCTGCAACTTGCTCTCTATGCTTAATCTTGCATGATAGGTTTCTATACGTCGGGGGCAGAAATTCAGATCACAGACCCCCTGACCTAAAATAGTGTACAAATATTGTAGCAAATATCAGTATAATGACAACTGCTCGTAATTGCAAGTACGAAGATCCAACAAAATATTTAATACGAATTTTCCCCGTTATTGATCAGCGCTGTTTGGGCCCACCTTCCCGGGTGTTGCAGCGGTCTCTGGCATTGGCGATAAAACTCTCTGCGGGCGCCCCATCGACACCCTTGAAAAGCTGATGGGCGGCTTCTGGAGCTCTATCTCCTCCACCTCTACCGGAAGCAAGCGCTCAGCGCTTGACCAGGCCCGGATGCAGCTCCTGCAGCAGCTCCTGGCGGCTGAGCTGAACGCATCGGCGTTTGGCAGTGTGCCCATCAGCGGTTCTTTCGCAGCTTGGGAGTCTGCCTACTGCGGCACCAATCAAAATAATATCAAGACGGCCCAGCAGCAAGCCGCGTCCTTCAACATTCAGGGTGACAGCAGCACCTTCACGCCCGGCACCTCCGCCGACAGCAAGAACGCCCGGGCCATTGCAAATTACAAATTCTGGGACGTACTACCATAAGGAGGGAATTCACGAACCCCTGATCTTTGGGAGAGCCGGGTCAATCCCGGCTCTCCTTCTTGATCTCCCGCGCCAGCCTCTGCGAGGCCAGGTTGGATTCGTAGAGGAGGCCGCGCACTGATTCGAAGAAGCCCATGAAAAAAAGGCCCGCGCAGGCGGTCGGCGCGCCGGAAGGGGAAAGAGGGATGCCGCCGGAATCGACCAGACCGGCGGGCTCGAGCAGCTCTTCCAGGCCGCTGCGGAAGCCGGTGGCGAAGATCACCGCGTCGAAAGGCTCCTCGTGCCCATCGATGTACGCCACGCCCTTTTGGGTAAAGGCGCTCACCCCTGGACGGATACTGACCTTGCCTGCCTTGAGCGCGGGGGCGAAGCCGACGTCGATTGCCGGGGTGCGGCGGGAGGCAAACGGCTGCCAGACCGGGGTGGGCAACCCAAACTGGCCGAGGTCCCCCAAGGCCCAGCGGGAAAGCGTGCGGCCAATCGGGTCGCTGATGGAGGGGGGAAGCGGATTCATGGCGATGGCAAACGCCTGGGCCGGGATCCCCAGCAGGTCGCGCGGGACGACCGGCGGCGCGGTGCGCATGCTGATCGCTGCCAGGGCGGCGCCTTGCTCGGCCAGGTCGACCGCGATCTCCATGCCGCTGTTGCCCGCCCCGATCACCAGGACGCGCCGGTTCCGGAAGGCGCGCCCGCTGCGGTAGCGCGCCGAGTGCAGCGTTACGCCGCGGTACGTCGCCAGGCCGGGCCAATCGGGGTAGACCGGCCGGTTGAACTGGCCGGTGGCGATCACCACCATACGCGCGGTCCAGGTCTCGGAATCGGTCTCCAAAGCCCAGCCGGTGGGCGCCTGGCGGACGCGGGTAACGAGCGTGCGCGGGACGACGTTCAGGGCAAAGTGGGCAGCGTACTCGCGCAGGTATTGGGCGTACTGGTCTTTGGACAGGTACTGTGGATAGCTGCGCGGGATGGGGAAATGCGCCAGGCCGGAGTAAGCGCGCACGGTGTGCAGGTGGAGGCGGTCGTAGCGCTGCTCCCACGACTGGCCGACCCGCTCGCTCCAGTCCAGTATGACAGAGTCCAACCCGATCTGCTTCAAAGCGCCGGCGGTGGTCAACCCTGCCGGCCCGCCGCCGACGATCAGGATGGGGGCTGCTGGCATGAGTAAATGACTTCCTGAAACCCGTTCCCAAGCGTCGAATGCACTTTCATGGCAGCGCCAATAATCTTGCGGGTCAACTGCGAGTGTTTATAATCTTTTTCGGTCATAAATATTATCATTATATATGAGCTCCATCAGCGTATATCTGCGGTTCTGACCCTGCCCGTATAATAGTCCTGTGACCAGACCAGCCGACCTGCTTGGCTTCGTTTTCGATAGCAAGCCGCACCGTCTCTCCGGCGATTTGCTGCGCCGGATGGAATCATCGCCGCGCTTCACCGCCTTCGTCGAGACCTATCGTGAGAAAATCCGCAAGAAGATCCGGGTGGCCAGGGACTCGGAAAGCGCGCTTGACCTGCGCTCCGAACTGGAGGTAGCTTCCTGCCTGCTGCAAGATCGCCGCCTGGCGGTAGCCTACGAGCCCTACGCCAGCGCGAAACGGCGCGGCCCTGATTTTGGGGTCGCCTACCGGGTCAATACGGTCTTCAATATCGAGGTAGCCCGTATGCGCGCAGGGGAAGGCGAGCCCGGCGGGAGCGATCCGCCCGGTCCAGGCCCGCGGCGCAGAGAAGAGCGCGTCGTGCGCATCCTGCTGGCCAAGCTGGGCCAGATGCAGCCGGGGATGGCCAACCTGCTGGTCATCCACACCCGGGAAGAGCTGGCAAAATCGATTGATCTGGGCGAGACAATGCGGGCGCTCAAGCTGCGGGTGGAGGGGAAAGACCCGGTTTTTTTCGCAGCCAGCGGCTACGCCAGCCCGGCGGCGTTCTACAAGGATTTCCTTCACTTAAGTGGAATTTTGTTCTGGGTGCCGGGCGCCCTCCCCTGGGCAAACCGGCAGGCCAGGCCGTTGCTGGACGAAAAGGTGCTGCGGCTGGTCAGCTCGCTGGCGGGCGCTGGCAGCGCAATCGAAAAACTGTGATCTGGTGAAAATAGGTATCGACGAAGATTAAGGAGGGATCATAAAATGAAACTCTCGACTCTCAAAGACATGCTCGTTACCGGGCAGTTTTCGCTGCTGCTGGGGCTGCGGAATCCCACTCGCCAGTATTACCGGTCCACCTTTCTGGCCGCCGCCTTAAGGGAAGGGCTGCTTTCATTCCTGAGAGAACAGCCGGCTACCCTGGAACAAATCCACCAACGGTTGATCGGGCCGGGGACCGGCGTCTCCCGAGAAAGACTCCAGGCATGGCTCGACCTGGGGGTGATGTTGGGTGAGCTGCGCCTGACCGCGGATCGCTGCTATACGCTGGGCAGCCGGACCGCGCGGCAACTGGCGCAGCCTTCCAACGACCCGGCCGCGGCGCTCTTCGAGGAAGTTTGCACGCTGCACCACGACCTGATCACCCAGACGCCTTCACGCCTTCGCGAGGGACGCCTGTTCCAGCTGGCCGATACGCCGGGCGAGCTGATCGCGCGCTCCTCCCGCATTCTGGAATCTTACATCTTCGAGATCATGGACGAAATCGTCCCGCAGGCCGGAGCAATCCGGCTGTTGGAGATCGGCTGCGGCTCGGGGGTCTACATCCGCCGCGCCTGCCAGCGCAACCCGGAGCTGAGCGCGGTGGGGCTCGAGCTGCAGGACGAGGTGGCTGAGTTCGCGCGCCAGAACCTGCGCGCCTGGGGGCTGGCGGAGCGCGTCCGGGTGGAGTGCGCCGACGTCCGCAATTTCGCCAGCCCGGAGCCTTTCGACTTAATCACTCTGCACAACAACATCTATTACTTCCCGGTTATGGAGCGGCTGGACCTGCTGTGTAAGCTGGGCAGCTTCCTCAACCCCGGCGGCCGGCTGGTTGTCACCACTGCCTGCCAGGGCTCCCCGTCCACGCAGGCGCTCCACTTGTGGGGCTTGATGACCGAGGGTATGGGGCCGCTGCCACGGGCGGAGGAGCTGCGCCGGTTGATCGTCCAGGCAGAGTTCCGCGACATACGCCAGACCGCGCTGCAGCCGGGGGAGAACTTTTTCGCCTTCGTTGGAAAGAAAGAATGAGGCCCTTCAGCCGTCGATGACCTTGCCGTTTAGAAAATGCCGGGCGGTGAGTGGCATCCCGCCGGTGAGCGCCTTTTCGGTAAAACACATGCGGTGCGCTAGGCGGAGCAGCTCGCGCATCTGATCTTCTGGAGCATCCGCTTCGAGGGAAATCTCAATCTCAAACCCGTCGGCAAAGCCTTCCGCGTCCCCACGGAGAACAGAACCTTGCTCATGGAAATGGGCGGTCACCTTGATCCGCTCGTTTCTCACGATGATGCGTTTTTTGGCCGCAACCTGCGACACATGGGAGGACAGTCAAAGGGCGATCCCGGCGGTGAAATAGGTCAAGGGGGTTGGGGCGGTACCCTCTCCGCCGGGCATGTAGCTGCCCTCGTCGCTGACGAAGGCAAACAGGCGTCCGGTCTCGGGCTGGCCGGCGATCACCTGCTTGCGCCATTTTTCGATGGTGGTTGCCTCGGCAGTGACGAGGATGTCCCGGTACTCATGATCGGTCATGGGGTGTCTCCTAAAGGGGTTTATGGTCTGAGAGTATTAAAGCACAGATTGACCTGACCAAAGACCCGCGCCGTCTCCGCAATCGGCAACGAACTGCTTCGTGGTTCAGCTTTTTCTGGCCCATTCTTGCTGGAAATTCATGGTAGACTACACAAAATGAACTCCGGCCCATCCTTGACCCCCAAATATCTGCGCACCTCCGACCTGGCGCGGGAGGTGGGGATGCACCCCAACACGGTGCGCCGTTACGCGGACTGGGGGATGATCCCGCCGGTCGAACGCAGCCCGGCCGGCTACCGTCGTTTCACCCGGCGCCACCTCGACTGCCTCCGCCTGGTCCAACTGCTCTATTACAACCAGTATGCGGGCAAGCCCATCCGCCGGTCGGGGATCCAGATCATCCAGACCGCGGTCGAGGGGGACCTGGGTGGCGCGCTGGAGCTGGCCTACCGCCACTTGGCGCTGGTGCAGTCCGAGCGCGCCCAGGCCGATGTGGCTGCCAGCCTGCTCGAGCGCTGGGCCTTCGGAGTGCCCGCCGACGCCACGGGACAGCCGCTGCAGATCGGGCAGGCGGCGCGCCTGTTGGGGGTGACCGTAGATACGCTGCGGAACTGGGAGCGCAACGGGCTGATCCACATTCCGCGCAGCCCGGCCAACGGCTACCGCCGCTACGGGGCGACCGAGATCAGCCGGCTGCGGGTGATCCGCATGCTGTCGCGGGTCGGCTACAGCCTCTCGGCCGTGCTGCGCATGCTGCTCCAGCTCGACCAGGGGGAGACCGCCGATCTCCGCCGCGCGCTGGATACACCCCGCTCCGACGAAGATGCATACCTGGCCTCGGACCGCTGGATCTCCACCCTCACCGAGCAGGAACACCGCGCCCGCGCCGCCATCGAGTTGGTGGAAAGCATGATTGCTGGCAGTTAACGTTTCTCGAATCTCAGTTCTCGTCTTCTCCAACCCTCCCTTTGCACACCAGGGTTTTATAATCATAAAAGAGACGGCAACTTCTCCGGCTCCTAATTTTTCTCCCTGGAGATGCGATGAATCCTGAAATTACCATTCGCGGCGCCCGGCTGCACAACCTTAAAAACGTCACCGTCACGATCCCCAAGAACCAGTTGGTGGTCCTGACCGGTCTCTCCGGTTCGGGAAAATCCACCTTAGGGTTCGACATCCTGCATAAAGAAGGCCAGCGCCAGTACCTGGAATCGCTTGGCCTGGTCGAGATGGGCCTGACCCGCCCACCGGTCGATGCCATCACCGGTCTCTCACCCACCATCAGCGTCGACCAGCATCTCACCAATCACAACCCGCGGTCCACGGTGGGCACGGCGACCGGCGTCTCTACGTACCTGCGCCTCCTGTATGCCCGGCTGGGCCACCGCCCCTGCCCCACCTGCGGGAAAGACGTCCCCCCGCTCTATCACACTGAGGCCGAGGATTGGGAGGAGACCGGTGAGAACGAAGAGGAAGCTTCCGAAGAGACCTTTTTCCCCTGCCCGCACTGCGGCGCCCCGGTCGTGGAGCTGGTCATGGCCCATCTCTCCTTCAACAAGCCGGAGGGGGCCTGCCCGACCTGCACCGGCCTGGGAACCGTCCACCAGGTGAACGTGCACCGCCTGGTCGACGAGCAGAAGAGCATCCTCGAGGGCGCGGTCACCGGCTGGGAGAAAGTCTACCAGGAGTACAGCGCCAAAACTCTTCAGGCCACCGGAGCCTACTACGGGTTCGAGTTCGACTGCGCCCGACCGGTCAAGGATTTCACCCCGCAGCAGCGCGACCTGCTGTTCTACGGCGTAGAGAGCCCGCAGTTCCGCCGCCACTTTCCATCCGTCGAGCCGCCTGTCACTGTACGCCAGGGGCGTTTCGAGGGCATCGCCACCAACCTGCTGCGCCGCTACGCCGAGCACATCCGCAACGCGGAGTACCGCGAAAAGATGGAAGAATTCCTGATCACCACGACCTGCCCGGACTGCCAGGGGACGCGGCTGAAGGCGATGAGCCGGGCGGTGACCCTGGCCGGGGAGAGCATCGTCGCCGCATCACGCCGCCCGCTCACCGATCTGAGCGCCTGGCTGGAAGGACTGCGCGGCGTTTTCAGCGCGGACGAGATGCTCATCGGCGGGCCGCTGCTGGACGAGCTCAAAGCCTGGATCGAGCGGCTGGTCGAGGTCGGGGCGGGTTACCTGACCCTGGAACGCTCCTCGCCAACCCTCTCGGCCGGGGAGGCGCAGCGGCTGAGGCTGGCCTCGCTGCTCGGCTCCGGGCTGAGCGGGGTGTTATATGTGTTCGACGAGCCGACCATCGGGCTGCACCAGCGGGACACACGCCGCCTGACCGAGGTCCTGCGCCGCCTGCGCGACCTGGGCAACACCGTGCTGGTCATCGAGCACGATTTGGAGATGATTGCCGCCGCGGATACCGTGATTGATTTCGGGCCGGGCGCTGGGAAACACGGCGGGCAGGTGGTCGCCGCAGGGACGCCTGCTGAAGTCGCGGCGAACCCCGAATCGCCAACCGGGCGGTACCTGTCCGGGCAGGTTTCCATCCCGGTTCCGCAGCGCCGCCGGACGCCGAACGGGAAGGCTATCACCATCCGCGGTGCGCGCCAGCACAACCTGCGCGACGTCACCGTGCGCCTGCCGTTGGGCCTGTTGATCGCCGTGAGCGGGGTCTCCGGCTCGGGGAAATCCTCGCTGATCTTCGACGTCCTCGACCGCGCCGTGCGCCAGCGGCTATACGGCGCCAGCCAGCCCGCCGGCGATTTCGATGCCATCGAAGGGATCGAATACCTGGACAAGATCATCACCATCGACCAGGAGCACATCGGGCGCATCCCGCGCTCGAATGCGGCGACCTATTCGGACACGTTCACCCCCATCCGTGAGGCGTTCGCCGCCACGCCTGAGGCGCGCCGGAAGGGCTTTACCCCGCGCCATTTCTCCTTCAACGTCCCGGGCGGGCGCTGCGAGCGCTGCGAGGGTGCGGGCGTCCTGACGGTCCAGATGCAGCTCCTCCCAGACGTGGAGGTACGCTGCCCCGTCTGCCACGGGCGGCGCTTCCAGCGCGATACCCTGGCGGTGAAGTACCACGGGCAGGACATCTCCCAGGTGCTGGACCTGACCGTCGAGGAGGCGCTGGCCCTGTTCGAGGAGGTCCCCGCGGCGGCCTCGCGCCTGCGGGTGCTCTCCGACGTCGGGCTGGGCTACCTGCAGCTCGGGCAGCCGGCCACCACGCTTTCGGGCGGCGAAGCCCAGCGGGTGAAGCTGGCCAAAGAGCTGGGAAGGCGGTCCAACGGGCGGGCGCTCTATCTGCTCGACGAGCCGACCACCGGCCTGCACCTGGCCGACGTGGCCCGCCTCCTGGCCGTGCTCCAGCGCCTGGTGGACGTGGGGAATACAGTGGTCGTGGTCGAGCACAACCTGGAGGTGATCAAGACCGCCGACTGGGTGATCGACCTGGGGCCAGAGGGCGGCGCCGCCGGGGGCCAATTGATCGCCGAGGGCACGCCGGAAGAGGTGGCGAAGGTCGAGGAATCGTACACGGGTAAATTCCTAAAAGATCGGTTGTAAGAAAGAATTGCTTTTTCAGGGATCAGACCAGAAGGGTCTTTTAAACCTTTCGGGTCTTTCCCTATATTATTACAATTTCAGCCAAAATACTCTATAATCAGAGATGCCGGTTGATACCTGATAGCTGGCCGGGCTGCCGCCAGATAGGGGCGCTGCAGGCTGCCCGGTCTTTTAATCCCCACTGCCCCGTGTCAGGAGATAGATATGCGCGCGTTAGGAGTGGATATCAACCAGTTCACGGTCGTGCAGAAAGAGCCGGATGGTTTCGAGCGGATGCGCCGGGCGGGGGTGTCCTTCGTCTACGCGCAGCAGATGCAGAATGGGGTCTTCCACCCCAACTTCCAGGACCATTGGGAGCGGGCAGGCCGCGCCGGCCTGCTACGCGGCGCGTATTACTTCTGGCACCATGACCCCGGCTTCCGCCCTAACGACCCCGACCACGTCGACCCGGCGATCCAACTCCTCATCGACCATGTCCCACCTGGCGCGGAGCTGCCCTTCATGATCGACTTCGAGGAACCCACGACCGTGGACCGCACCCAGGAGATCCACGTTTTCCTGGGCACGCTGCGTAAGGCCTTCAAGCGCCTAGTCATCTACACCCGCGCCAATTGGTGGGCTGAGCATACCCACCCCGAGCCGTGGATGAAATCCTACGATTTCTGGCTGGCCCAGTACCTGGACGGGCAGCATCCCGAGATTGCAACACCGGAAAACCCGGATCCAATCGAGTTCATCCGCCTGGCAGATTGGATAGAGCTTGAAGACCACTGGCCGAGGGGCAATTTCTTTCCCGATGCTGCGGAAGGCGCGTTCAAACCCAGGATCTGGCAGTGGAGCGGGGATTTTTACTTCCTGCCAGGGATCGGCGATCCGCAAGAAGGCGCACCGCTGGATCTGGACTGGTTTGATGGGGATTTAAACGATCTCCGCACCTGGGCCAGGCTTCCCCCGGCGGCAGCGGATGATCCCGGCTTCCGGCTCGGGTCGGATGCGCTGCCTGAGGAAGAGACCACCCCACGAGTGGAAAAAAGACACCGCCGGCCTTCACCGGCCAATCCTCCACTGCCAAGCGAAAGGCGGCCGGCTGGTGGACGCAGGCGGCAAGGGCGAATTCCAATGGCGCGCGCCCTGGGGGTGGATCTGGATAAAAATCAGTTCGTCCACAAAGAACCCCAGAAACGAGACGGCTTCATGAGAATGCGGCGAGCAGGAGTTTCCTTCGCCTACTTCCAGATCTTGCAGAGATTAGGTCCATCGGTTGACCATCCACAGGGAGTTCATCAGTTTGAATCCAATCCCAATTTTTTAGAACATTGGGAAAGGGCCGGCGAAGCCGGGCTGCTGCGGGGAGCGTATTACTTCTGGAATCCAGATCCCGACTTCCGTAAAGAGCATCCAGAACGAGTTGACCCGGCGATTGAACGTCTGAAAAACATGCTCCCGAATGACGCGGATCTGCCTTTGATGATTGATATCGAAGAGAAAGATGTAGAGATCGATGGCGTCCCGCGAGTTCACGATCGAACCCTGGAAGTCTCGTGCTTTTTGAAAGTTGCCAAGCAGGAGTTTGGCCGGGTGTTCGTTTATACGAGGGCCGATTGGTGGGCGAGCCATACTCATCCCGAACCCTGGATGACAGAGTTCGATTTCTGGTTGGCCAAATACCTGGATGGACAGTCTACAGCCACTGCGGAAAGAGTGAGCCTGCGGGATTGGAAACAGCTTGCTGACCACTGGCCGCAGGGCGACTTCTTCCCTCAAGCTGCTCCTGGAGGGCGAGAGCCAGTAATGTGGCAGTGGACCGGCGATTTTTATTTTTTACCCGGTCTGGGACGTGGACGCACCGGCATGAAAGACGCGGTGTTGGACATCGACTGGTTCAACGGCGACCTGGATGCGCTGCGCGAATGGGCCGGCCTCGAGCCCGCGCTGGAGAACGACTTGGGGTTCAGCCTCGGTTCGGACAAAGCTCGCGGCAGGGTGGTTTGAAACAAGTTCGGCCACTAAGAAACGAGGAAATCCGCCTGGTTTGGGACGCAGCCACCCGCCGCGAGATCGAGTTCATCCTGATGACCATCCCACCCCTGCGCCCCTACCGTGCGGCGGAACTCTGGATAAAGTGGGGTGAGGAATGAGCGCGAATAGTAGTGGGCACGCGGGGAAGAGGATTAAGAGAGGGTGGATAGTGGCCGTGGTGGTCGCTGTGGCGGCCAGCCTGGGCTGCGCGATGACCACGCGCCTGTTCGGAAGCAGCCCGCCGCTCGAGCAGACCGCTGCCGTCCCACAAAAAACACCGCTGCAGGCAGCTACCCGGGCTGGCACAAGGATACCGGTCACCGGTCAGGATCTGTCCCCTGAAACACGCCGGGGCTTGATCGTCTACCAGGGTGCGGACGGTAACATCTATACTATCGATGGGAAGGGGCAGCAAAAAACCGCCATCACCCAGGACGCCAATCTGAACCCCGGCTCGGGGGAAACCGGCCGGGTTTACCAGTACCCCACCTGGGCGCCGGATGGGCGGACCCTGGCTTATCTCGTATTCACCCGGGACGCGGCAAAAGGCAGCCAAGCCGGTGTATATACGGCGTCGTCAGATGGGAAAAATCGCGTGGAGGCCTTCTCCAGCCAGGAGGCGTTCCCTTTTTATCTCTTCTGGTCGCCGAACAGCGATTTCCTCTCCTTCTTGAGCAACGCGGCCGGGGGGGGTGAGCTGGCCCTCTACCTCGCGCCGGCTGCGGGCGGGGAGGCCAAAGTAATCGGCACCGGCCAGCCCTATTATTGGGACTGGGCGCCGGACAACCGCAGCATCATCACCCACACCGGCGGGGCGGCATCCTCCAACGCCAGAGCTCAGATTACGCTCCTCGAGGTGAACGGCCCGGCGCACACCACCAAGCTGGACCTGAAACCCGGGCTCTTCCAGGCGCCGGACTGGTCGCCAGCGGGCGATGATCTCGCGCTGCTGACGGAGAGCGCCAGCGGCGGAGAAGAGCTGATCGTGGTCGGCAAAGAAGGCAGAGTCAAAACAGTGCTGGCGAAGGTCAGCGGGCAGGCTTTTTTTGCCTGGTCGCCAAAAGGAAACAGCCTGGCCTACCTCAGCGATCTGGAAGGGGACACGACCGGCGTGCAGAAGCGCCTGGCGTTGATCGACCCGGCCAGGCCGGAAGAAAAACAGGATGTCGCCAAAGGGATCATTGTCGCCTATTTCTGGTCTCCCGACGGGCGGAAGATCGCCTTTTTTCTGATCAACCCGAAGGACCAGGGTGGCGCGCAGAACATCGCCCAAACCCAGTCGAAGATCGTGGTCCAGATCCAGATCTACAACGTGGACACCGGTGAAATCCGGCAGGCAGCCGCTTTCATCCCCACGGATGCTTTCATCCAGATCTTTACCTACTTCGATCAGTACCAGCGCTCGGGGACGATCTGGTCGCCCGACAGTAAAAACGTCGTCTATGCGGGGGTCGACGCCAGCGTCGGGCCGGGCATCTACGTCGCCAGTGCGGAAGGGGGTTCGGCGCAGAAAATCGCTGCTGGGGACCTGGCCTTCTGGTCGTGGAAGTGACCGCAGAGAGGCCGCGCCGGGTTATAATATTTGCGTGCTTCCCAAAAAATCGATTGGCTGGATCCTCACCCTCCTTCTTGTGGCCGGCTTGTTGAACCCGGTCGCCAGCGTTTTGGCCCATCCTCTTCTGGGCGTCGCCCCGGGCGACCTGATCGCGGCCATGAACACGCTGCGCGTCTCCAACGGCCTGCCCGCGCTGGTCGAAGACCCGATCATCGACGCGGTTGCCCAGGCCACGGCCGAGACCATGGCGGCCAACCAGATGTCCTGGCATATTGGAAACGTCTCCGGCCGGCTGGCGGCGGCGGGCTACGGCGGCGGGGGAACGGTCTTCGGCACCGAGAATTTCGCCGTCGGCTACACCTTTGGAATTGACGAGATCATGGTCGCCTGGTCGGATGCATCCCATATGATCCCGGCGGTCAAGGCCGCCTATTGTAACATCGGGGCGGGGGTGGCCAAAGCCAATAATGGGATGACCTATTACGTGCTGCAGGCTGCCTACGTGGCGGGAAGATCCTGCGGCTCGTATACCTCCAAAGGCGGCGGAAAGCCGGGAACCGGCGGAGCGCCCGGCGTCTCGCAGATCATCATCCCGGTCAAGATCGCCACCCCTGACGCGGACGGCAAGGTTTTCCACGAAGTCAAGGCTGGGCAATCCCTGTGGGCCATCGCCGTGGCATATAAGATCACAATCAGAGATCTGGAAATCTGGAACAACCTGCCCAAAGACGCCAGCCTGCAGATCGGGCAGAAACTGTTCATCCCGGGCAGCAACACCGCCGGCTATGCCACGCCCACCCCAATCGGGATGATCATCCCCAGCACGCCCGAGGCTGACGGCAGAATCGTCCACACCGTGGCGGCGTACCAGACTCTGATCACGATCTCGCAGGCCTACGGAACAGACGTCGACACGCTGCTAAGGCTCAACGGGCTGCGCGTCGACGCCCCACTGCAGATCGGCCAGAAGCTGATCGTCCACCCCAGCAACATCACCCCCAGCCCGACCCCGCGACCCCTGACCCCGATCGAATTGCTGACCCCCGCCAGCGACGGCAAGTACTATCACACCGTGCAGAGCGGGGAAAGCCTGTCGCGGATCGCGGACCTGTACAGGGTGAAAACCTCCGACCTGATGAGCTGGAACGGGTTGAGCGAAGCTTCCATCCTCCAGCCCGGGCAAAAGCTGCTCCTCCAGTTGACGCCCCCCGCGACGATCACCCCCTCCCCGGCCCCGGCGACCCAGACGCCCACCGCCACGACCGCGCCGGATACCGCCACTCCCAGCCTGATCCCAACCGAGACTGCGGCGCCCTCGCCCACCGCGCAATCGGTTGCCGCATCGATGAACATCACGACGGTCGGCTACCTGTTAATCGGCCTGGCCGGCGGGGGATTGGTGTTGGTGCTGATCTTCTCCAGAAAAAGAAAGTAGAACGCGTCGATCCGCGCGTCCGGCGGACGCGCGGGCTGATCACCCAGGTCTTTTCCGACTTGATCAACGGGCAATGCGACCCGGTCACGGAACGCCGGGTCGAGCTGATGTTCCAGGCGGCGGTCCAGGAAGAGATGTGCGATTACCTTCTGGCCTGGTTCCGCAAGACCCCCGCAGAGGGTTTCCCCTGTTCCATGGAGAAAGATCTGCCGGGATGGCCGACCTGCAGAGTCGATTATCGTTGCATCAGCGGCAAATACACGCTGTGCACCTCTTCCACCACGTAAAAATTCATCGGCGCGGTGTCTCCGGCGGGGTCGTGAACGATAACGGGATAGCTCCCCAGCGCGCCAACGTCCGCGGCAGAGATCGCCGCGTCGAGGTGCGTCGAGCTGACGAAGGTCGTCGGGCGGTCGGCGCCATTCCAGCGCACCACGCTGCCCGCCGTGAACCCCTTGCCGCTCACGGCGAGGGTGAAAGCCCCCACCTGGCCTTGCGCCAGCATGGCGGGATAGATGCCAAGCAGGGCCAAAACGGCCGGTCCATTATCCACCAGGATTTTTGACGTAAAGGGCTGCAAAACCAGGCTGACCGGCTGCCGCACCTGGTCGAGATCCAGGTACTCGCGGCTGCTCAGGTCGACGGTCAGCGGCGATTTACCGGCGTTATAAAAGACAACCGCGCGGGAGGCCTCCCCCACCGGCTGGGTAAACCAGTTAGTCTTGGAATGGACATCTCGCCCGCTCTTTGCCTGCCAGTCGGCGAAAGTATAGCGGGTCCAGGATGGGCCGTAGGCGATGTGCTTGCTCACGTATGGGTGGAAGAAATAATTCTGGTCGGATGAGGCAGCATTGTTATAGCTATACGCATATAAAGTCCAGGCATTGGACTTCAGCGCGTACATCACGTTCCCGCTCAGGCTGACCTGGGTCTCGCCGCCGCTGAGATCGATCTGCGCGCTGTATTCACTCCCCGAGGAGGCGTTGTAGACCGTGTTCCCCACCGCCTGCCCGGTCGAGTGCTGGTAGAGGATCCCGGAGACGGTGGTGTCGATCACCGTGTTTCCGCGGGCTTCCACGTTGCGCGAATAGTTGTCGATGTACAGGCCCATGCCGAAGGCCGCCCGCGAGGGAGGACAGCCGTCTACGTTGCCGGGGATATCCACGATGATGTTGTTGAGCAGGTGGACGTTATAGACCGTGGTCGCCGCCAGGCTGTCGCTGCCGAAGACGCGCACCGCGCCGCAGTCGGCTTTGGTAAAGCAGGCCTGGGTGGTGAAGTTGTTTTCCAGGATCGTCTCGGGACCAAACACATCCACCCCGTTGTAGCCGGTCTTCTCGATACGGTTATCGCGCAGGGTGTTGCCAAAGCCTGAGGTCGCCGCAACGTGCAGGCGGATGCGGAAGCCGTCGCCGTTCTCGGTGCACTCGTCGCTGGTGAGACCGCAGCCCATGCCGGATTTGCCCAGGTTTTTGACCAGGGCGATGTTGCGGATGGTGTTATCCGTGAAGGTCGAGCTGTGGAAATAGCCGCTGACCCCGAACGAGTTGGCCCCATCGATGAGGTTGTTGGCAAAGGTGAGGTGGTGCCCGCCGCGCAGGCTCTTGATCCCGTCCGAGGGACGCTCGGTCCAACTGCTCAAGAAGATCCCTGCCCCATCCACATCCCGGACGGTCACGTTGCGCACGGTGATGTCGTGGTAGATGTCCCCGTTCATTCCAGCCGGGGCGCTAATCCCGTGGTTTCCCCAGTTCTTGATCTCCAGGTTGTCGACGATCACGTAGGCCGTCGCTGCCCCGCCGCTGAGCATGACCCCACCCTGATGATCGTCCGCCTGTACCAGCGAGCCCTCGATATTCGCTGGCGCGCCGGCGGTCGAGTACAGGTAGACACGCCGCGCAGCCGAATCGTAAAACCACTCGCCGTCCTGGTCGAGGGTCAGGTGGGAGTTGTTGATGAAATAGCCCCAACCGGCGCAGTCGCCCCAGCTCTCAACAAGGCACGAGAGACCCTTATTTAGCGTCAGCGAGTGGCTGGCGGAAGCGGTCACTTGGCGGTCGAGCATCGACCAGCGGATGTTCTTGATGTGGACGATCGCCCCCGCCCAGTTCCCGGCGGGCAGCTCGTTATCGGTCAGTGTATTCCCGCCCGCTGCGTGCCCGTCGACCGTCGAGTAACCCCCATTGGGCGCGTCGAGATTGGGCCAGCGCCCGAGGGTCAGGCGCATGCCGCCGCGAAAGAGCTGGTTGATCCCCAGGGGAAAATCAACGCTCGACAGGTCCGCCCGGTAGACATTCCCCGAGTCCTGGGTCCAACCGGTGACTGGCTTTGATCCGGAGAGAGAAGGCTTATTCGCGCAGCCGAGGGGATAGGAATTGAATTCGATCGGCGCGGCGGGCGTCCCGGATTCATTGATCACCAGCGGGTCGGCTCGCCAGGTATCCCCGCACTTGAAGAGCACCCGGTCGCCGGGCTGCAGGTTCAGGGTGTTGACCTTGGTGACCGTGGCAAAGGGTGCAGCAGATGATAGGCCGTTGTTGGAATCGCTGCCTGAAGAAGTTGATACGTAATAGGTTACTGAGGCGACAGTTTCAGTCTGGACAGAGCTGTTGACCGGCCGCGTGGGCAAGAAGATGAGCACAAAGATCGATACTACCGGGAAGAGATTTCGCATCGGATGGATCTCCTCAAGTGAACCCCCCAACCATTTGATGCTTTGATTTTACAGTCCAAATTTCTCATCGGGGCTGACAGAATGGAAAGGTAGGGTCATCGATCCCTTAAAAACTGCGCGGAAACGAAAAGACCCAGGAGATGCCCTGGATCTTTGGGTGAAAAGGGTAGGGGCGTCGATCTACCGGCCCTGCGGCTGAGGAACCGGCAGCAGCCCGAGCTGGGCCAGGACGGTGAAGCGATCCGGCACGCCCCAGTGCTCGCAGATTTTTCCGTCCTTGAAGCGGCAGATGTCGATCACCGTGACGCGCATCGGCTTTCCCGTGGGCGGTCCAAAGAAGGGTCCCAGGTTGGTCCCTCGCGCCGTCGAACGGACCCACAGCCGGTCCCCGTCCGCGACCACGTCCTCAATAGTCAGGGTGAAATCCGGAAATGAGGCTCGCAGGCCGCGGATGTCGTCTTTGAATCCTTCCAGGTTTTTGTGCAGACCGTCCTGGTGCTCGACGTAGCCCGGCACAAAGAGCGGATCCAGCGCCGGATAATTGCCCTGGTTAAAGCCTTCTTCAATCACCTTGCGAAATGTTCCCAAATTCTGTTGTTCGTTCATACCTGTCTCCTTTTTCGGTTATACTGATAAGAGCCATCTATATTTAATAAAGTAATACTTTATTAAATATAGAATTATTATATCCAAATTATCCGGAAAGTCAAGATGGTATGAAAGATCCGCCTGCATCCAAACGAACCTACCGCTCGGCGCACCGCCAGGAGCAGGCCCGCCAGACCCGCAAACAGATCCTGGATACGGCGCTGCGTCTGTTTTCTGAGCGAGGCTATCACGCGACTTCGATCGAGGCCATTGCCCGTGAAGCCCAGGTCGCCCCGGAGACGATTTACGCTTCGTTTGGCAACAAGCTGGCCCTGCTTACCCGCCTGGTAGACGTTTCGATCGTGGGCGATGAGGAGCCCATCCCCCTGCTCCATCGCGCAGAGATCAAAGCAGCGGAGACGGAGCCGGACCCGGTCCGCTTGATAGAGAGCTTCGCCGCCAATATCGCCGGGATTATGGGCCGGATGAGCCCGGTCTTCGCCCTGCTGCGTGAGAATGAAAAAAGCGATGCGAACATTGCCGCCATGCTGGAGCGGCTTTTAACGGGGCGTATGGAGGGAATGCGCTACTTTGTGAAACAGGTTCAGCGGACAGGCGCGCTGCGCGAAAGCCTGAGCCTGGAAGAGGCCGCTGAGACTACCTGGGCCTTAAGCAGCAGCGAAATCTACCGTTTGCTCACCATCGACCGCGGTTGGTCTCGAGAACAGTACGTCCGCTGGCTGGCGGATATACTCACCCGGATCCTGCTTAACTTACCCACCCCCAGATGAGCGTTTCGCCGCCAATTTTTTCACCGTGGTTATCTTGCGGTTGGTCGCCGGGGCGCGAAGCAGCTTCTCCAGGATAGCGTTGGTGAATACCGATTCCCCAAGCGCGCTGTGGCGCAGCCAGTACAGTTCGCGGCCGTGGAAGTGGAACTCGTCTACCGGG
>Ga0335070_10002673_pt1 | contig 20690 bp, 19 predicted proteins | sample Lox_Sample_13_FD_206722 | JGI IMG/M metagenome (GOLD analysis project Ga0335070, IMG submission 206722) | Soil microbial communities from Loxahatchee National Wildlife Refuge, Florida, United States - Lox_Sample_1.3 | ecosystem: Environmental > Terrestrial > Soil > Wetlands | place: USA...
CTGGCGGTCCCTCTTGGTCAAGGGCGAGAGCGCCAGCACCGCGTCCGGGATGTTGACGCCCTTGCGGTCGCTGAGCTTGCCGCCGACCGTGACCTCGGTCTCGCAGGAATCCTTGCCGCATTTCTTCACTGTCATGCGGATCCGGCCGTCGTCGAGCAGCAGGTTGGAGCCCGGCTTCACGGCGGCCAGCACTTCCGGATGCGGCAGCGGGGCGCGCTTCGAGTCACCAGGCTTGGTGTCGAGGTCGAAGCGATAGGCTTGGCCCGGTTTCAGCTCGACGCCGCCATCCTTGAAGGTGCCGACCCGGATCTTCGGTCCCTGGAGATCGACCAGCACGCCGATCGGCCGCTCATAGTCGTGCTCGATCTTGCGGATGATGTCGTAGCGCGACTTGTGGTCGTCGTGGGTGCCGTGGGAGAGGTTGAGGCGGAAGATGTCGGCGCCGGCGCGGAACAGCGCCTCGATGCGGTGCCGGTCGGTGCTGGCGGGACCCAGGGTCGCAACGATCTTGGCCTTGCGGTGGCGTCTCATCCGTTACCTTTTGTTCGGGTGATTTCTGCTTCGACAACTCTTGGATTAGTCGATGAGGATAGCACGGAAATCGTTGACGTTGGTACGGGTTGGGCCGGTCACGACGAGATCGTCCAGCGCCGAAAAGAAACCGTAACCGTCATTGTCGGCGAGCTTGGCCTTGGCGTCGATGCCGCGCTTCGCGGCGCGGGCCAGGCTGTCAGGTTCCAGGACCGCACCGGCATTGTCCTCGGTACCGTCGATCCCGTCCGTGTCGCCCGCAATGGCGTGGATGCCGGCCTGGCCGTCGAGCGCCACGGCGAGGGCGAGCAGGAACTCCGCGTTGCGCCCGCCGCGGCCATGGCCCTTGACCGTGACGGTGGTTTCGCCGCCGGAGATGATCGCCGCCGGGGCTGCCATCGGCTGGCCATGTCGCTTGACCTGGCGCGCGATGCCGGCATGGACCAGGGCGACGTCGCGCGCTTCGCCTTCGAGATCGCCGAGGACGATCGGCCGGTAGCCCGCAGCCCGCGCCACCTCCGCCGCGGCGTCGAGCGCCGCCTGCGGCGTGCCCAGCATGTCGAAACTGTTGCCGGCGAGCCGCGGGTCGCCGGGCTTCGGCGTCTCCGCTTCGGCCGAGGCCAGGTGCCGGCGCACGGCGTCCGGCAGCGGCATCTTGTATTTCTCGAACACGGCCAGCGCATCGGCGACGCTGGTCGGGTCGGCGACGGTGGGGCCGGAGCCGATCACCGAGGGATCGTCACCGGGCACGTCGGAGATCAGCAGGGTCACGACGCGCGCGGGATGCGCCGCCGCCGCGAGCCTTCCGCCCTTGATGCCGGAGAGATGCTTCCTGACGCAGTTCATCTCGGCGATGTTCGCGCCGGATTTCAGCAGGCCCTTGTTCACCGCCTGCTTGTCGGCGAGCGAGAGGCTGCCGCCCGGCACCGCCATCAGCGCCGAGGCGCCGCCGGAGACGAGGCAGAGCACCAGATCGTCCTTGGTGAGGCCGCGCACTTTCTCGAGAATCCTCCGAGCCGCCTGCTGACCGGATTCATCGGGGACAGGATGGGCCGCCTCGACCACTTCGATGCGCTTGGTGGGGAGACCGTGGTCGTATCGCGTGATGACCAGCCCCTCCAGGGCGCCCTGCCAATGATCCTCCACCGCGTTCGCCATGGCGGCGGCGGCTTTGCCGGCGCCGACCACGATGGTCCGGCCCTTGGGCGGGGCGGGCAGGCGGCCGGGGACGATCTTCAGGGGATCGACCGCGCCGATCGCGGCGGCAAACATGCGGCGCAGCAGCGCCTTCCGGTCGATTTCCAAGCGGTGGTCCCCAATGCGGATCTCGTGCGGCACCATAGGAAGCGGGCCGTTGGGGGGTCAAGCCGGACGGCGACCCTTACCGGCATCCCCGCGACCCCTATCTCTGCCACCGGCGCTCGCCCGGCGCGCCAGGAAGATGCCGAGCACCATGCCCAAGCCGGCGACCATCTGCAGCGGGGTCAGCGCCTCGCCCAGGATCGGCCAGGCGCAGATCGCCGCAAACAGCGGGTTCAAGAGCAGGGTGAGGGACGAGAAGGCGGCCGGCAGGTGGCCGATCGCCCAGTTGATCGCCGATTGTCCGAGGACCTGGGAGAGGAAGGCGAGACCCATGACCATGGCCCAGCCATGAAGGCTGCCGGGGATGATCCGGTCCTCGGTCAACAGCGCCACCGGCAGCAGGGTGACGGTCGCGGCGAGCGAGCCCCAGAACATGACCTGCGCGGTCGTGAGGCCGCGCCGCGCTGCGCTGCCGCCACGCAGATAGGCCGCGTAGGCGATGCCGGTGAAGAGGCCGAGGCCGATGACGAGTCCGTCCCGGAGTTCGATCGCCTTGTCGCCGCCGGCCACCAGGCCCCAGATGCCGACCATGGCCAAGGCGAGGCCGAGCAGGAACGTAGGATCGAAGCGCTCGCGCAGGAACAGGAAGCCGGCGATCGCGACCCAGATCGGCGCGGTGTTGCCGAGCAGCGTCGCAGTCGCGACGGTCGTGATGTGCAGGCACCAATGCCAGGCGATGAGATCGGCGGCCAGCGCCAGACCCGAGAGCACGGCCAGCATGAGCGCGCGGCGATCGTGGGGGAAGAGAGTCCGTTCCGCCTTCGGCCGCCCATCGCGCTGCATCCAGAGGAAGAAGAACGGCAGCGCCAGCGCCATGCGGTAGAATCCGGTCGAGGTCGGGCCGACCTCGGAAAGCTTCACGAAGATCCCGGAGAAGGAGATCAGCGCCGCGCCGACGATCAGGCCCGGCAGCGCGAAGCGATGCGCCGTCGCGGTCCCGGCGGGCGAAGCAGAGGTCGGGGAGGCGGCGTAGGTGCCGGATTCGGGCATGAGCGAAAAGTTGATCGGATGGCCGGCGGCGGTCGGGTGACAGCTGCCGAGCCTTCTTCTAGTCTTGGCCGACGACACTGGTCAATCGCGTACGGCAGCAGCATGGCGGGCGATACCGGCGGCGCCGTCCCGGATTTCCTCGGCCCTGGTGACCCGCCGCCCTTCGAACTGGTCAATCCCGAGGGACGCGGCCGCCTGGTGCTGTTCAGCGATCACGCCGGACGCGCCATCCCGCGGCGGCTCGGGACCCTCGGCCTCACCCAGGCGCAGCTCGACCAGCATATCGGCTGGGACATCGGCATCGGCGCGCTCGCCCACCGGCTCGCGGCGGCGCTGGATGCGCCGGCGGTGCTCTGCACCTATTCGCGCCTGGTGATCGACTGCAACCGGCGGCTCGACGACCCGACCTCGATCGCCCAGGAGAGCGATCGCATTCTCGTTCCCGGCAATCGCGGCCTTTCCGCGGCCGAGCGTAAGGCGCGGCAGCAGGCGATCTTCGCGCCTTATCACCGCGCGGTCTCCGACGTGATCGCGCGGAAGATCGCCGAAGGCCCGGCGCCGGCGATCCTCTCGCTACACAGCTTCACGCCGACCATGAACGATTTCGCGCGGCCCTGGCATGTGGGCGTGCTCTGGCACCGCGATCCGCGCTTTCCGGTGCCGCTGATGGCGCGGCTGCTCCAAGAGCCGGGTCTCATCGTCGGCGACAACGAGCCCTATAGCGGCCGCGACGAGCACGGCTATTCGATCCCCGCTCATGCCGAGGCCCATGGCCTGCCCCATGCCCTGATCGAGATGCGCCAGGACCTGATCGGCGACGAGGACGGCGTCGCGCGCTGGGCCGACTGCCTGGTCCGGGTCTTGAAGGATGTCCTCGCCGACGAGAGGGTCTATGCCCCGCGGGGTTGACCGGTGCCGCGGCGCCGCCGATCATGCCGCCAACCCAGTCTTACGAGGCGAACATGGACGAGAAGACCAAGACCGAGCTGGAAGCCGCCGCATTCCGGCGCCTGGTGCAGCATTTCCGCGAGCGCACCGACGTGCAGAACATCGATCTCATGAATTTGGCCGGCTTCTGCCGCAACTGCCTGTCACGCTGGTATCGCGAGGCCGCCGAGGAGCGCGGCCTCAAGCTTCCCGATCCCGAGGCGCGCCAGATCGTCTACGGCATGCCCTACGAGGAGTGGAAGGCGAAGTACCAGAAGGAAGCGACCCCGGCCCAGCAGGAAGGCCTGAAGATCTCCCACAAGCACTAGGCTGCCAGCAGCCGTTTCAGGAACGCGTCAACGTCCTCCTTGAGGCGCTGCGAGAGCGAGAGCAGGCCGCGCGCCGCTTCCGAGACTTCGTTGGCGGATTGGCCGGTTTCCTCGGCGGAGTGGCGGACGTCCTCGATGACGCCGGAAGTCTCCGCGGTGCCGCGCGAGACGTTCTGCGCGCTTTGCGCGATTTCGCGGGTCGCGGCGTTCTGCTGGTCGACCGAGGCGTTGATGGTCGCGACCACCTCGCTCACCTGGCCGATGGTTTCGGAAACCGACTGGATCGCCGTGACCGATTCCTTGGTCGCACCCTGGATCGCCGCGACCTGGGAGGAAATTTCCTCGGTCGCCTTGGCGGTCTGGTTCGCCAGAGACTTCACCTCGTTCGCCACCACGGCGAAGCCCTTGCCGGCATCGCCGGCACGCGCCGCCTCGATCGTGGCGTTCAAGGCGAGCAGGTTGGTCTGGCCGGCGATCTCGTTGATGAGGCGCACGATGTCGCCGATCTTCTGCGCGGCTTCGGTCAGCTCCCGCACCTTGGCGCTGCTGGCGCCGGCTTCCTCGACCGCTTTCGCCGTGATCTCGGAGGAGCGCTGCACCTGGCGATGAATCTCCGCGACCGAGGCGGAGAGTTCCTCCGCCGCGGCGGCGATCGACTGGGCGTCGCCGGTGGCGGCGCTCGAAGCATTCGCCGCAGCGCCGACCCGCGTCGCGTTCTCGCGGGCGGCCGTTGCCATGGTGCCGGCGAGCGAGGCGGCGCGGTCGGAATCCGCGGTGACGCGCTCGATCAGCGTCCGGACCGCCTGCTCGAAGTTGTTGGCGACCTCCTGCAGCATGCGCTGCCGGTCTTCGCGGGCCGAAGCCTCGCGGGCGCGGATCTGCTCGGTCAGGCCCTCGGCCTCGCGGCTGGCGGCCTGGGCCTTGGTGAGGGCACCCTCGGAGGCGAGGAGGGCGCTCGCCATATGATGCGACACCCAGATCAGCACGCCGGCCTCGATCAGCACGATCACCGCATGCAGCACCACGCGGAAGAAGTCGCCGCCGTTCGGGAACACCGCCGCCGGCAGCAGGAAGTTGAGTGCCAGATGATGGACCGCGACCGTCACGGTCGCGATCAGGATCACCGGCCAGTCGCAGAACGCGGTCAGCATCGCCAGCGAGGCGAAGAAGTACATGTGCATGTCGATCTGCCAGGGATGGCCGTCCATCACGGCGACCAGGCAGGCGACCGTCAGCATCATAGCCGCGGCGAGGAAGTAGCGCAGCGTCGGACCCTTTGTCGCAAGGGTCATGCCGCCGGTCGCCAGTGCCAACACGGCGCCGATCGCGGTCAGGATGCCGAGCCCGCCCTGGCGGAAGAACTCGATGCCGGCGATCAGGGGAAAGTGCAGGCAGATGTAGATCCCCAGCAGCTTTGCGGTCTTGGCGCGCAGGGTTTCGACGGCGTTCATCAGGTCCTCTCAGGTTCGATGGAGCGGGTCATGTCGGCGCAGCCGACGGCGCCGTCGGCGCGGAACACCAGCGTCGCGCCGGCGCGGTAGAGCTTGGCCGCGAAATCGGGATCGTCGGAAACGGCGATGGGCGTGCCGAGCCAGCCGCCGAAGGTGACGAGACGGCCGTCGGCGGCGGCGATCACGCGGAGAGCATCAGAGGACTTTTGTCCTGCCAGATAGACTCCAAGCGGCACGCCCGGCTTCGGCTGAGGCCGCAATTCCGCGGCGCCAAGCCCGATTGTCCCGGCCAGGATCAGAAGTCCGGCCGGCAGTGCTGCTTTGATTCTGTTGATCGTCGGCAAGTCCGTGCAATCCTGCATAATCACATAGGCAGGACTATGCTCAGAGCGCTGTAAAGTAAGTCTTAATTCCGCGCCGACACGTCGCCCGTGGCGCGTCCGGGAGAAGGCCTCCGCCGCCGCAGCACGATGATGCCGAGGCCGAGGATCACCACGGCACCGCCGAGGATCAGGCTCGGCGGCAGCGGCTCGCCGAGCTGCGTCGTTGCGACGATCACGCCGAAGACCGGCATCAGCAGCAGGAAGGGCGTCAGCTCGTCCACGCGGTGGCGCATCAGCAGCCAGTACCAGATGGCATAGGGCAGGGCGAAGCCGAACAGCGCGATGCCGAGCACGGCGAACCAGGCGCCGGTCGGCACGCTCTCGATCACCTGCAGATGGCCGGATTCGAACACCAGCGAGGCGAGGACCATCTGCGGCGCCGCATAGCGTGCCATGGCGGTGTAGAGTGTCAGGCCCTGGTCCCGCGCCACCACCGGAATCGCCGCCTGGCAGATCGACCAGGAGGCGACGCCGATCAGCATATAGAGAAGGCCGAGCCAGGCATCGGTCGCTTCGGGTCGACCCACCACGATGGCGACGCCGGCGAGGCAGACCAGCGAACCGGCGACGTTCTTCAGGCTGAACTTGTCGCGCCCCATGAACCAGGAGGCGACCACCGCCACGGGAAGCTGGAGCTGCATCGCCAGCACCGCCGTCGAAGCGGGCAGCAGCTTCAGTGCCAGGAACACCATGCTGGTCTGCAAGGTGGCGCCGAAGAGGGCGAGCAGGAAGAGGGTGGTGCGCGGCGTCTTCGCCCGCGGCACGAACGGCGTGCAGCAGAGGGCGACGATCGAATAGACCATCGCCACCAGCATCAGTGTCGGGAACCAGGCCAGCGTCGGCTTGACCATGGTGTAGATCGGGCCCCAGAGGATCTGGATCAGGACCGCGAGGGCGATGTGCGACGCCGGCATGATCTGCTCACTGACTGCAGGGGCGGCACTCTGCCCGGTTTCCCGGAACGCGGCAACGACACCCGTTATCCACCTTTTCCACAGGCTCCTGGCGATTGCCGGGGGTGGGGCCGGCCGCTAGATTGCCGGGCTTACATCCCGAGTCGCCGAATACCTACGGAGCAGTACCATGGCCGATGCCGGCGGAATTGCCGCTGACCGACTGAAGTCGTTCATCGAGCGAATCGAGCGCCTGGAAGAGGAGAAGGCCGCGATCGCCGGCGACATCAAGGAAGTCTATTCCGAGGCGAAATCGTCGGGCTTCGAGACCAAGATCATGCGGCAGATCGTGCGCCTGAGGAAAATGGAAGCCCAGGAGCGCGCGGAGCAGGAGCAGCTCTTGGACGTCTACAAGCAGGCAATCGGCATGATGTAGCCCGGCGCGGATCCCCCGCGTCAGCTGCCGACGGCGGCCAGAGTCTGGCAGGCCTGGTCGGTGGTCGGCCCGGTCCCGATCGTGCCGCCGAGCTGCCCCATCAAGTCCTGGAACTGCTTCGACTCCCGCACCATGGCGGCGCCGAGCTGCTCCAGCGCATCGACCTGATCCCGTTTCAATGACCAGCTGGTCTGCAGGTTCTTGAACGTCCGCCGGCAAATGGGGTCGGCGATGAAGTCGAAATCGACCCGGACCTGGGTGGTCGTGACCTGGGGCCCGATTTCGTCGTGCAGGATGTCGCCGAGCCGGTCCTGCAGCGCGAAGGATGTGCCGTCGATCGGTGAGCCGATGGTGGTCAGCAGGGTCGAGATGGCGCCGGGAGGCGTCGAGCTCAGGCCATAGGTCTGGTCGGGCTCGGAGCGGGCGTTCACCACCACGAAGACCACGTGCTTCAGGTCGCTCCGGTTCTGACGCCGCAGGATCGAATCGTACTGGTCGAGGCTGGTCAGCAGATAGAGCGGCTCGGTGAGGCCGAGATTGTCGCTGACGCCGCCGTCCAGCAGCTGGATATAGGGGCTCTGGCCGGTCTCGTTGAGATAACCGAGCTGGATCAGGCCGCGGCGATAACGGCCGGGATTGCCTTCCTGGTCGCCCATCGCATTCTGGAGGGTGGTCGGGCGCGGATGTTGCTTGCCGTCGCTGCCGTCAAAAAGATGCCAGCCCGAGAACTGATTGGTCGTCGCGGCGGTCTGGGCGGCGCATGGCGCGCGGTTCTTCAAGGTGAGAGCGGTCAGCGCCACGGGAAAGGCCGCGGAGGCCGCCACCGCGTCGGCGACCTTGAGCTTGGCGAGGTCGGAGCAGATCAGATCGAACCGGTCCTGGGTGAAGGAGAAGACCGCGCCGTTCGCCATGTCGGAGCCGTTGAGCACGACCAGCGGGCGGCGCTCCTTCGCGCCGCTGGCCGCCTGCGCCTTCTGCGCGTTGTCGAGCATCGTCTGGAAGGTGGCGTGGTCGAAGACGTTGTCGTCGAGATAGTCCCGCAAGGCGTCGATCCGCGCATAGGACGGCGTCGCGAGGCGGACCCAGGTGACGGGCGATAGTGCCTCGGCGATCAGCGACCCCTGCACATTCCGCTTCAGGAAGTTGCTGGTGAGGAGCGGCAGGCCCTGCCGGCCGTAGAGGCCGTAATAGGCCGCGGTGACGCTCCCGCCGGAGACCGAGGAGATGAGGTCGATCTGGTCGGCGAAGTTGACGGGTGCACCCGCCGCAGGGACCGTCGCCGTGGCCAGACCCTGCAGCGCGCCGGTCGCCAGCGCGGCGGCACGAGTCCCGCCGCCGGAGAAGGTCACCACCACGAAAGTGTCCGGTAGCGCCTTCGGGGCGATCTTCTCCAACGCGGCATAGCGATAGCCGGCGGAATGGTCGATGGTCGCGAGTTCGGTCGTCCGCTCTCGGGCGGCGCAGCCAGAAGCCAGCAGCGCCAGGCCGAGGAGCAGGAGCGCCCGAGGCGTCATTTGGCGCGGCGGCGTGCGGTCTTCCTGCCGGTCTTCTTGCGGCCTGTCTTCTTGCTGGCGGTCTTTTTCTTGGGCGCGCTCTTCCTGCGCGCGGCCTTCTTGCCGGCCGATTTCTTCTTTGCTGCCTTCCGACCGGTCTTCTTTGCAGTCTTCTTTCCGGCGCGCTTTGTGGTCTTCTTGGCGGCCTTCTTCTTCGTGGCCTTCTTCTGGGCGGCTTTCTTCTTCGCGCGCTTCTTCTTTGCTGCCTTCTTTGGGGCGGGCTTGGCTTCGGGGCGCGGCTCGGCCGGTGGCGCTGCCGGAGCCGGTGGTGCTGCCGGAGCCGGTGGGGGTGCCGCGACGGTCGGTGCCGGCGCGGCGACCGCCGCCACCAGCACGATCTCCAGGGGCTGCTCGAATGGCGCGTCCGGGCAATTCAACTCGGCGCTCGCCGCGATCGTGTTGCCCGATCGCACGGAGAACTTATTCCGGCCGATCTCAACCTCGAACGGTTCGCCGGTCCGGCCGGCCGGCGCATCGAAGACGTCGTTCACAAAGACGTCTTGCTTGGGCGGTAAATTTGCTGGTCCCCTGACCAATACCCAGGTGGTCGGCATCGCGGCTCTCCTGGCATTGACTGTGACAGATCAAAGCGCGCGCAATCCACCGTTGTCAAGCGCGCCTCCCCGAGTCCACCGCCGCCCAAGTCGGTTTGCCTGCCGCCGCTCGGCGTGCTTCATTGCGCGCATCCCGTCACACACCATGAATGGACTTCGCCATGACCCAGCATCCGGCAATCGCTCCCGGCCGCGTGGCCGTCATCACCGGCGGCGCCAGCGGTATCGGTCTCGGCGTCGCTAAACGCTTGGCCGGCTTGGGCATGCGAATCTGCCTCGCCGATCTCGGCGGGCCGAAGCTCGACGGGGCCGCGGCCGAGGTTGCGAAGGTCGCCAAGGGCGGCAAGACCGACGTCCGTGCCGTCCCGACCGACGTCAGCAAGCGTGAGGATCTCCGGGCGCTCAAAGCCGAGGCCTATTCCGCCTTCGACGACGTCGCCCTGCTGATGAACAATGCCGGCGTCGAAGGTGGTGGCGGACCCTGGGAGAACTATGCCGGCTGGCAGCACCTGCTGGCGGTAAACCTTTGGGGCGTGATCAACGGTGTGCATGAATTCGCACCCGACATGATCGCCGCCGGCAGGCCCGCCGCCATCGTCAACACCGGCTCGAAGCAGGGCATCACCACGCCGCCGGGCGACACCGCCTATAACGTCACCAAGGCGGCGATCAAGGTCGCGACCGAAGCCTTGGCCCATGCGCTGCGCAACCAGCCCGGCTGCAAGGTCACGGCGCATCTCCTCATCCCCGGCTTCGTCTTCACCGGCATGACCGCCCGCGGCCGGGCCGAGAAGCCGGCTGACGCCTGGACCCCCGACCAGCTGGTCGATTTTATGCTGCCGGCCTTGGCGCGTGGGGAGTTCTACATCCTCTGCCCCGACAACGCCGTCACCCGCGACATGGACGAGCGCCGAATGCAATGGGCGGCCGACGACATCATCAAGAGCCGCCCGGCGCTGTCGCGCTGGCATCCTGAATACAAGGAGGCCTTCGAGGCCTGGATGAAGGCGCCGCGCGGCTAGGCTGCGTTCCGGCCGGTTTGAGGCGCGTCAAACCGGCCCCTTGTCCTCCCGCGTATGATGCCTCCAAGATGACGGCAAGCGAGGGCGAAGACCCTCGCCAGCGGGAGGCTTCGCGGATGTCGGCCAAGTTCGATGCCATCTATCGCCGGTCGGTCGCGGATCCGAACGGGTTCTGGGGCGAGGCCGCGGGCGGGATCGACTGGCTGAAGCCCTGGGAGCGGGTGCTCGACGACCGTAACCCGCCGTTCTATCGCTGGTTCTCCGGCGGCAAGCTCAACACCTGCTGGAACTGCCTCGACCGCCATGTGGAGGCCGGGCGCGGCGACCAGGTGGCGCTGATCCACGATTCGCCGGTGACCCAGAGCGTGCGACGCTTCACCTATCGCGAGCTGCGCGATGCCGTGGCGCGATTCGCAGGTGTGCTCGCCGGGCTCGGCGTCGCGAAGGGCGACCGTGTCATCATCTACATGCCGATGGTGCCGGAAGCCGTGGTCGCCATGCTGGCCTGCGCGCGGCTGGGCGCCATCCATTCCGTGGTCTTCGGCGGCTTCGCATCGAAGGAGCTGGCGAGCCGGATCGACGACGCCAAGCCGAAGGTGATCCTGACCGCCTCCTGCGGCGTCGAGGTCTCGCGCATCATCGCCTACAAGCCGCTGCTCGACGCAGCGATCGACCAGGCGAAGACGAAGCCCGAAAAATGCGTCGTGCTGCAGCGGCCGATGGAGGAGGCGAAGCTCGTCACCGGCCGGGACATCGACTGGCAGGAAGCGGTCGCGGCGGCGAAGCCGGTCGATTGCGTGCCGGTGGAGGCGACCGACCCGCTCTACATCCTCTACACCTCGGGCACCACCGGGCGGCCGAAGGGCGTGGTGCGCGACAACGGCGGCCATGCGGTGGCGCTGCACTGGTCGATGGAGAACATCTACGGCTTGAAGACCGGCGAGACTTGGTTTACCGCCTCCGACATCGGATGGGTGGTGGGGCATTCCTACATCGTCTACGCGCCGCTCCTGAAAGGCTGCACCACCATCCTCTACGAGGGGAAGCCGGTGGGGACGCCGGATGCCGGCGCCTTCTGGCGCGTCATCTCGGAGCACAAGGCGCGAGCGATGTTCACCGCGCCGACCGCGTTCCGCGCCATCAAGCGCGACGATCCCAACGCCACGCTGCTGAAGCACTACGACCTTTCCGGATTCCGCGCCCTCTTTCTTGCCGGCGAGCGTTCAGATCCGCCGACTCTCGAATGGGCCGAGCAGCACTTGAAGGTCCCGGTGATCGATCACTGGTGGCAGACCGAGACCGGCTGGTCGATCGCCGCGAATTGCCTCGGCATCGAGCTCCTCAAAGTGAAGCACGGCTCGCCAACCCTGGCGGCTCCGGGTTGGAACGTGCAGGTGCTGGACGAGGAGGGGAATCCTGCGAAGCCGAACGAGATCGGCAACATCTGCTGCAAGCTGCCGCTGCCGCCGGGGACGCTGCCGACCCTCTGGAACGACGACAAGCGCTACGTCGAGAGCTATCTGACGCGCTTCCCCGGCTTCTACCAGACCGCGGATGCCGGCATGCTCGATGAGGACGGCTATGTCTATGTGATGGCGCGGACCGACGACATCATCAACGTCGCCGGCCACCGGCTCTCGACCGGCGGCATGGAGGAAGTGCTGGCGAGCCATCCCGACGTCGCCGAATGCGCGGTGATCGGCGCCCATGACGCCTTGAAGGGCCAGGTGCCGGTCGGGTTCCTGGTGCTGAAGGCCGGGGTCGAGCGCCCCGACGACAAGATCGTCAGTGAAGTGGTGCAGTTGGTGCGGGATCGGATCGGCCCGGTCGCCGCATTCAAGACCGCGACCGTGGTGAAGCGGCTGCCCAAGACCCGTTCCGGCAAGATTCTGCGGGGCACCATGCAGAAGATTGCCGACGGCCAGGACTATCCGATGCCGGCCACGATCGACGATCCCGTCGTCCTGGGCGAGATCGACGACGCCCTGAAAGAGATCGGCTACGCGAAGAAGTGACGCGGACTGTCACCCGCGGACGTGATCCGCGGGTGACAGTCCGATATCCGGTAATCAGCGGCTGTTGCCGCGACGGTGTTGACCGCCGCGATTCTGCCCACCGCGGTTCTCACCGCCGTGATTCTGCTTCGAGTGGCCGCCCTGGCGATGCTGGCCCTGGCGCTGCTCGCCGTTGCGGCTCTCGGCATGACGGGCGTCGCCGCCGGAGCCGTGGCTCCGGTTGCCGCGATGACCGCCGCCGTTCGCCTTGCGCGCCGCCTGGCCGGGACGGCCCTGATGCTGGCCGCGGCCGCCGCCGCGATGATGCGCGGGGATCCGGTCGCGATCATTCGACGCCGTGCGCGGGTCTTCCGGCACGCCGACGAAGGGATGGTCCTCGACCACCGGCACCTTCATGCGGGTGATGCGCTCGATGTCGCGCAGCAGGCCACGCTCCTCATGATCGCAGAAGCTGAACGCCACGCCGGTGGCGCCGGCGCGCGCGGTGCGGCCGATGCGGTGGACGTAGGCCTCGGGCTCCATCGGCAGCTCGTAGTTGACGACATGGCTGATGCCGTCCACGTCGATGCCGCGGGCGGCGATGTCGGTCGCGACCAGCACCTTCACCTTGCCGTTCTTGAAGGCGTTGAGCGCCTGCTGGCGGGCACCCTGGCTCTTGTTGCCGTGGATCGCGGCGGTGCCGAAGCCGTCCTTCTCCAGCTGCTCGGCGAGGCGGTTGGCGCCGTGCTTGGTGCGGGTGAAGACGATGGCGCGGCTCATGTCCGGCGCGCCGAGCAGCTGCGCCAGCAAGGCGCGCTTGTGGCCGCGGGCGACGAAATAGACCTTCTGGTCGATCCGCTCGGCGGTGGTCGATTGCGGCACGACTTCGATCCGGACCGGGTCCTTCAGCAGGCCCTTCGCCAGCTCCGCGACGTCGTTCGGCATGGTGGCGGAGAACAGCAGGGTCTGGCGCTGCTTCGGCAGCAGCGGGACGATGCGGCGGATGTCGCGGATGAAGCCCATGTCGAGCATGCGATCCGCCTCGTCGAGCACGAAGGTCTCGACGCTGTCGAGCTTCACATGGCCCTGCTGGATGAGGTCGATCAGGCGGCCCGGGGTCGCCACCACGACGTCGATGCCCTTGCGCACGGCATCGACCTGCGGGTTCTGGCCGACGCCGCCGAAAATCTGCGTCGAGCGCAGCGGCAAATGCCGGCCGTAGGTCTTCAGGCTCTCGAGGATCTGCACCGCGAGCTCGCGGGTCGGCGTCAGGATCAGCGCGCGCATCGACTTCGGATTGGCGCGCTTCTTCGCCTCCATCAGCCGCTGCAGCATCGGCAGCACGAAGGCTGCAGTCTTGCCGGTGCCGGTCTGGGCGAGGCCGAGCAGATCGCGCCCGGTCAGGAGGTGCGGGATCGCCCGCGCCTGGATCGGCGTCGGCCGCTCATAGCCGGATTCCTTCACCGCCTGCATCAGCGGCGCGGTCAAGGAGAGGTCGGCAAACGCCGCGATCTCGTGAGGGGTATTGGTATGCGTGGTCTGGGTGTGCGTATGCGTGGTCTGGGTATGCGTAGTCAAAGCCGGTTTCCTTTCGGCAAGTGTCATCTGCCGAATGAACCGCGACGCGCAGGATTGCGCGCGGCGAAACGCCGGCGAGCGAGCCCGAGGCGCGCCGCTCGAGAACTATGACTGGGTTGATGTATCTCAGGACGGGCGCCCCGATTGAACATTCAGAGGGGGCGCATGCGCGCAGTCGCGAGAAATGCGTCGCTCATATGGAGGAATCGGGCCGGCTTGTCAAGCGACGGTCGGATCCGCCCTTGTCGCAGACCCGGCCATCCCGTTGTTCCGCCTTGATTACTGCGGCTTGATCCAGTTGATCGTGCCGGTCCATTTCATCTGCTGGACGAAGTCCTTGTAGCCGATCTCGTACTCGCCGTTGACGTCGAGCTTCTGCGCGCCCGCGTCGGCATAGGGATCGGCGCCGACCTGGTATTGCCGGGGATCGTTCACGATCAGCTTCAGGTCATCGGGACCGCCGTCATAGCCGATCACCAGCACCACGTCCTTTCCGCCCTTGTCGCTGTCGGTCATCTTCGGCGGCTGCACGATGGCGACGAACGGGCGCTCGAAGCGGATCTCGTGGATCGCATCGATCGGCGAGAGGACGCCGTGCTGCTGATAGCGCATCACCACCGGATCCTCGCCGAAGAACTTGTAGGCGAAAGGCGAATAGCCCTGGAGCAGCTTCAACGTCGCCGCCTCGCCGGACGTCCCCTTCGGCGCCTGGCAGGCCTGCACGCCGGTCAGGAAGTCGGCGAGGCTGCACTGCCAGTTGTCGGCTCCGTAGAGCGGCGGCACGTTGTAGAAGTCCATGATCATCTGCCCGACTGCGGCCCAGCTCCAGCCCGCCTCTTTCTCGGCGATCGCCGGGATGTCGAGCGCGGCGTGGGTCGGCAGCACGTCGGGGACGTTGTCGGCCCGCGCCATCTGGACCGGCGCAAGCCCGAGGTACCCGGTCGCGAGCGCGGCGAGGCCGGAACGGAGGATGTACCGTCGAGAGCGAAACATGGCTTTCAGCTTTCCCTGGTTGGCGCGCCGGGCGAGACGGCGGGATGCGCCTGAAATATGGTGATCGCCGGGGCGCGGCCCCGAACCCTTCCCCGATTGCCGGTGCGCAAGACTCGGCGAAGGGGACAACAACCCGGCCGGGCGGAAGGTTGCACATAATTCGATGGTAGAAAACGCTGAATGCGCGCCTTCCATGCGGGGGATTCCGGCGGTGATTCTGGCCGGCGGGCGGTCGCGCCGGATGGGCGGCGGCGACAAATGCCTGCTGGCGCTCGGCGGCCGGCCGGTCCTCACTCACGTGATCGCGCGGATCCGGCCGCAAGTCGCGGCGTTGGCACTCAATGCCAACGGCGACCCCGCGCGCTTTGCTGCCTTCGATCTTGCCGTGTTGCCGGACAGCGTGCCGGATTTCGCGGGACCGCTGGCAGGCGTGCTGGCGGCGTTCGACTGGGCGGTGCAAGTGGCGCCGGAGGCGGGCCATGTCCTCACCGTGCCCGCCGACACGCCTTTCCTGCCGCGCGATCTTGTCGCACGCCTCGCGGCTGCGATCGACGCGACGCATGACACGGCGCTGGCGGAGAGCGGCGGGCGGTTGCATCCGGTGGTCGGGCTGTGGCCGCTGGCGCGGCGCGACGCGTTGCGCTTGGCGTTGGAAGAGGGGCTGCGCAAGGTCGAGGACTGGACCGGACGGCTGGCGGCCGCGCGCATCACATTCGATGCCGTCCCGGTCGATCCCTTCTTCAACGTAAACGACCCGGACGATCTCGCCGCCGCAACCCGGCTACTGGCGCGTCCCGATTAGGCTGGGGCTATTCGGGTTCGGCAACGAGCAGGGTGACCCGGTCGGTGAGGATCAGCACCTTGCCGGCGCCCTCGAAATTGACCGTGACGCGCCGGCCGGTGACGGACTGGATCTGGCCGAGGCCCCAATCCGGCCGGTCGGGGTGGCGGACGAACGTGCCGGGCGTCAGCAGCCCAGGCTCCGGTCGATCCGGCGCCGAATGATTAAGCGAAGGTTGATCGGGTCCCGCGCGAGTCATATTTGGCGACCTCCATCACACTATAAGCGAAATATCTGGCCGCTTTGCCGCGAAACGGTAAACTAGTCTGCCGGTCCTGTCCCGCCCAGCGCGGATGGTGACCGGGAATTCATCGGGGATGTTGGGGACGATATCGGCCTATGAAATTCGATCTGCAAATCCTGGAGCTGGTCTGCTCGCGCCTCTGTCACGACCTGATCAGCCCGGTCGGCGCCATCGGTAACGGCCTCGAGCTCATGGAGGAAGAGGGCGACGACGACCTGATGGCGGACGCCCGTCGGCTGGTGCAAAGCAGCACCCACCGCGCCTCCAGTCTGCTGCAGATGTATCGCTGCGCCTATGGCAATGCCGGCAACCAGCCAAGCTTCGGCGCGGCCGAGGCGGTGAAGCTCGCCAAGGACGCGATCGAGGCGAGCCGGATCGACTTCAAGGCGGCCGTGCCGGTCGGATTGTCCTGGCCCGCCGGCTTCGGCAAGCTGCTGGTCAACGGCATCCTGACGGCGGTCGAATGGCTGCCCCGCGGTGGCACTCTGTCGCTGACAGCAAACCTCGCTGGGGAGGGCGACGCCGCTGCCGACTTCACCATCACAGCCGAGGGTCAGCAGGCGGCCTGTTCCAATGAATCGGCGCGCTTGTTGCGACTCGATCGACAGGGAATTGATCTTACGGCACACAATATACAGCCATACTTGACCGGGCTCATTGCCGCACATCACAGCTATCGACTGGAGATTTCGCAACCCGTTGTGGGAACAGCGATTTTGACGGCGCGCCGGGACGCCTGAATCGGGCTAAAGCCGCGGCATTTCGGCCATTTTGGCTTCACCGTATATTAATGCTTTTCTGAAAATCTGCAGTCCTAATCCGGCCCTGAAAGCGGTCGGAGCGGTCTTGACCGCGCGTACCTCAAACGGGGCGACAGCTATGGACGATCTGCTTAAGGAATTCCTGACCGAGACCTCCGAAAACCTGGCGGTGCTCGACGTCGAGCTGGTGAAGCTCGAGCAAAACCCGAACGACATGGAGTTGCTCGGGAACATCTTCCGCCTCGTTCACACCGTGAAGGGTACTTGCGGGTTCCTTGGCCTGTCCCGCCTCGAATCGGTCGCGCATGCCGGGGAGAACGTGCTCGGCAAGGTGCGCGACGGCGAGATCGAAGTCGGCGCCGAAGCGGTCTCCCTCATTCTGGAATGCCTCGATCGGATCCGCACCGTGATGCAGGACCTCGAAGCCACCGGCTCGGAGCCCGCCGGTGACGACACCGATCTCATCAAGCGCCTGAACGCCTTTGCCGAGAGCGGCGGGGCTTCCGCGCCGGCCGCCGCTGCGGCGCCGGCTGCGGCTCCCGCGGCCCCGGCGGCGCCTGCGGTGCAGGAGAGCGGCGCCTCGATTTATGAACAGATCGGCGGCATGGGCACGGTCGATGCCGTCGTCGAAGTATTCTTCAACCGCCTGCTCGGTGACCTCCGCGTGAAGCAGGCGTTCGAGAACGCCAGCATCGATCACCTGCAGGGCCAGATGCGCGACTATCTCGCGAAGCTCTGCGGCGGCCCGGATTCCAGCGCCAAGTCGGCGCTCGCCGGTCGCGGCCTCAACGACGTGCAGTTCGACGCCGTCTGCGGCCATATGCAGGCGGCGCTGAACCAGCTCGAGGTTCCCGCCAATCTCTCAACCCGCGTCATGGGCATGGTGTTCGCCACCCGCGACGACATCACCGGCGGCGCGACCGCGGCGCCTGCCGCCGCGAAGCCGGAAGAAGCGCCGGCCGAATCCGCGTCGAAGCCCGCCAAGGCTACCGCCGCTGCAGCGAAGAAAGAAGGCGAGGGTGGCGCGACGGAATCCGTCGCCAACCAGACCATCCGCGTCAACGTCGAGCTGCTTGAGAACCTGATGACCATGGTCAGCGAGCTCGTGCTGACCCGCAACCAGGTCCTGCAGATCCTCAGGAAGCAGAAGGACAGCGAGTTCGCCGCGCCGCTGCAGCGTCTCAACCACGTGACTTCCGAGCTCCAGGAAGGCGTGATGAAGACCCGCATGCAGCCGATCGGCAACGCCTGGGCCAAGCTGCCGCGCCTGGTGCGCGACCTCAGCCACGAATTGAAGAAGAAGATCGACCTGGTGATGATCGGTCAGGAGACCGAGCTCGACCGCCAGGTGCTCGAGATGATCAAGGACCCGCTGACGCACATGGTGCGGAACTCGGGCGACCACGGTCTCGAGACGCCGGAGGAACGGCGCCGTACCGGCAAGCCGGAGACCGGCAAGATCACCCTGAACGCCTATCATGAGGGCGGCCACATCGTCATCGAGATCTCCGATGACGGCAAGGGCCTGCCGATGGATAAGATCAAGTCGAAGATCATCCAGAACGGTCTCGCCAGCGAGACCGAGCTGGAGAACATGAGCGACCAGCAGATCCAGCAGTACATCTTCAAGGCCGGTTTCTCGACCGCTGCCAAGGTGACCGCGGTCTCCGGTCGCGGCGTCGGCATGGACGTGGTGAAGACCAACATCGAGAAGATCGGCGGCACCGTCGAGCTGCGCTCGGTCGAGGGCAAGGGCACCACTTTCTCGATCAAGATCCCGCTCACCCTGGCGATCGTCTCCGCCTTGGTCGTTGAGTGCGCCGGCGAGCGCTTCGCGATCCCGCAGATCAGCGTGGTCGAGCTGGTGCGCGCCACGGCGAACGGCGAATTGAAGGTCGAGAAGATCAAGGACACGCCGGTCCTGCGTCTGCGAAACAAGCTGCTGCCGCTGGTCTCGCTCCGCGAGAAGCTGGAGCTCGGCGACGGCAAGGAAACGATCGAGAACGACACTTTTATCGTCGTCACCCAGGTCGGCACCTACAATTTCGGCATCATGGTCGATCGCGTGTTCGACACCGAGGAAATCGTGGTGAAGCCGGTGGCGCCGATCCTGCGCCACATCTCCATGTTCTCCGGCAACACCATCCTCGGCGACGGCAGCGTGATCATGATCCTCGACCCGAACGGGATTGCCGAGGCCTCGGGCCAGATCGGCATCTCGGACGGCGGCGAGGCGGCCGATGCCCGGGGCGCGAAGTCGCGCGGTCACGGCGAGGAGGCGGTGCCGCTGCTGCTGTTCCGCACCACGTCCGGCGTGCCGATGGCGGTGCCGCTGGCGCTGGTGGCGCGGCTCGAGGAGATCGAGAAGAAGGCGATCGAGCGGTCCAACGACCGCTGGGTCGTGCAGTATCGCGGCCAGCTGATGCCGCTCATCGCCATGAGCCCGGAACAGGACATGTCGATCGCCAAGGACGGCCGCCAGCCGGTGCTGGTGTTCTCCGACCGCGACCATGCCATGGGCCTGATGGTGGATGAGATCGTCGATATCGTCGAAGCCAAGCTCAACGTCGATCTCGCCGCGGAGCAGCCGGGCCGTATCGGCAGCGCGATCATCGCCGGCCAGGCGACCGAGATCGTGGATGCCGGCTACTACCTGAGCCAGGCGTTCAAGGATTGGTTCGGCTCGCAGCAGCAGGACACCGTCGACACCGGCAAGCGCCGTCGCGTGCTGCTGGTCGATGACAGCGCCTTCTTCCGGAACCTGCTGGCGCCGCAGCTGACCGCTGCCGGCTTCCAGGTGATCACTATGGACTCCGCCGACAAGGCGCTCGCGCTCTGCGAGGCCGGCGACGAGTTCGACCTGATCATCAGCGACATCGAGATGCCAGGGATGAACGGCTACGAGTTCTGCGAGTCGGTGAAGAAGAACGCCCGCTGGCAGACCACGCCGATCATCGCGCTATCGTCGCACGCGAGCCCGAAGGATATCGCGCGCGGCCGCCAGGTCGGCTTCGACGACTACGTCGCGAAGTACGACCGTGACGGCCTGGTTCACACCATGAACGAAGCGCTCGCCGAATTGAGAGGTGCCGCATGAGCAAGACCACCGGAATCGAGACCGATCTCGCGGCGGGGGCCGCCGCCGGCTCGAACGAACACCGCGACTACGTGACCATGTCGATCGGCGGCCAGCTGTTCGGCATCCCGGTCCTGAAGGTGCAGGACGTGCTCGGGCCCCAGACCATCACCCGGGTGCCGCTGGCGCCGGTCGAGGTTGCGGGCTCCCTGAACCTGCGTGGCCGGATCGTGACCGCGGTGGACGTGCGCCTGCGCCTCGGCCTGCCGAAGCGCGACAGCGACAAGCACGCGATGTCGGTCGTCGTCGAGCACGAGGGCGAGCTCTACAGCCTGCTGGTGGATACGGTGGGCGAGGTGCTGAGCCTGGAGAGCCGGGACTACCAGCGCAATCCCCCCACCCTTAATCCGAGATTGCGCGAGTTCTCGGATGGGATATATCGTCTGAACGACTCGTTGCTGGTGGTCCTCAGCGTCTCCTCGCTGCTGAACTTCGGCAACCGGGCGGACGCCGCCTGACCGCTTTGCGCTTTGCCCGCTGAGGCGGGGTCGCGGATACCCGGCGACCCCCGCCATCGGACATACCAGAGTAGGGGCGGAGCAGGGAATGGGGACCCGGTTCGCCTGAGCGGCAGACGGAGCTACTCTGATGAAGTCATGTCTCATCGTCGATGATTCCAAGGTCGTTCGAATGGTGGCCCGCAAGATCATCGAGGGCCTCAATTTCGCGATCGAGGAAGCCGACAACGGCCAGACCGCGATGGACCAGTGCC
>Ga0335070_10002674_pt1 | contig 20689 bp, 16 predicted proteins | sample Lox_Sample_13_FD_206722 | JGI IMG/M metagenome (GOLD analysis project Ga0335070, IMG submission 206722) | Soil microbial communities from Loxahatchee National Wildlife Refuge, Florida, United States - Lox_Sample_1.3 | ecosystem: Environmental > Terrestrial > Soil > Wetlands | place: USA...
CTCGCGAAGATGCTCGGGTTGCCGGCGCCGGGAGGCTGATCCCCCACGGCAGGATCGCCCCGAGAGCGGCCCGCGTGATATGATGCGCCGAACTCGAAGCGGGGTCCCCATGCCGCCCTCCCGCTCCCCTGGTCGCTCGCGGCAGGCGCCTCGCCTGCTCGCGTTGCTGCTGCCGCTGACGCTCCTCGGCGCGGGCTCCTGCAATCTGATCAAGGTCGCGTTCGGACTCCCGACCACTGCGGGCCTGCAGCGCATCGAGATCACGCTCTTCGAAGGCCTCGACCCGACACAGGTGACGGTCGCCCTGGACGGCGCCGACGTGACGGGCTCGTTCGCGCCCGGCGGGAGCGGGCTGGTGGGATCGATCCCGGTCCCGGCGCCGGGGACGCACGAGCTCTCGGTGACGCGCCCGTTCCAGCTGTTCCCCGGCCTCCCGACGCCGATCACCAATCGTCACGCCTTCGACTCGCCCGCCGCCGCGCCGACGGTGAGCTCGGTCGAGCCCGCGAGCGCGGGCGGCGCGGCACCGCGCACCGCTTGGATCCGCTTCCGGCTCGCGGCCCCGGCCGACCCGTCCGCGCTGGCCGGCTGGGGCTTCGGCATCGAGTGCAACGGCAAGCGAGTCCCGCGCGCCGCCTACCCGCGCGGCGATGGCGCGCTGATCCTGAATCCGAGCCCCGAGCTGCCGGCCGGGTCGAGCTGCCGGATCGCCTGGCGCGCCGGCGACGGCCACGTCGCCGAGACCAGCTTCCCGGTGGCAGCCGACGCGACCGGCACGGCTGCGACCGCGCTCTACGACCGGCAGAACCCGCTCGCGATCGCACCGTTCCCCGACGACTACTTCACGGTCGCGAACCCCGCGCTGCCGAGCGGGATCGGGCTCTCGATCCCGATCCCGCCCTTCCCCGACGCCTTCCAGGTGAAGGTCTACAACTCGCTGATCAGCCAGCTGCAGGAGGTCGACGGCTGGAGCCGGCAGCCGCCGATCGTGCTCGCGTTCTCGCATCCGATCGATCCGAGCGCGATCCCGGCCGACGAGTTCGCGGCGCAGGATCCCTTCGCGCCGATCGCGCTCGTCGACATCGACCCGACGAGCCCCGAGTACCAGCACCGCGTCCCGTACCGCCTGCTGCTGCGTTCCGACGCGGCCCCGCCCGGCGGCGGGGGCGGCGTCGACAACGTGGCCATGCTGTTCCCGACCATCGACCTGCGCGAGCGCGGCCAGTACGCCGTGGTGGTCACGCGCCGCGCCTTCGCCAGCGGAACTCCGGGACGCCCCTTCGGCACCTCCTCCTTCTTCGCCTCGGTGCTCGCGCCCGCCAGCCCCGGCGAGGCGGCCGAGGTGGCGCGGGCGCGCAGCTCGATCGGCCCGGCGCTCGACGCGGTCGCGACGCTCGCCGACGTGCCGATCCCCCGCGAGGACGTCGCGGTCGCGGTGCGCATCTCGATCCGAACGCAGCCGAGCCCGGCCGACCTGGTGCACGTCAAGGAGCTGGCGCTCGCCTCGCCGCCGCCGCAGATCGTGCTCCCCGACGTGAACACCAATCCGTGTCCGGACCCGCTGAACGCCTGCATCCAGCTCTGGGGAGGCCGCGCGGTCGCCATCCACGGCACCGTGCGCCTGCCGGACTTCCGCGGTCCGCTCCACGTCTTCAAGCACGACCCCGCGACGGGCCTCCCGGTGCAGACCGGCACCAACGACGTCCCGTTCGTGATGACGCTGCCGGTCCAGGCGCTGGCGGGCCCGGTGATCCCGGTCATGTACCAGCACGGCAACCCCGGCTCGCCCAACGAGATCCTGGGCTTCGAGAACGAGCCGCTCGACGACGCGGGCTTCGCGCTGATGGGGATCCAGGACACGCTGAACCGCGAGATCGACCAGGACGTAGCGGCGCAGATCGAGGTGATCTTCTTCTTCCTGGTGAACACGAAGCACATCCCCGACTTCTGGAACCAGACCGGCGCGGACATGATCTTCTTCCTACGCGCGATCCAAGGCATGGGAGCGCTCGACCTGATCAAGCCCGGGCCGAACGGCCTGCCGGTGCTCGGCTCCGACGGGATCCCGGAGATCGATCCTTCGACGATCCTGTACAAGGGGATCAGCGAGGGCGGCAACAACGCGCAGCGCTTCCTGCCCTTCGCGCCGGAGCTGCTGGCCGCCGACGCGACGGTCGGGGGCGCGCGCCTGGCGGAGACGCTGATCCACCAGTCGGCGGACGACATCCTCGTGCAGATCGCCGGCTTCCTCCCCGAGCTGCGGCCGGTCGAGCTGTGGGTCGGCCTCTCGCTGTTCCAGGCGGACCACGACCCGCAGGACGGTCACACGTATCTGCGTCATCTCTACCGCGAGCCCCTGCTGCCCTTCGCCGGCTCGAGCGACGTCACGCCGCCGAGCGTGATCTTCACCCAGGGCATCGGCGACTCGTTCGTCCCGAACAACGCGAGCTACGCGATGGCCCGCGAGCTCGGCATCCCCCACGTGCGACCGGTGGCGCACGCCGTGCCGACCCTCGTGCAGGTCGATCCGCCGCTCCGCGAGAACATCGCGCCCGGCATCACCTCGGGCTTCTTCCAGATCGATCCGAAGACCGCCCCCGGCTGCGCCTTCGAGGGCGAGGGGCACTTCTGCGCGCAGATCGCGCCGGAGGCGTTGCAACAGCGCCTGCACTTCTTCCTGACCGCCCTCGGCGGCTCCCCCGAGATCGTCGACCCGTTCTGAGCCGCGCGCTCAAGTGCCGGCGCCCTTTCTCCGAAGCGCGAGACGCCATGGCGAATGCCCCTGCCTTCGAGTGCGTCTGCGAGGAGCTCGAGCGCACGAGCGGGCTCGAGCGGCTCGCCGCCCGCGGCACCGTGCGCATCGCGCTCAAGGAATCGGGGCTCGAGGCGCAGCACGTGCGCGCCGCCCAGATGGCCGTGGTGGTGCAGCGGCTGCTGCCGGACCTGCTCCGATCGCGCGGCATCGCGTCGCCGGAGGACGCCTGCGCCGCGATCCGCGAACGACTCGCGAGGCTCGCCGAAGAGCCGGTCGCCGAGTCCCCTGACGCCGTGTTCCGCCGCCTCGGCGGCTGAGCGCTCCGCCGGCGCGCCCGGCTAAAGCGATCTCGCGCGCTTCCCGAAAACGGAGGCTCCGGGAGGGGCAATGCGACGCGCGCTCGCGACGCTGAGCGTCGGCTTGCTGTGCGCCTGTGCGTCGGCGCCGCCGGCGCCGAGCGCCGGCCGGAGCACCGCGTGGGGCTATCTGAAGCTCGTCCCGCGCGAGGGCGTCGCGGCCGTGGTGGAGGGGCCCCACGCCTACGGCGACCGCCGCCTGGCGGGCACCGAGCTCGTCGACTATTCGAAGCCCGGCTTCGCCGTCGTCTTCGCCGACGACACCGAGAGCGAGCGAGGCCGCGTCGCGCTCGCGATCCGCTCGACCGCGGCGGGACTGCGCCTCGAGCCCGCCGACGCCGCGCTCGGCGTGGGCGGCGAGCTGGTCGTCCAGAACCAGAGCGGCGAGGCGCGCGTCGTCTCGGTCCCGAGCGGGGGCGTGGTGCGCCGGCTCGCCCCGGGCGAGTCGCTGACGCTCGCGGTCGCGACGCCGGGCGAGTGGCCGGTCTTCCTGCTCGACGCGCCCGGCGAGCAGGCGCTCGTGTTCGCCGCGCCGGGCCGCTACGCGGTGGTGTCGGAGACCGGTCGCTTCGCGCTCCCGGACCTGCCGCCGGGCCGACGCCGCCTGCACGCCTGGCATCCGCGCTTCCCGTCCGCGTCGAGCTGGGTGGAGCTCGCGCCCGGCCGGCTGGCGCGCGTCGACTTCGAGCTGCGCGTCGACCGGCGCGACGACGGGGTGGCCGGTGCGCCGTAGCGCGATCGCGCTCTACGCGGCCGCGCTGCTGGCGGCCCCCGCCCGCGCCGAGGACGCCGCGACGGCGGATCGCCTGCAGGCACTCGAGCAGCGCGTCGAATCGCTCGAGCACGAGCGCGACGATCTGCGCGCGGCGCTGCTCGATCAGAGCGAGCACGCCGCGAGCCAGCGCGAAGGCCTCAGCGACTGGACGCGGCGCGTCCGGCTTTCGGGCAGCGCCGACACCGGCTACTTCCGGGGCGGCAGCGCGAGCCCCTTCGGCGACGCCAACTTCCAGGTCTGGGACGCGCGCCTCTTCATCGACGCGGAGCTCGGCCGCGACGTCGCGCTCGGCGAGACGCCGATCGCGCGCAACCTCGACTTCCACTTCGAGTGGAACCTGGTGCGGCTCGGCGAGCTCGACAACGACGTCGGCGAGCTCTACGCCGAGGCGCAGGGCATCGGCGGCCAGCGCTGGCTGAACGCCCAGCTCGGGCGCTTCTACATCCCGGTCGGCGAGAACTACCTGCGCTTCGGCACCGGCTATCGCGACAATCCCTTCATCAGCAACACCGTCGGCGGCCCCTGGTGGTGGGACGAGGGCCTGAAGGCCTACGGCAGCTTCCGCGAGGGCCAGCTCGGCTACGTGGCATCGATCTCGGACGGCGAGACCAGCTTCGACGAGGACGGGAGCCACGACGTGCAGCTCACGCTCAAGCTCTTCGCGAAGCCGCTGCCCTGGCTCTACCTGAGCGCGAGCGCGCTGCACTCGGGCCAGATCGGCTCGGCCAGCTACCCGGCCGAGGGCGCGCTCTGGCTCGGGGAGACCTGGGCGAACGGGATCGGGAGCCTGACGGGAGTCCCGACCTTCCAGAACGGGGCGGTGGTGCCGCGCGGCCCGACCGTGCTCGACTCGACGAACCTGCTCGCCTTCGACACGGTGCTCACGCACGAGAAGCTCGGCCGGCTGTGGCTGGCGTACGGGCAATACGCGATCAACGCGCACGGCTCGAGCCGCTACGACCGCGACCTCAGCTACTGGATCGCCGAGTGGGTCGTCGGGGGTGGCGTGATCGCCCCCGAGCTCACGCCGCTCTACCTGGCGCTGCGCGCCAACGGGCTCGGCACCTACGACTCCAACAAGGGCTACCTGCTCGACATCCGCCAGTCGAGGCGGCTCGGCTACAACATGAAGGCGCTCGACGCCTACTCGATCGCGCTCGGCTGGCACCTGACGCGCTGGGCCACGCTGCGCGCGGAGTACACCCACCAGCTGATCGGCCTCGTGCAGGGCGTCCCGGAATCGCTGCGCAACGCCGCCGGCGACGCCGACTACTTCGGCTTCGAGCTCGGGGCGGCCTTCTGATGCGGGTCGCCCGGCTCGCCGTCCTGGTGGCGGCGCTGGTGCTCAGCGCGGGCGGCGCAGATCCCGGGAGCGCGATGGGCCGCGTGCGCGGTCGCGTCACGCTCGACCTGCCGGGCACCTCGCTCGCGAAGCTGGGGCCGGTGGTGGTCTACCTCGACGGCGCCGACGGACCGCTCGCGTTCCCGGCGCCGCGCGAGGAGCCGGCCGTGCACCAGCGCGACGCGCGCTTCGCACCGAGCTTCATCGCCGTCGCGATGGGCACCACCGTACGGATGCCCAACGACGACGCCATCTTCCACAACGTCTTCTCGTACTCGCGGCCCAACGACTTCGACCTCGGCCTCTACCCGGCCGGCCAGTCGCGCTCGGTGACCTTCGCGCACGCCGGCGTCGTCAAGACCTACTGCTCGATCCACGAGTCGATGAACGGGACGATCTTCGTTGCGCCCTCGCCGTGGTTCGCGACGGCCGGGCCGGGCGGCGCCTTCGAGATCGGCGGCGTGCCGCCGGGCCGCTACAAGCTGCGCACCTGGTGCGAGAAGCTGCCCCCGACCGAGCGCGCGGTCCGCGTCGAGCCGGGCCAGCTGCTCGCGGTCGACGTGCCGCTGCTCGCGGCGCGCTAGCTGCGCCAGAAGCGCTCGAGCTCGCCGGGCGGAATCGCGGGGCTCACCAGGAAGCCCTGCATCTCGTCGCAGCCCCACGAGCGCAGCAGCGCGCGCTGCTCCTCGCGCTCGACGCCCTCGGCGACCACGCGCAGGCGCAGCGCCTTGCCCATCGAGACGATCGCCGCGACCAGCGCGGCGTCGTCGGCGCGCGTGCCGATGTCGCGCACGAAGGAGCGATCGATCTTGAGCGCGTCGACCGGCAGCCGCCGCAGGTAGCTGAGCGACGAGTAGCCGGTGCCGAAATCGTCGAGCGAGATCTGGATGCCGAGCGAGCGGAGCTCCTCGAGCTGCGCCACCACGCGGGCGGGGTCGTGCATCAGCGTGCTCTCGGTGATCTCGAGCTCGAGCCGGTGCGGATCGACCCCCGACTCGCGCAGCACGCCCCAGATCTGCGCGACCAGCTTGTCGCTGCGGAACTGCTGCGCCGAGAGGTTCACCGACACCGGGAGCGGCGGCAGCCCGCGCCGCGTCCACTCCGCGATCTGCCGGCACACCGCGCGCGCCACCCACTCGCCGAGCGGTCCGATCAGGCCGGTCTCCTCGGCGATCGGGATGAAGTCGGGCGGCAGCACGAGCCCGAGCTTCGGGTCGCGCCAGCGCAACAGCGCCTCGAGGCCGGTCAAGCGGCCGTCGGCGAGCGAGATCTTCGGCTGGTAGTGGACCTCGAACTCGCCCTGCTCGAGCGCGCGGCGCAGCGTGCCCTCGAGGATCAGGCGGCGCAGCGCGACGGCGTTCATTGACTCGGCGTAGAACTGGTAGTTGTTCCGTCCCTGCTCCTTGGCGTGGTACATCGCGGTATCGGCGTTGCGCTGCAACACCTCGACGTCGTCGCCGTCCTCGGGCCAGGCGGTGATGCCGATGCTGCCGCTGATCACGACCTCGTGTTCGCCCAGGTGGAAGGGCCGCGAGAGCGCGTCGAGGATGCGCCGCGCGACCTTGGCAAGGTCTTGCGCATCCTGGACGGCCGTGAGCAGGATGGTGAACTCGTCGCCGCCGAGCCGCGAGATCGCGCTCGACAGCTCGTGGCGTGCCACCAGGTCGGTCTCGCGCACGCTCGCCACCAGGCGGTCGGCCACGCCCTGCAGCAGCTGGTCGCCCAGCGAGTGGCCGAGCGTGTCGTTGATGCGCTTGAAGTGGTCGAGGTCCAGGAACAGCACGCCGACCACGCACTCGTTGCGCCGCCCCTGGGTCACCGCCATCGCCAGCCGCTCCTTGAAGAGCCGCCGGTTGCCGAGGCCCGTCAGGCTGTCGTGGTACGCGAGGTAGCGGATCTGCTCCTCGGCGCGCTTGCGCTCGGTGACGTCCTGCGCGGTGCCCTCGAGGGCGATGGGCCGGCCCTCGTCGTCGAGCACCCGCTGGGCGTGCGAGTGCAGGATGCGCTCGGTCCCGTCGGGCAAGGTGATGCGGTGATCGACGTTCAGCGGCGTGCCGTCGCGCACGCAGCGCAGCGCCGCCTCCTCGACCGCGGCGCGGTCGTCGGGGTGGACCAGGCGCAGGAACGCGTCGCGGGGCAGCGGCCCGAGCGTCGGCTCGAGGCCGCTCAGGGTGAGCAGCCCCTCGGACGCATGCAGATCCCCGCTGCGGAGCTCGAGCCGCCAGCTCCCCATGCGGGCCAGCCGCTGCGCGTTGGCGAGGCGCTCCCGGCTGCCGCGCAGCTCGGCCCAGTTGGCGCTGGCGCGCAGCAGGTAGCGCGCGCGGTGGGCGAGGATCAGCCAGTTGATCGGCTTGGTCACGAAGTCGGTGGCGCCCACCTCGTAGGCGCGCAGGATCGAGTCGACGTCGTCGAGGCCCGTCATCATCACCACGGGCGTGTCCGCCGAGGGCGGATGGCGGCGGATCTCCTCGCACACCGCGAAGCCGTCGGGCCCGGGCATCTGCACGTCGAGCAGCACCAGGTCGGGGGCGCGGCGGCGCAGCACCTCGAGCGCGGCGCGGCCGTCGGCCGCTTCCACCACCTCGAGCCCGCCGGGGGTCAGCGCTTCGCCGACCAGCATGCGCATGGTGGCGTCGTCGTCGACCACCAGCACCAGCGGCTGCTTGCGCGCGCGGGAGTCGCTCATGCGGGTGCCCCCAGCTCGGCGCCGATCGCTGCGCTCTCGGTCAGGCTCGCCCGCACGCGCTCGAACTCCCGCCTCGCGCGCTCGACGAGCGGCGCCGTGCCCTCCAGACGACCCTCGCGCCCGCACGCCTCGAGATCGCGGGCGAGCGCCGCGAGCCGCGTCGCGCCGAGATTCGCGCTGCTCGACTTGAGCGAGTGCGCCTCGCCCCGCAGCGCCCCGCCGTCTCCGGCGCGCACCGCCCTCGCGAGCGCCTCGAGCTGGCTCGGCGCGCTGTCCAGGAAGGCCTGGACGACGCGCGCAACCAGCTGCGCGCCGCGCTCGGGATTCAAGGCGCGGATCGCATCCAGCGCGCGGGGATCGAGAGGGCTGTCGGCTTCGCGCGCTGCGCCGCCCGCCTCCGCCATCGCGTCCGCCTCGACCGGCGCGGCGTCCGGCGTCTCCGGAAGCCAGCGCGAGAGCGTCAGCAGCAGCTGGGTGCTGGTGAACGGCTTCGAGAGGTAGTCGTCCATGCCGGCGGCAAGACACTCTTCGCGGTCGCCCGCCATCGCGTTCGCGGTCAGCGCGATCACCGGCGTGCGCCCCGCGCCGGAGCGGCGCTCGCGCTCGCGCAGCATGCGCGTGGCCTGGAAGCCGTCCATGCGCGGCATGTGGCAGTCCATCAGGACCGCGTCGTAGCGGCCGTTGGCGAGGACGCCGAGGGCCTGCTCTCCGTCCTCGGCCACGTGCACGCGGCAGCCGAAGCTCTCGAGCATCTCGCGCGCGACCTCCTGGTTGACCGAGTTGTCCTCGACCAGCAGCACGAGGCCGCCGAGGCGGGCGCCCGCCCTGCGCACGTCGGAGGCGCCGCGGTGGCGCGCCGGTGCGCGGCCCATCGCTTCGGCGAGCCCGTTGTAGAGCTCCGACTGGCGCACCGGCTTGGTGAGATGCAGGGCGACGCCAGCCTCCCGCAGCGCGGCGCCGTCGCCCTCCAAGCCGATCGAGGTGAGCATCAGGAGCCGCGTGGCGGACAGCTCGGGATCGCCGTGGATCGCACGCGCCAGCTCCAGACCGTCCATGCCGGGCATGTGCATGTCGAGGATCGCGAGGTCGTAGGGGCGCCGCTCGCGGACCGCCTCGCGGAGCGCGGCGAGCGCCGCCTCGCCGTCGGCCGCGACGCCGGCGCGCATCTTCCAGGAGAGCACGCGGTGCTGGACGATCTCGCGGTTGGTGGCGTTGTCGTCGACCACCAGCACGCGCAGGTCCGAGAGCAGGCTCGGCGGCCGCTCTTCGTGCACGAACTCGGCCGGCGTGCGCACCAGCGGCAGCGTGAAGAAGAAGCGCGCGCCGTGGCCCGCCTCGCTCTCGAGTCCGATCTCGCCGCCGAGCAGCTCGACGAGCTGCTTGCAGATCGCGAGCCCGAGCCCGGTGCCGCCGTAGCGGCGCGTGGTCGAGGCATCGGCCTGGCGGAACGGTTCGAACAGGCTGCTCTGGGCGTCGCGCGCGATGCCGATGCCGGTGTCGCGCACCTCGAAGCGCACCTGCGTCGACCCCGCCGAGCGCTCGGCGACGCTGACTTCGATCACCACCTCGCCGGCCTCGGTGAACTTGATGGCATTGGCGAGCAGGTTGGTGAGCACCTGGCGCAGGCGGCCGGGATCGGTGCGCACCGCGCTCGGCACGTCGCCGGCGATCTCGCAGGCGAGCTCGAGGCCCTTGCGGTGGGCGCGCTCGGCCAGCAGCTCCGTCACGTCCTCGACCACCTCCGTCAGGTCGCAGTCGATGCACTCGAGCACCAGGCGGCCGGCCTCGCCCTTCGAGAAGTCGAGGATGTCGTTGATCACCGAGAGCAGCAGCTCGGCCGAGCGGTGCACCGTCTCGGCGAGCTTGCGCTGCCGCGCCGTGAGCCCGGTCTCGAGCAGCAGGTCGGTCATCCCGATCACGCCGTTCATCGGCGTGCGGATCTCGTGGCTCATGTTGGCGAGGAACTGTGACTTGGAGTGGTTGGCCTCTTCGGCCTGGCGCGCCAGCTCGACCGCCTCGCGCGTCGCCGCTTCGAGCGCTTCGGTGCGCTCCTGCACCTTGCCCTCGAGCGTGCGCTGCTGCTCCTCGACCAGGCGGCGCGAGTCGCGCAGGCGCGCCAGCATGCCTTCGAACGCGCGCGTGACGTCGCCGATCTCGTCGCTGCGGCGGCTCTGCAGGCGGACGCTCAGATCTCCCGTCCCGATGCGTTCGGCGGCGCGCCGGAGCTCGAGGATCGGGCGCACGAAGCTGCGCGCCAGGACGGCGCTCGCGGCGAACGCCAGCACCAGGGCCAGCGCACCGGCGTCGAGCAGCAGGCGGCGGGCGTGCGCGAGCGCGACGCGTTCGGGCTCGAGCGAGCCCGCCACGCGCAGTGCCAGGCCGCCGAAGCGCCGCACCTCGCGCGAGAGCTCGCCGCCGCCCGCCGCGGCGGGTGCGAAGGAGACCTGCGCGCCGCAGAGCTCCGACCAGTGGGCGACGACCTCCGGGTCGATCGGCTCGGCCGCGACGAGGCTTCCGACCAGCTGCTCGCCGGTCTGCAGCGGAACCGAGACCGCCGTGAAGGGCTTCTCCTGGTACGCGACCAGGCGCACGGCCTCACCGCCCTGTGTCACCTCGCCGAGCGACGCGTCGCCCGCGCTGGCCATGACGCGGCCGTCGCGGTCGAGGAAGGCGACCCAGGCGGCGCCCTGCTTCTCCGCGAGCTGCTGGGCGTAGAACGCCAGCGTCGGCGGGTCCTCGACCTCGAGGTTGGCGCGGAACTGCGGCGTGCCGGAGACCGCCGCCCAGCGGTCGGCGATCGAAGCCAGGTGGCCCGCGGCGAGCTGGTCGGCGGCGCGCGCGGCGCGCTCGAGGCGCTGCGACGCGGCGCGCTCGAGGTCGGCCTCGAGCGAGCGCTCCTGCACGCCGACCACCAGGAACGTCGCGAAGGCCGCCAGACCCGTGAGGGTGAGGAGGAGACGCGCGGTCACCGTGAATCGGATCCGCTTCATGGGTCTCCCGGCGCGTCCGCCGTCCGCGGGCACCGAGGCGGCAGCTCGCGCGTTCGCCAAGGCCCGCGCAACGATCTTTTCGGGCCGCGCGAGGGTGGTCTTGAGCCGGCAGGGGGACTCCCCTACACCCTGCCCGATGGACGCGATCGGTCGGGTGCTGATCGGCGCCGGGGTGGTGCTGGCGCTGGCCGGCGTGGTGCTCGTCGCGAGTGCTCACTGGGGCCTGCCGCTCGGTCGCCTCCCGGGCGACCTGCGGATCGAGCGGCCCGGCTTCCGCCTCTACCTCCCGATCACGACGTGTCTCGTGGTGAGCGGCGTGCTCTCGCTGGTGGCCTGGCTGATCTCGAGGCGCCCCTAGTCCTCGCGGTAGCGGCTCCAGTCGATCTGGAGCTTGCGCATCTTCGAGCGAAGCGTGTAGGGATTCACGCCGAGCAGCGCCGCCGCGCCGCGCCGGCCCTCGATGCGCCCGCGCGTGCGCTCGAGCGCCCGCTCGATGTGGCGGCGCATAGCGGCTTCGAGGGGCAGGATCTCGGGCTCCGCTCGATCCGTTTCTCGAATCGCGGCAGGTCGGCTGGCTTCGCCCGCCCGCGGCTCGCTGCGCGCGACACCCTCGCCGGCGCCGATGCCGAGCGCGGCCGCGACTTCGAGAGAGCGGCCATCGCCGAGGATCACCGCGCGCTCGATGACGGAGGCGAGCTCGCGCACGTTGCCGGGCCACCGGTAGCCGAGCAGCAGGTTCACGTCCTCGGGCGACGGGATGCGCGGCGGCGCGCCGAAGCGGGTCGCCGCCCGCATCGCGAAGTGGCTGGCGAGCGCCGGGATGTCTTCGGGGCGCTCGCGCAGCGGCGGTACCTCGATCGGGAAGACGGCGATCCGGTACCAGAGGTCTTCGCGGAACGCGCCGTCGGCGACCATCGACTTCAGATCGCGATGCGTGGCGGCGACGATCCGCACGTCGACGTGCAGCACGCGCTGTCCGCCGACGCGTTCGAAGCTCCCGTCCTGGAGGATGCGCAGCAGGCGTACCTGCGCCTGCGGCGGAAGCTCGCCGATCTCGTCGAGGAACAGGGTTCCGCCGTCCGCGCGCTCGAACCAGCCCTTCCGCTGGGCTGCAGCTCCCGTGAAGCTGCCGCGCTCGTGGCCGAAGAGCTCCGAGTCGACCAGCCCGGCCGGGATCGCGCCGCAGTTGACGCGCAGAAAGGGGGCAGACGCCCGACGCGAGCGCTGGTGGATCGCGCGCGCCACCACCTCCTTGCCCGATCCGGTCTCGCCGAGGATCAGCACCGGCACGTCGGAGGGCGCCACCTGGCCCACGCGCTCCATCACCGGCCGGAAGCCCTCTTCCGCGCCGATGATGACCTCCGAGAGATCCTGGCGCCCGAGCCGCGCGAGCAGCGAGCTGCGATCCGCCTCGGCGGCGGCCTGCTGCGTGACGAGCGTGCGAAGCCGGCGGTCGTTCTCGAGCGCCGCGGAGAACGGCTCGAGCAGCGCCTGCGCGAGCGCGGCGTGCTCCGCGTCGAAGTGGTGGGGTCGCAGCGCGATCAGCGCGAGGACGCCGGCGGGACCGTCCCCGCCGGCGAGCGGGCCGGCGACCACGTCTCCCTCGACCCCGTCCGGCAGCAGGCCGGGGAGCTGCTCGCGCAACGCGCGCGCGCGGTCGTGCACCACGATCCGTTCGTGCGCCCAGGCGACCAGCCCCTCGAGCTCCGGAGCGGTGAGCTCGCTGCGCGCCGACTCCGGCAGCGGAATCGGCCGAGACACGGCCGCGGCGGCGGTCTCTACGCAGGCACGTGCCGGGTCGATGCGGCGCACCAGGATGAGGTCGACCGGCAGCCTGCGGGCGAGCAGCGGCGCGGTGCGCGCGAGCGACTCCTCGATCGAGAGGTGCTGGCAACACTCGCGCCAGAGCGCGAGCAGCAGGGGATGGAAGCGCTGCATGTCTGTCCCCCGTTTCATCCGACGGCTGACCATAGCATTCCACGGATCACCCATGAAATAAAGCGGATCTTGGCCTGATAGCTCGTTAAAACCGCCCCCAGTGCCGCGAGACCTCTCGTTTGCTGCTGGCATGCCGTTTGCCTTCACGGGTCGACTCGCGGAGGTGAGATCGGTGCGAAGCACGCGTTGGAGAGCGCTCGGACTCGGCGTCGCGTTGCTGGCGGCGGCGCACGCGGCGCGCGCCGCGGCGGACCCGACCCCGAAAGACGACGAGAACGCGGCGCTGCGCGAGCGCGTCGAATCGCTCGAGCAGACCGTGTCGCTGCTCAAGCGCCAGGCCGAAGCCAAGGACGAGGCCGAGGCGAGCAAGGGACCGCAGCCGATCCTCGGCGCCGGCCCGGACGGCTTCTACCTGCAATCCGCCGACAAGAAGTCCTTCGTGCTGCGGCTGCGCGGCTACGTGCAGACGCAGGGCCGCTTCTTCGCGAACGGCGACACGGTCGTCCCCAACGACGACATCCTGATGCGGCGCGTGCGCCCGATCTTCGAGGGCACGGTCGCCGAGTTCGTCGACTTCAAGATCATGACCGACTTCGGCCAGAACGCGACGCTGCTGCAAGACGCCTACCTGAACGCGCACTACTGGCCGCTCGCGCAGCTCCAGGTCGGCAAGTTCAAGGAGCCTTTCGGGCTCGAGCGCTTGCAGTCGGGGTCGTCGCTGACCTTCATCGAGCGCGGCCTGCCGAACGACATCGTCCCGAACCGCGACGTCGGCGCGCAGCTCTGGGGCAACTGGCGCCAGGGGCTCGTGACCTACCAGCTGGCCGCATTCGACGGCGTCACCGACGGCGGCAGCACCGACGGCGACAACAACGACGGCAAGGACTTCGTCGGGCGCATCTTCGCGAGGCCCTTTCAGGACACGACGTGGACGCCGCTCGCCGGGTTCGGCATCGGCTTCGCGGGCAGCTTCGGCAAGGCGAACGGCGCGCCGTCGACGTACAAGACCGCCGGCCAGCAGACCTTCTTCAAGTACGGGAGCAACGTGCAGCAGTCGGGCGAGCGCGTGCGCATCTCGCCGCAGCTCTACTGGTCCTGGGGCCCCTTCGGGCTGCTCGGCGAGTGGGTGCTCTCCTCGACCACGCTGCGCATCAAGACCGCGACGGGCAGGAATCCCCCGGACCTCCAGGCCGACAATTCCGCGTGGCAGCTCCAGGCGAGCTACGTGCTCACGGGCGAGAACGCATCCTACTACGGCGTCGTGCCGCGCGACTCGTTCGTGCCGGGCAAGGGCACCTGGGGCGCCTGCGAGCTCGCCGCCCGCTACGGCGAGCTGCACGTCGACAACGACGTATTCCACAGCGGCTTCGCGAGCCTCAACGATTCGGCGCGCCGCGCCCGCTCCTACGGCGTCGACTTCAACTGGTACCTGAATCGCTTCCTCAAGTGGCAGCTCGAGTTCGATCAGACCTTCTTCGACCGCGGCGCCAAGAACGGCAACGACCGCCCCGCGGAGGACGTGATCATGAGCCAGTTCCAGGTCTCGTTCTGAACGGACAGGAGGCGTCGGTGCCCTCGAATCACTCGCGTTCGCTTTCGCTCGCCCTCGTCGCCGCGCTCGCGCTCGGCCTTCCGGCCGGTGCGCGCGCCGACAAGACGCTGCTCAACGCGTCGTACGACCCGACGCGCGAGCTCTACGAGGCCTACAACGAGCTGTTCTCGAAGCACTGGCAGGAGACGCGGGGCGAAGCGCTCGCCATCAACCAGTCGCACGGCGGCTCGGGCAAGCAGGCGCGGGCGGTGATCGACGGGCTCGACGCCGACGTGGTGACGCTGGCCCTCGCCGGCGACGTGGACGCGCTCTACCAGAAGGGGCAGCTGATCCCGAAGAGCTGGCAGAAGCGGCTGCCGAACAACTCCTGCCCGTACACGTCGACGATCGTGTTCCTGGTGCGAAAGGGCAACCCGAAGGGCATCCAGGATTGGGACGATCTGGCCCGGCCCGGCGTCGCGGTGATCACGCCCAACCCGAAGACCTCCGGCGGCGCGCGCTGGAACTTCCTGGCGGCCTGGGGCTACGCGCTCGACAGCTCGGGCGGCAGCGAGGAGAAGGCCCGCGAGCTGGTCGGCAAGATCTACAAGAACACGGCGGTCCTCGACAGCGGCGCGCGCGGCGCCACCACGACCTTCGTCGAGCGCGGCATCGGCGACGTGCTGATCGCGTGGGAGAACGAGGCGCTGCTCGCCCTCGAGGCGGAGGGCAAGCAGAAGTTCGAGCTGGTGGTCCCGTCGGAGAGCATCCTCGCGGAGCCGCCGGTCGCCCTAGTCGACGCCGTGACGCGTCGGCACGGAACGAGCGAGGTCGCCGAGGCCTACCTCCGGTACCTCTACTCGCCGGAGGCCCAGGACCTGATCGCCAGGCACTACTACCGGCCGAGCGATCCCGCGGTCGCGGCGAAGTACGCGGTCCAGTTCCCGAAGCTCGAGCTGTTCTCGATCGACGCGAAGTTCGGCGGCTGGTCGCAGGCGCAGCCCCGCTTCTTCAACGACGGCGGCGTCTTCGACCAGATCTACGGCAAGTGAGAGCGAGGCGGAACGTGCGCATCCTACCGACACGGCGCTCCGTGCTGCCCGGCTTCGGGCCGACGCTCGGCTTCACCCTCGTCTACCTGTCGCTGCTGGTGTTGATCCCGCTGGCGGGGCTGTTCGCGAAGTCGGCGTCGCTGTCGGCGGCCGAGCTCCTCGCCGCCGTGGGCTCGCCGCGCGCGCTCGCCGCCTACCGGCTCTCGTTCGGCGCCTCGTTCGCCGCCGCCGCGGCGAACGCGCTGCTCGGCCTGGTCGTCGCGTGGGTGCTGGTCCGCTACCGCTTCCCGGGCCGCGGCGCCGTGGACGCGCTCGTCGACCTGCCCTTCGCGCTGCCGACGGCGGTCGCCGGCATCACGCTGACCACGCTGCTCGCGAAGAACGGCTGGATCGGGCGCTTCCTCGAGCCGCTCGGGATCGCGGTCGCCTACACGCCGCTCGGGATCGCGGTGGCGCTCACCTTCGTCGGGCTGCCCTTCGTGGTGCGCACCGTGCAGCCGGTGCTGCAGGATCTCGAGCCCGAGATCGAGGAGGCGGCCGCGAGCCTGGGCGCGAGCCGCTGGCTCACCTTCCGCCGCGTGCTGCTCCCGACGCTCTGGCCCGCGCTCGTCACGGGCTTCGCGCTGGCCTTCGCGCGCGCCGTCGGCGAGTACGGCTCGGTGGTCTTCATCTCCGGCAACATGCCCGGGCGCACCGAGATCGCGCCGCTGCTGATCGTGACGAAGCTCGAGCAGTACGACTACGCAGGCGCCACCGCGATCGCGACCACGCTGCTGGTGATCTCGTTCGCGCTGCTGCTCGCCATCAACGCGCTGCAGCGCTTCGGCGGCACTCGGCTGGGGGGCGCGCCGTGAGCCAGCTCGGCTCGCATCCCTCGGACTGGACGCTCGCGCCCGCCGCGCCGCGGCGCGCGGTGGCCGAGGGCGCGCTCGCCGAGCCGCGCTGGGTGCGCTTCGCGCTCACCGCGATCGCGCTCGCCTTCCTCGGCCTGTTCCTCGTGCTCCCGCTCGCGACCGTCTTCGCCGAGGCGTTCTCGAAGGGCGCCGGCGTCTACTTCGCGGCGATCACCGACCCGATGGCGCTCGCCGCGATGCGCCTCACGCTGCTCGTGGCGGCGATCTCGGTGCCCGCCAACGCGGTCTTCGGAGTCGCGGCGGCGTGGGCGATCGCGCGCTTCGGGTTCCGCGGCAAGGCGCTGCTGATCACCGCGATCGACCTGCCCTTCGCGGTGTCGCCGGTCGTCTCGGGCCTGATCTTCGTGCTGTTGTTCGGCGCGCAGGGGCTGCTCGGCCCGTGGCTCCGCGAGCACGACGTGCGGATCATCTTCGCGGTGCCCGGCATCGTGCTGGCGACGACCTTCATCACCTTTCCGTTCGTGGCGCGCGAGCTGATCCCGCTGATGCAGGAGCAGGGCTCCGAGGAGGAGGCGGCGGCCATCTCGCTCGGAGCGAGCGGCTGGCAGACCTTCCGGCGCGTCACGCTCCCCAACGTCAGCCTCGGCCTGCTCCACGGGGTCGTGCTGCTGAACGCGCGCGCGATGGGCGAGTTCGGGGCCGTGTCGGTCGTCTCGGGGCACATCCGCGGCGTCACCAACACGCTGCCGCTGCACGTCGAGATCCTCTACAACGAGTACCAGAGCGCCGCCGCGTTCGCGGTGGCCTCGCTGCTGGCGATGCTCGCGCTGCTGACGCTGGTGCTGAAGCGGAGCCTCGAGTGGCGCATGGGGCGCGCGGCCCACGCGGCGTGAAGGGCGGGAGGCGAGAGCACGCATGACGATCGAAGCACGCGGCATCACCAAGAGCTTCGGGAGCTTCCCCGCCCTGCGCGGGGTGGATCTCCACGTCAAGGAAGGCGAGCTCGTCGCGCTGCTCGGGCCCTCGGGCTCGGGCAAGACGACGCTGCTGCGCGTCATCGCGGGGCTCGAGTTCCCGGACCGCGGCGGCGTGCTCTTCGACGGCGAGGACGCCACCGAGCGCGGCGCGCGCGACCGCCGGGTCGGCTTCGTGTTCCAGCACTACGCGCTGTTCCGGCACATGAGCGTCTTCGAGAACGTGGCCTTCGGACTGCGCGTGCGGCCGCGCCGCGCGCGACCCGGCGACGCGGAGATCCGCGAGCGCGTCTCGGAGCTGCTGCACCTGGTGCAGCTCGGCGGCATGGCGGAGCGCCTGCCCTCGCAGCTCTCTGGCGGCCAGCGCCAGCGCGTCGCGCTGGCGCGCGCGCTCGCCGTGCGGCCCCGCGTGCTGCTCCTCGACGAGCCCTTCGGCGCGCTCGACTCGCGCGTGCGCAAGGAGCTGCGGCGCTGGCTGCGCCAGCTCCACGACGAGCTGCACATCACCAGCGTCTTCGTGACCCACGACCAGGAGGAGGCACTCGAGCTCGCCGACCGCGTCGTGGTGATGAACCGGGGCGCCGTCGAGCAGATCGGCACGCCCGAGCAGGTCTACCACGAGCCCGCGACGCGCTTCGTCTACGAGTTCATGGGGGACGTCAACGTCTTCCACGAGCGCGACCGTCCCGGGCGCGCCTCGGTCTACGTGCGCCCGCACCTGCTCGAGATCGACCGCCGGCCGGTCGCCGGGGCCACCATTCGGGCCCGCGTCCAGCGCATCCATGCCGCCGGCCCCACCGTCAAGGTCGAGCTGCTGAGCGAGCGCGGCGAGCTCGTGCAGGCGGAGATCTCGCAGGATCGCCACCGCAGCCTCGCGCTGATCCGCGACGACGAGGTCTATCTGCGCCCCAAGCAGCGGCACGTCTTCGAGGACGACTACTCGATCTGAGCCGCAGCGCCTATCCTGCCGCGCATGCCGCTCTACGAGGACGATCTCGCGGTCGCCGACGCGCGCGCGCGCTACTTCCGCGACAACGCGTTCGGCGACGACGGCGGCTACGCGAAGAGCTGGGTGCGGATCGCCCTCGGCCCCGTGGCGGTCTTCGTGCCGAACACGGCCGCGCGCGTCCGCGCCGTGCGCCTCCACGATCTCCACCACGTCGCCACCGGCTACGACACCGACCTCGTCGGCGAGGCCGAGATCGCAGCGTGGGAGATCGCCAGCGGCTGCGGCGGCTACGTCGCGGCCTGGGTGCTGAACCTCTACGCGATGGTGATTGGGCTGTTCGTCGCGCGCGAGGCGACCTGGCGCGCCTTCCTGCGCGGCCGGCACAGTCGAAGCCTCTACCACGCTGCATGGGACGAGCGCTTGCTGGACGCTTCGGTGGGCGCGCTGCGCGCGCGGCTCCGGCTCGACGTGCCCGCGCCGGCGCCGAGCGCGACGGACCGCGCCGCCTTCGCGTTCTGGCTCGTGCCCGCGCTCGCTCTCGTGCTCGCGACCCTGGCGCTGCTGGCGGCGCCGCTGCTCCTGCTGCTGCGCGCGCTGGGATAGGCTCCCCGCGTGCAGTTCGCGAGCTTCGACCTCCGGGATCCCCTCTTCGACGCCTTCGGACTGCGCTGCTCCGCGCAGCTCGTGACGCTCGAGAACCTCTACGGTGTCGACCCCGATCGCCTGCGCGTCGAGGCGTCCGACCGGCGCGTGCGCGTCCTCGCGAGCGGCCTGCGCTGGGCGGGTGGACGCGAGCGCGCGGAGGGCGCCCTCGAGGTCGACGCGAGCCGGGAAGCCGACGGCGGCATCCGCTTCGCGCTGCGGGCGCGCGCGGCATCGCCGATCCGCTGCGTCAAGCTGCTGCTGCGCGACCTCGACCCCGCGCTGGCCGTCTCGACCGACGGCGCGAGCTTCAGCACGGTGCCCGAGCACGGCGAACTCCTCGGCTACCCGGCGCGGCTCTACACGCCGCTGCTCTTCGCGCGCGCCGGCGCGCGCGCGCTCGCCCTGCGCGCCGAGGATCCGCGCGTCCGCGAGAAGCGCTTCGCGCTCTACCGCGAGCGCGTCGGGCCGCTCGCCGGGCGCGGGGCGATCGAGCTGATCCACGAGGAGGACGCCTCGCGCTTCGCCTCCTCGCTCGAGGCGCCGCCCTTCGTCGCAGCGCTCGATGCCGACGCGCAGCGCGTCGAGGCCGACCACCGGACTTGGCTCGAGCGCGCCTTCGGGCTCGCGCCATTCGAAGCGCGCCCCGACGTCCCCGCCTGGGCGCGCGCGCTGCGCCTGGTCGTCACGCTGCACGGGATGCACTGGACCGGCCGCGTCTTCCTCGACTACGCCGCGATGCTCGAGGCGCTGCGCTTCGTCGCCGAGCGCATCGAGCCGGCTCGCGTGCTCGCCTACCTCCCGGGCTGGGAGGGGCGCTACTACTGGCAGTACGGCGACTACCGCCCCGAGCCGCGCCTCGGCGGCGAGGCCGGCTTCGCGCGCCTCTGCGACGGCGCGCGCTCGCTCGGGATCCACCTGATGCCGATGTTCGGCGCCAACTGCGCCAACGCCAGGCTGCCGCGCCTGCGCGTGCTCGACGCGACCGCCTGGATGAAGAGCGCGACCGGCAACCGCTTCCACGGCAACCTCCCGGACTGGGATCTGTCACGAGCGCACGACACCGGCTGGCAGGCCTGGCTCAATCCCGGGCACGCCGGCTGGCGCGACGAGCTGGCCGGCCAGATCGAGTCGCTGGCGCGGCGCTTCGGCTTCGACGCCGTCTTCCTCGACACCACGGAGGTGTGGATCAACGACCCCGACCATCCCGTCTTCGACGGCATGCGTGCACTCGCCGAGCGGCTGCGCGCGCGCATCCCGGGCGTGCTGCTGGCCGGCGAGTACGACTACGACGCCCTCGCCGCCCTGTTCCCGCTCTTCCAGCGCGCCTGGTGGACGCGCGCACCGGCGTGGACCGAGCGCTACGTTCGCCGCTTCGGCCACCTCTGCGAGGGCGAGCCCGAGGGCAGGACGGGAGTCCACGAGCTCGGCGTCTTCCGCCCGGGCACGGTCCCCGCCGCTCCCGGCCTGATCGCCACGATCGCGCTCCAGGACGGAACGCTCGAGCGCTCCAAGGACGCGATCGAAGCGGCGATCCGGCAGGCGGCGCGCGAGGACCGCTGAACGACCCGGGCTGCCCGAGCCGCGGCGGCGCGATCCTTCGCCCGCGGCCTGTGCGACCTCACCCTCGCAGCGTTGCGCCGCCTCGCAAGGCTCGCGATTAGGCTGCGCAGCCCTCGCAGCTTAATCCTACGCGACCGCTGGCGACCGGGAGCGAAATCATCGATTCTGCGCGGGCTTGCGCCGGTGCTTGGACGCGAGCGCGTGTACAATCGCTGCGAAGCCCCGGCAGCGTTTGCCGAGGGCTCGCTGTCGAATATGTAGTTATGCGGCGTGGGTTCAGCG
>Ga0335070_10002675_pt1 | contig 20686 bp, 18 predicted proteins | sample Lox_Sample_13_FD_206722 | JGI IMG/M metagenome (GOLD analysis project Ga0335070, IMG submission 206722) | Soil microbial communities from Loxahatchee National Wildlife Refuge, Florida, United States - Lox_Sample_1.3 | ecosystem: Environmental > Terrestrial > Soil > Wetlands | place: USA...
CGGGGCGAATCTCCTTCGCAGCTTCCGAATCGGGGCGGCTCGTGAGAAACTCTGGCGACCGAGTGCCGGGACGGGTCGACACGCGCACCATGGAAAGGAAGGCCCACACACGATGCGAAGAGGCTGGCTCTCCCTGCTGCTCGTTGTCACGCTCGCCTCGCTGGTGTCGGCGCAGGGCAATCGCTACCTCGTCGAGGACTGGTCCAAGGCCCCGGTCGGCCACAAGGGCGTGCCGCCCGGCTGGAAGTCGCAGAACTGGGGCAGCCCCAAGTACGACTTCGAGATCGTGAACGACGGCTCCAACCGCGTCCTGCGCATGCTGAGCGAGGGAGACAGCTCGACCATCAACAAGGAGATCAAGGTCGATTGCAAGGACTTCCCGGTGCTGCAATGGAGCTGGAAGGTCGTCACCCTCCCGAAGGGCGCCGACGCTCGCAAGAAGGAGACGGACGATCAGGCGGCGGAGATCTACGTCACCTTTCCGCGCTTCCCCGCCGCCGTGCGCTCCCGCGTGATCGGCTACATCTGGGACACCACCGCGCCGGCCGGTACGACCACCAAGAGCCAGAAAACGGGCCTCGTGACGTACATCGTGATGCGCTCGGGAGAGGCCGACCTCGGCAAGTGGCTCACGGAGAGCCGCAACGTCTGCGAGGACTACAAGAGGATCTACGGCGAGAATCCCGACGAGAAGATGGAGGCGGTGTCGCTCGGCATCGACTCGGACGACACGAAGTCGAAGGCCGAGGCCTTCATCGGCGAGATCTTGTTCCGCAAGCAGTGAGACGGCGTCGGGGCGAGGAGGCCTGAGGGTGGGCAGAGGCGGTCTCGAGGCCTACGGGGCGCTCGTGCTGCGGCTGTTCCTCGGGGTGGTCTACATCGCGCACGCCTACCTGGCCCTCGTCGTCATGGGTCCGGCCAAGGCCATCGACTACCAGCGCGCCCTCCACATTCCCCTCCCCGAGATCGGCGTCTGGTATCTGATCCTGGCCCACGGCGTGGGCGGCCTGCTGCTGCTCCTGGGCGTCCTGGTGCGCTGGGCCGCGCTGGCGAACGTGCCGGTGATGGCGGGCGCCCTGTGGTTCGTGCACCTGCCGCAGGGGTTCTTCATCTTCGGCGGCAAGAACGGCTACGAGTACGTGCTCCTGCTCCTGGGCGCCACGATCGCCCAGGCCCTCCTGGGCCCGGGCGCCTTCACGCTCAAGAAGTAGCGCGCGCCTAACGCTGCGGCGGCGGCCCCGGGAACTGGTCGGGGCTGACCTTGCTGTTGCCGGCGCCGAGCGCCAGCTGCGTCATCTGCCCCGCCTCGACCGTCGCCGACTGATTCCAGAGCTCCACGGCGGGAGCGCCGTCCTCGACCTTCGCGACCAGGTTGTACTTGCCGGGCTCCAGGTCGCGGAACTCGTACCGCTCGCCAAGCCGGAACGGACGCGAGAGGTTCACGGACTTCGTACCGGGATCATCGCCGGTGAGCGTCACCCGCACCTTGATGAGCCGCTCCCGCGAGTTGACGCCCGGCCACTCGAGAGACCCGCCGAGCTTGCCCTTGGTCGGAGACGATGCCGGAGCCGCGGGGGCGGACTCCTCCGTCCTCGCGGCGACCCGCCCGTCGGTCAGGAGGCCGGCGCTGACCAGCCACTGGCGGGCGCTCTTGTACTGTTCGGAGGCCGGGTCGTCTCCCTTCACCACCCACTGGAACTGCTCGGCCGCCTCCGCTCGCCGGCCCAGATGCGAGTAGGCCGTGCCGAGGGCGAAGCGAAGTGACATGTCCTCCGGCTCGAGGGCGACCGCCTCCTGGTACTTCGCGGCGGCCTTCGCGTACTCGCCGCGCTCCATGAGCTGATCGGCCTCGCCCCGCACCATGGCCGCAGGCGCGATGTTGGGCTTCTCCGCCCGCGGGGGCGCCGGCGCCTGCTGGCAGCCATAGACCAGGCCGAGGGCCGCCAGGCCGAAGAGCAGGGCGTAGTTTCGCATCCTCAGTTCTCCCGCCAGCTGATGATGCGCTGGTTGTAGGCCGCCCGCAGCGCCATGTTGATGTTCTGGGAGCTGTTGCGGATGGCCAGCGTGTTGGCCTGGGTCAGGAACTCGTAGTAGCCGCTGGCCTCGTTCCAGATCGTCTCGTTGGACACGAAGGCGCCGCGGATCTCCACGTTGCTGCCGCTCCGGAAGCCCGAGCCGACGTACCGGCCCGTGACGATCACGATGCCGTCCCAGTAGAAGTCCACGTTGCGGCCCTGGACGTTGAGACCGCCGCCCGAGGTGGTGATGGACAGGTCTCCGTCCTCGACGACCAGGATCCCGGCGCCCTTGACCGTTCCGGTGATGTTGAGCCCGGTGAACTGAGACGACGTGTCGAGCTCGCCCCGGAAGTAGATGAGCTTGGGATCCGTCGGCGTCCCAAGGAAGAGGTTGGTGCCGAGAGGAGGGGAACCCGCGCAGCCCGACTGGTTGCCGGTGCTCGACAGGGTCGGCGTGGTCGGCGCGGCCGTGGTGCCCGTGAGCCGGAGCGGACAGGCCATGCTGCTCTGGATGACCGTCGTGGCCGGATTGGCGGCCAGCTTGGTCAGGAAGTTCTGCATCGTCGTCGGCGTCATGGTGTTGTCCGCCGCGATGGTGTTGAGCCCGCTCGTCGCGGTGCCGTTGACCTGGCTCTTGCCCTGCACGGTGGCCTGGAGGGCCCCCGTGTTGAAGGCGTTCTCGACGTTCTGCTCGTAGGTGATGCCGATGTTCGTCTGCGTGCCGGGCTGGGTCGCGATGCCCAGTCGAAGGGTCGAGCCGGTCGGCGTGGAGAGGCTGTTCGCGTCGTTACGCATCCAGTCCCGGCCGTCGATGGTCTGGTTGCCGACGGTCTGTATGTACGTGTCGGCCTGGAATCCCGGCAGCGTGACGGCCGCGTTGATGTTGAGCGTGTTCCGGCTGACGACGGCCGTGATCTGGCGCGTAGCGTTGCCGTAAGTGCCCGTGGCCGTGACGATGACGATGCCGTCGGTGTCGACGAACTTCCCGCCGGCATCGACGGGCTGCCCGGTGAGCACCTGATCGCCCGCGTAGCCGCCGCCGGCCGCGATCGAGTTGTTGCGGATCGTCACCGAGAACGTCCCGGCGGCGGTGGTGAGGCCCGGGAGCGCGCCCGGCGCCGGAGACCCGTTGCAGAGGTTGTTGCTCATCTGGGCGGCGATGTTCTGCCCGGCCACCGGAGTGGCGAGCTGGTCGTCCGCGGTGTTCTGGGCCCCATCCGGGCCCGCGAGGAACCCGCTCAGGTCCTGGTCCGCCAGGCAGTCGAAGGCCCACTCGATGCCGGCCTCGGCGAGGTGGCGGGCGCGCGCGGTGTCCGACAGGTTTCGGGAGATCTGCGGCTCGACGGCACCCAGGTTCAGCACCGTCAACACCAGCGTGGTCAAAATGAGCAGCGAGATCAGGGCGATCGGCAAGGCGACGCCGCGCTGATCCCGGATCAGGGTCATGGGAGTCATCATCGGTTCCTCACGAGGTCGGGCGGTTGCGCAGGCGCACGCGATGCACCATGGTCACCTGCGGCTGGCCCGAGCTCTGCTGTGTCGTCACGGTGATCGTCACCGTCCGGATGTTGGCGGACGTCGCTGTCACGTTGTTGTTCTGGTCGAGATACGTGAAGCTCAAGCTGGTGATGCCGGAGGCCAGCACCTGCGCCGCGCCGTCGACCCCCATCTCTTGCCGCGAGATCTGGCCGGAGGCAAAGGAGTACACGATCTGCTCGCCCCGGTTCACCCCCGTGATCGGGTCCGTCACGGCTGTGGTCTGGATGGTGCCGCTGGCGTTCCAGTCGTTCTGGATGGTGAGACCGGTGGCCGACTGGTTGGTGATGGCGGAGAAACCGTAGTTGAAGGGCGGGCAGAACGTCGTGGGGGCGGTGGGGCACGTCGGCCCCAAGGGCAAGTATCCCGCCTCGCGGATCTCTTCGATCAGGCGCTCGATGCCGACGCGGGCGCTCGCCTGGGCGTCGACCTTGTTCATCGCCGCGGTGGCGCTCTGCTGGCCGATCATCACGAGGCTCAGCACGCCGGACATGACCACACCGAGCACCGCGCAAACGACGAGGAGCTCTGTCAGGGTGAAGCCCCGCTGATTCCGGAGGGACGCGCTGAGGGGCCTCATGTGTGGTTCGAAATCAGCGTGGAGAGGCGCACGCTGCGCTCGGCGGTTTGGAGCACGCCCCACGCGACGATCGGGTAGTAGAAGACCTCCACGTCGATTCGCTTGCGCTGGATGATGCCGTTCGCATCGGCGTAGTCGGTGATGGTGACGGTCGACCGATAGCCGGGAGCGTTCGTGATGGCCCCGTAGGCCTGGGCCCCGAAGCAACCCGATGTGACGTTCGCGAAGCCCATGCACGAGACCAGCGAGTTGCCGAGCGCGGCGGCGTGGACCTGCTCCAGGCGCTGCTCGGCGAGAAAGGTGGCGGTTGTCTGCTGGCGGCTCGTCTCCACGCCCTGCACGGCCGTGGCGAAGCCGGCGACTACGGCAACGAGCCCCGCGGAGATGACGAAGATCGCGGCGAGCAGCTCCGCCACCGTGAATCCGTCCCGATTCCGCAGGACCGCTCTCGAGGCCCTGAATAAAGTGCGCATATAGTTTTCCCCCACCGGGGAAGTAGCAAGCGTGATGCCACGCTGGCTTCGTAAAAGCCAGCGACAGGCCCTGGCTAAGTGCTTGATTTGGGGATGGTCGAAAAGGCGATGAACGCTCGTCATCCGCTGAGGCGTGGACCATCCCCGACAGACAGTCGACGGGGAGCGTCAGATACCCCCTGGCTTGGAGGACTCCCGCGACGCGCTAGCGATCGAGCCACACGACTTCGAGCTGGGCGCCCCTGTCCGCGGAATTCTTGCATCCGTAGTTCCGGACCCACGGCGCCCAGGACGACACGCTCTGCGGGCAGGGCGGATAGAGGTAGTAGACCCGATCCGCCGCGTGCCTCTGGATGTCGTCGATCACCTTCTTGCGCGACGAGCGCGACCGGTAGCGGCGCTGGGCGTCCAGCATCACGTCGAGCGACGTGTCCACGACCCGGCTTCTGTTGCCGGGGGCGCCCGAGCGGAAGAGGTTGTAGAGGTAGCCGTCGACCTCCGTGAAGAGGAGCGGCGGGCCCCAGGCGAGTTCCTCGAACCGGCCGCGCTCATCGTTGGCGATCTGGAGCTCCACGCCGATCTCGCGGAGCCCGCCCGACAGGAGCTCGAGCTCCTCGACGTGCTCGGCGCCCTGGCCGGCCGGGCTCCAGCATCTGACCTTCATGCCGCTCGGGAATCCCGCCGCGGCCAGCATCTTCCTGGCCAGCCCCGGGTCGTGCCGAAGCCATCGAGCCCCGTCTCCCAGGGCGACCACGGGCAGCTTCCATTCCCGCATCGGCGCGGGAACGGGCCCGGCATCGACCCAGCCATGGCCCTCGTACTGGGCGAGCCACCGCTTGCGATCCACGGCGAGCGAGAAGGCCTGGCGGATCCGCGCGTCGCTGAACGGGGCCCTGTCGGTGCGAAACGCGAGCACCCGCACGCCGAGCCCATCCCAGAACACCACCGGGTATTCCGGATTGGACTTCCTGAAGGCCGCCGCCTCGGGACGGGGGATGCGGGCATCCTGGGCGGGCAGATCCACCTGCCCCGCGCGGAAGAGCGAGAGCTGGGTGGCGGGATCACGAACGAAGAGCCATTCGACCCGGTCGAGGTACGGCAGCCCTTTGACGTGGTAGCCCGGGTTGCGGGCGAAGACCGCCTTCACGCCGGGCTCATAGCGCTCGAGCACGAACGGACCGCAGCCGATGAGGGACTCGGCCGCCTTGAGCTCGCCCTGCCTGTCCTCGACCTCGAACGGCAAGACGCAGTTCGCCGGCTCCGCCAGGCTGTGGAGGAACGGCGCGCAGGCATCCGCCAGGACGATGCGCACCGTGTGCGTGTCCGGCGCCTCGACGGCCTCCACCTGACCGACGAGAGCGGAGGCCGACTTCCTGATTGCCCGCTCGAAGGAGTACTTCACATCGGCGGCGACGAGCTCGCGGCCCTTCACGGGGGCCCGGGGCTCCCAGCGCACCCCGCGGCGGAGCGCGATCGTGTAGACCTTGCCGTCACGCGAGACCTCGGCCGAGAGCGCGAGGTCCGGCACCAGCGTGAAGTCCGAGGGGCCGCGGCTGGCCCCGCTCGCGAACTTGAAGAGCGTGCGCCGCACGAAGGACGAGAGGAGTTGGGCCTGGAACGGCTGCGGGCCGTGCGGGTCGAACGACCACGGTTCGAGCCCGATGACCTTGAGCGCGCCACCGCGCCTGGGCCGTGGTCGAGCGAGCGCGATCCGCGGCGGCGACGCGGCGGTCGCCGCGGCCCCGGCGGCCAGCCCGAGAAAGGCGCGGCGCCTCATGGCAGCGGCTCGCGGTGATTCAGGAGGCGCAGGCTCCAGCGCCCACGATCGCGCTCGATCACGGACAGCGCGGCGTAGTCCTGGCCCAGGGAGAGGATGCGATGGGGCGGGATGCCCAGCGCCTGGCAGAGCAGGATGCGGTTCGGCCCTCCATGCGCGACCACGAGCACGGATGTCCCCGCATGGCGGGCCTCGATCCCTTCGAAGGCCGGCCACGCACGCGCCGCGACGTCCGGCAGGCTCTCCCCTTCCGGGAACTTGAAGTGCCCGACATCCGCCATCCAGGCGCGGAAGGCCTCGGGATCGAGCGCCCGGATCTCGTCGGCAGTCAATCCCTCCCAGCGTCCCATGGCGAACTCGCGGAGCGCGGGGATCGGCTCCGCCTCGAGTCCGTGAGGTGCGGCCAGGATCTGCGCGGTGCGGCTCGTCCGGGACAAGTCGCTCGCATAGACGGCGGCCAGGCGCACGCCAGAAAGCCGGCGGGCGAGCGCCGTGGCTTCCGACTCACCGAGCGGCGACAGCGGTACATCGAGGTGTCCGATGAAGCGGCGCGTCTCGGCCCCGACGACGCTGCCGTGCCGCACCAGGTAGATGGTCGTCGCCACGGTCAGATGAGGTGGATGTGGATGAGTGCGACGGCGCTCAGGAGCGCCGCCATCTCGCCGATCTCGACCGACCCGCCGAGCGCATCGCCGGTGAGCCCGCCGACCCGCGAGACGAGCCAGACCGCCCACAGCAGCGCGGCGCCGAGCGCGCAGGGCAGCAGGATCCCGCCCCATGGGCCGAGCATGAGCGCCGCGAGGATCCAGAGCCCGGCCACGTACACGGGCGTGGCCCACATCGACAGACCGCCCAGGAAGTCGGCACCGTATCCTTCGCCCGGGGTCGCGGGCGGAAACAGCGGGCCGATCAGGACGGGCGCCAGACGACCGATGGCCGGGGCCAGGAGCAGCACGACGGGACGTCGCGGCGCCGGCAGGGCGTCGACGGCACCCACGGAGATGAGGAGGGACAGCGCCAGGGCCACCGCGCCGAAGGCGCCCAGGCGGCTGTCCCGCATGATGGCGATGCGGCGCTCCGGATCCCTGCCGGCCAGGCCATCGATCGAATCCGCCAGCCCGTCGAGGTGGAGGCCGCCCGTGAGGATCTTCCACGCCGCGATCAGCAGGATAGCGGCCAGGAGGGGCGGGAACGCGAGCCGGAGCATGCGGTCGACGGCGATGAGGCACGCGCCCAGGGCCAGACCCACCGGCGGGAACCACCAAGCGGCGCGCCCGAGCGCTCCCGCCCCTTCCGCCTCGCGCCCGGGCACCGGCACCACGGTGAGGAAGCGAATGGCCAGGACGAGATAGCTCATGGCGCGACGCTACGGCGCGGCCGCCCGCTCACACCGGCTGGACGGGATTGCGTCGCGCCGGAAAGTCGAGCTGCTTCGACTCCGCGTACTCGAGGCGCTTGATGAGCTCGCCGCGGAGCTCCGAGCCCGCGATGATCCCGTCGACCAGCATTTCGGACGCGAGCTTGTAGATGTCCACGTCCTGCACGTACTCCTGCCGCTTCTGCTGCACGTAGGCGGCGCGCTCGCCCTCCGGAAGCTCCATGATCTTGTTGTAGTAGACAGCGTTGACGGCGGGCTCGGGCCCCATGATGGCCACCTGGCCCTGGGGCAGCGAGAGCGCCGCGTCGGGCTCGAAGGCCGGCCCGCACATCGCGTAGAGGCCGGCGCCGTAGCACTTGCGGACGACCACGGAGATCTTGGGCACGGTCGCCTGCGAGGTGGCGAACACCATCTTGGCGCCGTGCCGGATGATGCCGGCGCGCTCGACCTTGGTGCCGACCATGAAGCCCGGCACGTCGGCCAGGTACACGAGCGGGATGTTGAAGGCGTTGCAGAGCCAGATGAACCGCGCCGCCTTGTCCGAGGAGTCCACCATGAGCACGCCGCCCTTGACCTTGGGCTGGTTGGCCACGAGCCCGGCGACGCGCCCGCCGATCCGGGCAAAGCCCGTGATGATCTCCGGCGCGAACAGCCGCTTGAGCTCGAAGAAGGACCCCGCGTCCACCACGCGATCGATGACCTCGTACATGTCGAACCACTTGCGCTGATCGTAGGGGACGATCTCCTCGACGGGCCGGCCGGGCTCGGCGGCGCGGGCGGCCGCGGCGAGCGGCCGCTCCCGATACGACTGGGGCATGTACCCGAGATACCGCTTGGCAAGGTCGATGGCATCCTCGTCCGACGCGGCCAGGATGTCTCCGCAGCCCGATACCGAGCAGTGCATGCGCGCCCCGCCCAATTCCTCCAGCGAGACCTTCTCGCCCACGGCCATCTCCACCATGCGCGGGGAGCCCACGTAGAGGCTGGCCTTGCCGTCGACCATGATCACGCAGTCGGTGAGCGCCGGCAGGTAGGCGGAGCCGGCCGGCGACGGGCCGAAGAGGATGCAGACCTGGGGGACGACACCGGAGAGCTGCACCTCGTTGTAGAAGATGCGTCCGGCATGGAGGCGCCCGGGGAAGATCTTGATCTGCTCGGAGATACGCCCGCCCGCCGCATCGACCAGGTAGAGGAGCGGCACCTGGAGCCGCTGCGCACGCTCCTGGATCCGCACGATCTTGGCCACGGTCTTCTCGCCCCACGAGCCGGCCTTGACCGTGTAGTCGTTGGCCATGATGCAGACCGTGCGGCCGTGCACGCGGCCGACCCCGGTCACGACGCCGTCCGCGGGAGTATCCGCCTCCTGGTTCCGGGCGAAGAGGAAGTCTTCCTGGAACTCCGAGCCTGGGTCGAGGAGCAGGCGGAGCCGGTCGCGGACGAAGAGCTTGCCTTCCTCCTTGAGCTTGTCCCGGTACTTGACGTGGCCCTGCTCGATGCGCGCCCGCTCCTTCGCGTAGCGCTCTTCACTCACGGCAGGGCCCCCCGCGTGTCACTTGGCGGCGGGTGCGGGAAGAGGATCGGCCCAGAGAATGATGATGAGCACGCCGGTGCCGTAGCGCGGCCCGCCGACGACCGCCGGCGCGCCCGGAGCCGCCACGATGTTGGACGTCATCACCGACTTCTCGCCCTTGAGGAGCCGGACCTGCATGCGGATGGACTTGCCCTGCAGATCCTTGGGCGTGACCTCGAGCCAGCGATCGTCCGGCGCGGGAATGCGCTTCGCCACGCCGAAGTCCACGTCGACCTTGTGATGCTCGACCGGCGTGTAGTCGCTGTATCGGAAGAGCTTGCGCAGGCGCGGTACCACCTGCTTCAGGCGCTCGTCCATCTGCCCATCCGTCATCGCAGAGGACGTGGTCGGTGGCGGGGCGCCTGCCGAGCCGGCCGAAGGCGGCCCCGCGGGCGCGGCGGGCTGCTTGCTCCCGGACGTCGCGGAAGCCGGCGGGTTCGAGGCCTGCAGAATGCGCACCTCGAAGTGCACGGTCCCCTTCGGGGGCGGGGCGACCGGTTGAGCCGGCGCGGGTGTCGGAGCCGGCGTCTGGGCGGCGGCCGGGGCTGCGGCGACGCTGGCGAGCGCGATGGTCAAGGAGAGGAGCAGGAGGAGCATGGGCCCCAGCGCCGTCCGCAGGCGCTTCCGCGCATTGTGAAGCCGTGACATCACCGTTCCGATGGGGCAGTTGAGCACGGATGCGATCTCGCGATACGAGAGTCCCTCGACGTCACTCAGCATGATAATGGCTCGCGCATTGGGCGGCAAGGTATCGAGGGCGCGGCTGATGCGCTCGCGGCGCTCCACGCCGAGCGCCGCCTGGTCGGGCTGCGCATCCGGATCGGGGGCCGTGCGCTCCCATTCCTCGGCGGGAACGGACTGCGTGCCGAAGGCGCGTCCCTGAGCGGCCCGGGACCGCAATCGGTCCGTGGCGACATTCATGGCGATGCGAAACAGCCAGGTGTAGAAGGCCGACTGCCCGCGAAAGGATCCCAGCGACTGAAAGGCCCGCACGAACGCGTCCTGTGCGCAATCCCATGCCTCCTCACGATCGCGCAACACCTGGTAGGCCAGGCGCCACACGCGTTGGCGATATCGTTCCACGAGCGGCTCGAAGGCGGCGACGTCCCCCGCGCGGCACCGCTCGATGAGGACGCGCTCGTCCTCGCCCTGGGGAGCTCCGGAGGCACTGCCCCCCGGAGGCGTCGGCGGGTTCTCAGGCGACGTCACGGGCCTCCGACCCGGCTCCCGTGCCTCCCGCCGCGACTAACCTTGGACGGCGGAGGGAAGGCCCGCATTCACCGCGGGCGCCGAGACGGCCGGCCTCGAGGCACCGACTCGAGCGCGGCGTCGATGCCCAGGCGATAGCTGGCCGGCCCGAATCCGGAGATCTGGCCCCGCGCGGCTGCCGCGATCACCGAGTGCCGGCGGAACTCCTCGCGGCCGTGGACATTCGAGAGGTGAACCTCGACGACGGGGATGGACACGGCGGACACGGCGTCTCTGAGCGCGAGCGAATAGTGCGTCAGGGCGCCGGGATTGATCACGATGGCGTGGAATCCCTCCCCCGCCGCTCCCTGGATCCAGTCGACGAGCTGGCCCTCGTGATTCGATTGCCGGCACTCCGCCCGGGCCTCCCGGCCCTCGGCGTGGCGCTGGATCTGCCGGTCGAGCTCCGCGAGAGAGGTGCGGCCGTAGATGGCCGGCTCCCGAGTGCCCAGAAGGTTCAGATTGGGACCGTGGAGCACGAGGATGCGCGTGGCCTTCGGCCGTGCCATGCCGCGGAGAGTATACACTGATCGCTAGGCACCGGCCGCGGGCTGCTCCGTGTCCGGCAGGCCGGTGGCGATCGCGTCACGCACCTGCTCGGCGAGCATGCGCGCCGCGACCCGGGTATCCGCGACGTCCGGCGGCGGGAGGACGGGGTGATAGATGATGCGCAGCCGGCCGGGTCTCGGCAGGACGCGGCCGGGCGGCCACGAAGCATGGCCGCCGACGATCGTGACGGGCAGCACCGGCACCTTGAGAGAGCAGGCCAGCCGGAACGCTCCGGGCCGGAAGCGCTGGAGCCGCCCGTCCAGCGTGCGGCCAGCCTCGGGGAAGATCATCACGGCGCGTCCCGCCTGCAGCAGCCGCACCGCTTCCCGGGCCGATCGGGGATCGGCCGACTCGATCTGAACGGGAAAGGCGCGCAACCGGCGGATGAGCCAGGCGAAGCCCGGGATCTCGAAGAGCGCGTCCCAGGCCATGAAATGCACGGGAAACCGGATGGGCAGGCACACGAGCACGGGATCGGCGAACGTCACGTGGTTCGGCGCGATGATGAGCGGCCCGTCGGCCGGGATGTGCTGGATCCCTTCGAGCCGAATGCGCCAGTAAAGCTTTGCGCCGAGGTGGACGAACGGGCGGAAGGCATTCAGAACGGGCGTGCCCACGCGCCGAGTGTGCCACGAGCCTCGCAACGGTGACAACGACGCCGGTGGCTCGACGGCCCTCGGTGGTCGCGCGCGGCGGCGCCTCGGCCGCCGCGCCCACGCACACCATTGCCGCGCTCGAGGCGGCCCTTGCGGAGGGCGCCGACGCCATCCGGCTCGAGGTGCGTCTCACGCGCGACGGGCAGCCCGTGGTCTTCGGGGCAGCCCGGCTCGAGCGGGCCAGCAACGGCCGCGGCCTCGTGGGCGCTCATACCATGCGGGACCTCAAGCGCCTGGATGCGGGCAGCTGGATGGATCCGCGGTTCGGAGGCCAGCGGGTGCAGACGCTGCAGGAGGTCCTCGAGCGCTTTCGCGGACGCACGCGGTTCTGGGTCGAGCCGTGCCCGGACGGCGCCGACCCGGCCGCCGTCGCGGAGCGCATCGTCTCGACCATCGAGATCTACGACGCGATCGACGCCACGGGGATCGTGTCGGGGGAGCCGGCCACGCTCGCGCGGATTCGCGGCCTCAACGCGGCGGTCACGCTGGGGGTCATCTGGGCGCGCGGGCCCCTCGAGCAGCTCGTCCGCGCAGGCGGGGATCCGCAGATCGTGTGGGCGCCGGCCGGCGCGCTGAGCGCCCGCGAGGTCGACGCGATCAGGCAGGCGGGACTCTGCGCCTATGCAGAGACAGCCGACGAGCCGATCCTCGTGGACCGGCTCGTCGGCTGCGGCGTCGACGGCATCGTCACCCGGCGGCCGGGCGCGGCGCGCGCCCAGGTCGACAGGTACTGGCCGGGCGGCTAGTCTTCCTCGCTGTCCTCGTTCTCGTCCTCGGACGCGCCCACCGGCGCCATGTGGCGCGACATCTTCTCGAGGCGGTCCTGGCAGCGCACGCAGGTCGTGACCTCCGGCATGGCCTTGAGTCGGGCCGGCGCGATGGCCTCGCCGCACTCCTGGCAGATGCCGTACTCCCCGCCGCGCAGACGCTCGAGGGCCTCCGCGAGGCGGTTGGCGCGCTCCACCAGCAGGCTGCGGGTCGCGAAGTTCATCTCGCGATCCTCGTTGACCTGGATCACGTCCACCTCGTCCGCGAGCTGGGTCGTGTCGCCCACCGCTCCAATCATCTGCACGGACGCGACGGACCCGCCCATCTGGCGGATGCGCTCGATGGTCCGATTGAGCTCGGCTTCCAGCTTCTTCTTGATCTCGTCCATGGTCTGTCTCCCCTCCGTGGGCGGTTCCGCTGCGCCTACCCCTAAACCGGCTGGCGGAGGCTAATTGCAAGCTCCATGCCGTGGGGTGCTGCTGTAAGAGACGTACGGAAAGGCCGATTATTCCCGTCCCCAGGGGGTCATGGGCGTCCCAAACCGGGCAAACTGCTCCTCAGAGGTAGGGAAAATGGTCACCCGGACCGCCAAAAATTGGAGGCGAAACTGGCCTCTGTCGCCGAAAGGGGGTGGCTGGACAGCCCTGATCAGCGTGTTCCGGCGGGTATGAACCTTCCCGTCTGCACGTTGCCCCGGGGGACCATCGAGACGATGGTCCCCCGGGAACGGCCGACGTTGGCGCTCCTAAGCCCTGTGGGCGGACTGATGCTGGTGCGCGGCGCCCTCTACCCAGATACTGTTTTTCCGCGTCTCGGGCATGAGGAACACCGAGAGCAGGAACACGATCGCAGGCAGCGCGATGGGATAGGCGAGGGCCCAGCCCAAGCTTCCCGTGGAAGCATAGGCCGAAGTCGTGATGATCGGGACGAGACCTCCACCCCAGCCGTTCCCGATGTGGTAGGGGACGGACACCGAGGTGTAACGGATGCGGCCAGGGAAGAACTCGGCGAGGAAAGCCCCGATCGGTCCGTAGGTCATGCCCACGTAGTTGACGAGCACCGCAACGATGAGGATCGACATCGGGTAGTTGATCCCGGTTTTGGGATCGGCGTAATTCCCGAGGGCCGTGAACAGCGGAAAGTATGTCAGCGCGGCCAGGGCCATGCCCCCGAGGATGATCGGCTTGCGCCCCACCTTGTCGGAGAGCCAGCCCCAGAAGATCAGGGTGGGCGTCGCGATCAGAAGCGCGATGGCGATGATGTAGCTCGACGACAGGACATCGACGTTCTTGACCTTCTGGAGGAAGAACAGGGCCCAGAACTGGCCGCTGTACCAGACACACCCCTGGCCGAGCACGACGATGCTCGCGATGAGGATGTACTTGATGTTCTTGCTCAGGAACGCCTCCCGCCAGGGGTTGGTCGTCGTCTGCCCCTTCGCCTTGATGGCCTGGAAAACCGGGGTTTCCTGGAGCGAGAGCCGGATGTAGATGGCGATGGCGACGAGGAGGAGCGAGATGATGAAGGGTACCCGCCATCCCCACTCGTTGAAGGCGTCGGCGCCCAGATAGCGCTGGGTCCCGATGATCACGGCGAGCGACACGACGATGCCCAGAGTCGGCGAGGTTTGCAGCCAACCGGTGTAGTACCCGCGCCTCTCATCGGCGATGTGCTCGGCCACATACGTTATTGCGCCCCCGTATTCGCCACCCAGGCAGAGACCCTGGATCAACCGGAGGGCGAAGAGGATGAAGGCCGCGGCCAAGCCAATCTGCGCGTAGGTCGGGATGAAGCCGATGATGGCCGTGGAGATGCCCATGCCGCTCAGCGTGGCGATGAAGGTGTACTTACGGCCCACCTTGTCGCCGAGCCAGCCGAACACGAAGGCGCCCAACGGCCGGATGAGGAAGCCCACGGAAAAGATGGCTACGGTGCTGAGGAAGGCCGCCACGGGATGGCTCTTGTCGAAGAACTTGACCGCGAGGATCGCGGCCAGACTACCGAAGATGTAGAAATCGTACCACTCGATGATGTTTCCAACGGCTGCCGCGATGACCACACGACGGAGCTCTCTGGGTGGAATGCTTGGTGCCGCCATTGGCCTCCCCTATCAGTGTTTTCCAGGGCTTTTGGATACCGGCTCCTATGTCCACGAGAATCGAGTGGCGTGAGCCATCATCGAGAATCAGAGACCCCCCAAGCACTGCGAGTGCCAAACGCCCGTGTCGCCCAAGTCGTTAGAATTCAAGGAACTCATACCACGAGAGTCGGCCCCTGCCATGGTGAATTCGCCCAGCCCCATTGGCATCCGTACCCTACTCCTCCTCGCCGTACTGATCCTTGAGCCGCGCCACCACGGCCGGGTCGGCGAGCGTGGTCGTATCGCCCAGCGTCTTGCCCTCGGCGATGTCGCGCAGCAGGCGCCGCATGATCTTGCCGCTCCTGGTCTTGGGCAGGTCGGAGGCGAAGATCAGGTCGTCGGGCCGTGCCAGGGCGCCGATCTTCTTGGCCACGTGCCCCTTGATCTCCTCCATGAGCTCCTTCGATCCCGTGGTGCCGTCCTTGATGGTGACGAAGGCGGCGATCGCCTGCCCCTTGATCTCGTGAGGGCGCCCGATCACCGCCGCTTCGGCCACGAGTGGGTGATCCACCAACGCCGACTCGACCTCCATGGTGGAGACGCGGTGCCCGGAGATGTTCATCACGTCGTCGACCCGGCCCAGCAGCCAGAAGTAGCCGTCCTCGTCGACCTTGGCGCCGTCCCCCGTGAAGTAGATGCCGGGATAGCGGCTCCAGTACTGCGCCTGGAAGCGCTGCGGGTCGCGGTAGATGCCGCGGAGCATGCCGGGCCAGGGCTTCTTGAGGACGAGGTATCCGGCCTTGGCCGGCTCGCCTTTGTCGTTGACGACCTGCGCCTCGATGCCGGGGAAGGCCCGGGTGGCCGAGCCCGGCTTGAGCGTGGTCACGCCCGGCAGCGGCGTGATGAGGATGTGCCCGGTCTCCGTCTGCCACCACGTGTCGACAACGGGGCAGCGCCCGCCGCCGATCACCTTCCAGTACCAGACCCAGGCTTCGGGATTGATGGGCTCGCCCACGCTCCCCAGGAGCCGCAGCGAGGAGAGATCGCACCGCTTCGGATACTCCTCGCCCCAGCGCATGAAGGTGCGGATGGCGGTGGGCGCGGTGTAGCAGATCGTGATGCCGTGCTTCTCGATGAGGCGCCAGAAGCGGTCCTTGTCAGGGGTGTCCGGTGTGCCCTCGTACATCACGGTGGTGGTGCCGTTGGCCAGCGGGCCGTACACGACATAGGAGTGGCCCGTGACCCAGCCGATGTCGGCGGTGCACCAGTAGACGTCGGTGTCCTTCAGGTCGAACACCCACTTGGTCGTCGCGTAGACGCCGGTGAGGTAGCCGCCCGTGGTGTGCTGGATGCCCTTGGGCTTGCCCGTGGATCCCGAGGTGTACAGCAGGTACAGCATGTCCTCGGCGTCCATCTTCTCGGGCGCGCAGTAGGCGTCCGCGCCTTTCACGAAGTCGTCCCACCAGACATCCCGCCCCGCCTTCATGTCGATGGGCTGGCCGGTGCGCTTCAGCACCACGACCGTCCGCACGTCGGGGCATTCCGTGAGCGCCTCGTCGACGTTCTTCTTGAGCGGCACGATGCCGCCGCGACGCCAGCCGCCGTCCGCGGTAAGGAGCACGGTCGACTGCGCGTCGTGAATGCGCTCGCGCACGGCCTCGGGCGCGAATCCCCCGAAGATCACGCTGTGCGGAGCTCCGATGCGCGTGCACGCGAGCATGGCCACGGCCGTCTCCGGCACCATGGGCATGTAGATGGTGACGCGGTCGCCGCGCTTGACCCCGGCGCGCTTGAGCGCGGAGGCGAAGCGGTTGACCTCCCGGTAGAGATCCCAGTACGTGAGCGTCCGCGTGTCGCCGGGCTCGCCTTCCCAGATGAGGGCGGCCTTGCTCCGGCGCGCGGTGTGGATGTGGCGGTCAAGGCAGTTGTAGGAGACGTTCAGCTTGCCGCCCACAAACCATTTCGCATACGGGGCCTTCCACTCAAGCGTCTTCTTCCACGGCTTGAACCAAGCGAGCTCGCGGGCAAAGCCTTCCCAGAAGCGCACCGGATTCTTGGCGGCCTGGGTGTAGGCGGAGGGACGATTGGCGTTGGCCAGCTTGGCGAAGGCCTTCGGCGGGGGAAACTTCCGCCTCTCTCTGAGCAGGGCCTCGATCGGAGTGCTCGCGCCGGTGGACTTGGTCGCCATAGACCTGCCTCGCGTGTGAGGTGGAATCGAGGAGCGGCGCGGCATGCGCCCGCTACTTTCTAAACCAATCCCCTGCGGACTTCAAGAGGAGCGCGGCGGGCTTCACGAGGCCCGCGGCGCGCCGTCGCCGGGCTCGGCGTGCTGGCGGCGCAGCCCGTAGCGCGCCATCTTGTCGGAAAAGTTCTTCGGATCCATGTCCGCGTGCTTGGCCGCGGCCGTCAGCTTGCCCCCGTGGGCTTCGAGGAGTCCCTGCACGTACGCCCGCTCGAACTCCTCCACGATCCGCGCCTTCGCGTCGCGGAAGGGCAGGGACAGGTCCACCGGTGCGTGCGCGCCGCCGGGTCCGGACAGAAAGCGCACGAGATCGTGGAGCACCTCGGTCCGGGACACGATCACGGCCCGCTCGATGACGTTCTCGAGCTCGCGCACGTTGCCCGGCCAGGGGTACCGCACGAGCGCCTGCACGCTCTCCGGCGCGATCCCCTTCACGGGCCGCTTGAGCCGGCGCCCCGCCTCCGTGAGGAAATGGCTCGCGAGGAGCGGAATGTCCTCCGGCCGCTCGCGCAGCGCGGGCACGCGCACCGGCATCACGGAGAGCCGGTAGAAGAGATCGCGCCGGAACGCGCCGCGCTCCACCTCGCCCTGGAGATCCTTGTTGGTGGTGGCGATGAAGCGAACGTCGACGTCGACGGGCCGGTCGGCGCCCACGGACGTGACCTTCTTCTCCTCGATGGCGCGCAGGAGCTTGCTCTGGAGCGGCAGCGGCATCTCGCCGATCTCGTCCAGGAGCAGGGTGCCGCCGTGGGCCATCTGGAAATGGCCCCGCCGGTGCTCGCTGGCGCCGGTGAAGGCGCCCTTGCGGGAGCCGAAGAGCTCCGACTCGAAGAGGTCCGCGGGGATGGCCGCGCAGTTGACGGCCACGAAGGGCCGATCGCGACGGGCGCCCGAGAAATGCACGGAGCGGGCGAGCAGCTCCTTGCCCACGCCCGTCTCGCCGTGGATCAGGACGGTGGTGTCGAGATCGGCCACGGATCTGAGCGTGTCGAACACGGCCTGCATGAGCGCGCTCTCCGCCACCACGTTCCGGAACGTGAAGCGCTCCTGGTTGCGGCGGATGCTGCGGCGGTTGGCCGACTTCAGCTCCTGAAACTCGATGGCGCGCCGGATCACGAGGAGCAGCTCGGCCACCTCGAAGGGCTTGACCAGATAGTCCTCGGCCCCCAGGCGCATGGCCTCCACCGCCGACTCGATGGTGCCGTAGGCGGTCATGACGACCACGGCGAGGTCCGGGTGATCGGCCTTGAGCTGGCGGACGAGCGTGACGCCGTCGAGGCCGGGCAGGCGCCGGTCCGTCAGCACCACGTCCACGTCCTCCCGCTTGAGCGTTTCGAGCGCCTCCTCGCCGCTCTGGACGGGCAGCACCTCGTAGCCGGCGATCTCGAGCGTGCGATGGAGCGGGCGAAGAAAGACCTCGTCGTCGTCGACGAGCAAGAGCCGCTGCTTCATGAGGGGCCTCCCGCGAGAGACTGGGCGACGCCGACCGCGGGGAGCGTGATGCGCACGCGCGTCCCGCGCCCGGGCGAGCTGTCGAGGGTGATGTCGCCGCCGTGCAGGTCGACGATCTTCTTGACGATGGCCATGCCGAGCCCGGTGCCGGACGGCTTGGTGGTGAAGAACGGCAGGAAGATCTTGTCGCGATCCCCCGGCGCGATGCCGACGCCGTTGTCGACCACCTCGACGGCGGCGCGATCGTCTTCCGTGTAGAGGTTCACCACCACGCGCCCTCCGGGGCCGGCCGGGATGGCCTCCAGGGCGTTCTGCATGACGTTGGTGAAGACCTGGCGAAGCTTCTGCCCGTCCGCGGCCGCGACCACCTCGCGGTCCACGCGGTCGTAGCCGACCTCGATCCCGCGGGCGCGCCCTTCCGCCGCCAGCGCCTCGACCACGGGGTCGAGGATGCGCACGAGCTCGTAGTCCGCCCGCTCGAGCTTCGTGTCGCGCGTGAAGTCGAGCAGGCTGTTGATGATGCGCTCGATCTCGACGATGCCCGCGAGGATGGAGCGCGCCATCTCCTGGGAGAGGGCGCCCCCGCCGAGCTCGCCCGAGGAGAGCAGGTTCGTGGCCATCTTGATGCCGCCCAGGGGATTGCGGATCTCGTGCGCCACGCCGGCCGCCATCTCGCCCACCGAGGCGAGCTTCTCGCGCTGGATGAGGCGGCGCTGCGTCTCCACCTGCTCGGTGAGGTCCCGGAGGACGCCCACGGTCCCGATGATGAGGCCGTCGGAGTCCACGATGCACCGCACGGACAGGTAGGCGGGAAAGCTCAGCCCCTTCGCGCTCCGCGCGGTCACCTGTCCGCTCCAGCCCCGTCCCGCCTGGAGGGCCAGGGTGATCGCCTTGGCCGCGCGCCCCCGCTCCTCGGCGCCGAGGAGATCCTGGATGCCGATCCGGCCGAGCCGGCGCTCCCGGTATCCCAGCAATCGCTGACCGGCCGGGTTCATGGTCATGAGGCGGCCGTCGACCCCGGTTGTGACGATGCAGTCCTCCACGCTCTGGACCACCGAGGCCAGGAGACGCTCGCCCCGGCGCACCTCCTCCTCCGTCAGGCGCAGCGACTGCTGCATCTGCTGGAAGGAGGTCACGAGCTCCTGCGCCTCGTCCTTCGAGATCGTGAAGCGGTCCTCGACGATCATGCGTGCCGCCGCCGCGCCGAGAGAGGCCGCGAGAAGTCGCTCGAACCGGATGCGCAGCTCGAGCAGCTCGGGCACAGAGAGCTCCGCCGGGGCCTTCCCCCGGAACAGGTCGCGTACGATGGCCTCCGCCTGCTCGTCCCCGACGTAGTTGTGGACGAGCCGCTCGATCTCCGTGGCCGAGAGAATGGCAGGAGCGCCCACCGGGTGCTTGTCCTCCCCCTGCGCGCCGACGAAGGCCGCCGCCTGCGATCGATCGTCCGCGTCCTGATCGGTGAGGAGCGAGACGAGGACGAAGAGCGCCAGGTTCACGAAGAGCGACCAGAAGATGCCGTGGGTGGTCGGATCGAGGCCGGTGAGCCCGAGCAGCTCCGTCGGCCGGAGCCAGGCGAAACCCCAGGGCCCCTGCTCGAGCACGGACGACGGGACCAGTCCTTCCTTCGCCAGTGCCGGGATGACGAGCGTATATCCCCACAGCGCGAAGCCCGCCGAGATGCCCGCGGTGGCGCCGCGCCGGTTGCCCCGCCGCCAGTAGAGCCCCAGAAGTGTGGCGGGCCCGCACTGGGCCACGGCGACGAACGACAGGATGCCCATCTCGACGAGCAGCAGCTGCCCCCTCTCCATCCGCGCCCATGCGAAGCCAAGGGCCACGACACCCAGCATGGCCACGCGCGTGTAGAGGAGCGTCACCCAGTAGATATCCTCCATGCGCCGCCGGCGCAGCAGCATGGGCAGGACGATGTCGTTGGTGATCATCTTCGACAGGGCCAGGGAATCGACCACGATCATGGCGGTGGCCGCGGAGAAGCCGCCGAGGAACACGACCGCCGAGATGAGCTGGTTGTCGACGGACAGGGGCAGCCGAAGGATGAAGCTGTCGGCCTGGGCCGTGGATTCGGGGAAGAGGATGAGCCCGGCGAACGCGATGGGCAGCACGAAGAGGTTGATGAGCAGCAGGTACAGGGGAAAGGACCACGCCACCGTGTTGACGTCGCGCTCGCGCGGGTTCTGCACCACCAGCACGTGAAACTGCCTCGGCAGGAACATAACCGCCATCATCGAGATCAGGAGGAGCCCTGCCCAGCGCGCGTACGATCCCGTCTCGGGCTGGTCCAGCGTGAGCAGGCGGGACCAGGTGGGATCGGCGGCGATGCGGCCGAAGATCTCGGCGGGCC
>Ga0335070_10002676_pt1 | contig 20686 bp, 19 predicted proteins | sample Lox_Sample_13_FD_206722 | JGI IMG/M metagenome (GOLD analysis project Ga0335070, IMG submission 206722) | Soil microbial communities from Loxahatchee National Wildlife Refuge, Florida, United States - Lox_Sample_1.3 | ecosystem: Environmental > Terrestrial > Soil > Wetlands | place: USA...
GGCCATGGCCGTCAATCCAGTCAAGACACTGCTGCTGACCGAACTTGCGCGGGGCCTGGGGATCACCCTTCGCAATTTCTTCAAGCCGAAGTACACGCTCAACTATCCGGAGGAGAAGACTCCGCAGTCGCCGCGCTTCCGCGGCCTGCATGCACAGCGTCGCTATGCCAACGGACAGGAGCGATGCATCGCCTGCAAGCTCTGCGAGGCCGTCTGCCCGGCAGTCTGCATCACCATAGACTCTGAAGTGGCACCGGATGGAACGCGGCGTACGAGCCGCTATGACATCGACCTCTTCAAGTGCATCTACTGCGGTTTCTGCGAGGAGGCCTGCCCCGTGGATGCCATCGTGCTCACGCGCATCCACGAGTACCACATGGAGCATCGTGGCGAGAACATCATGAGCAAGGACAAGCTGCTGGCGGTGGGTGAGCGTTACGAAGCCATGATCGCGGCCGACAAGGCGGCCGACGCGCCTTACCGGTAACCGACATGCTGGTCGAAGTCCTTTTCTATGTCTTCGGGACGATTCTGGTGCTTGCGGCGCTGGGAGTGATCACGGCGCGCAACCCGGTCTACTCCGCGCTGTTCCTGGTGTTGTGCTTCGTCACCTCGGCAGCCATCTGGTTGCTGGTCGAAGCCGAGTTTCTCGCCGTGGTCCTGGTGCTGGTGTACGTCGGTGCCGTCATGGTCCTGTTCCTGTTCGTGGTGATGATGCTGGACATCAACCTGGAGGAGCTGCGCAGGGGCTTCACGCGCTTCGCCTGGTTGGGCTGGCTCACCGCGCTCGCCGTGATCGTCGAGATCGTCGGCGTGATCTGGGTGCGTGGAATCGGGGTCGACGTAACGCGCTCGCCGACGCCGACCGCGCCTGATTACAGCAACACGCTGGAACTGGGGCGCGTGCTGTACACGAAGTACGCTTATCCGTTCGAACTCGCCGCCGTGCTGCTGCTGGTGGCCATCGTCGCGGCCATCTCGCTCACGATGCGCCGGCGTCCGGGCCTGAAAGTGCAGGACACCTCGGCTCAGGTCGCGGTGCGCGCCAGGGACAGGGTCCGCCTCGTCAGGATGGAAGCGGAGAAGCGCGAATGATCACCCTGTCGCAGATGCTGACCCTGTCGGCGATCCTGTTCGCGCTCTCGGTGGCCGGCATCTTCCTGAACCGCAAGAACGTCATCCTGCTGCTGATGTGCGTGGAGCTGCTGCTGCTGGCGGCGAACTTCAATTTCATCGCCTTCTCGCGCTTCCTGGGTGACATCAACGGCCAGGTGTTCGTGTTTTTCGTGCTGACGGTGGCGGCGGCCGAATCGGCGATCGGGCTGGCCATCCTGGTCGTGCTGTTCCGCGAGCGGCGCAGCATCAACGTCGAAGACCTGAATACGCTGCGAGGGTAAGCGCGCGATGAGTCCCACTGTTCTCGTGCTGATTGCGGCGCTGCCGCTCGTCGGGGCCATCCTCGCGGGCCTGTTTGGTCGCATCATCGGCCGCGTGGGCGCGCATACGGTCACCATCGCGGCGGTCGCGGTCTCCTGCGTGCTGTCGCTGCACATCCTGAAGCAGGTCTACCTGGATGGCGTGCCGGCCTACGATGGTCCGGTCTACAGCTGGCTGGTCAGCGACGGCGTGCATATCGATGTGGGATTCCTGATCGATCGTCTCAGCGCGCTCATGATGGTCGTGGTGACCTTCGTGTCGCTGTGCGTCCACGTCTACACCATCGGCTACATGAGCGATGACCCGGGCTACACGCGCTTCTTCAGCTACATCTCGCTGTTCACGTTCTCCATGCTCATGCTGGTGATGTCGAACAACTTCATGCAGCTGTTCTTCGGCTGGGAAGCGGTGGGCGTGGTGTCCTACCTGCTGATCGGTTTCTGGTACACGCGCCCGAGCGCGATCTTCGCGAACCTGAAGGCCTTCATCGTCAACCGCGTGGGCGACTTCGGCTTCGTCCTCGGTATCGCGGGGATCTTCTACTACACCAACTCGCTGGGTTACGCGGATGCCTTCGCCGCGGCGCCCAAGATCGCTCAGGCGGTGCTGCCGCTGACCTCGACGACGAGCGTCCAGGCTCTGACGCTGATCTGCATCTGTCTGTTCATCGGTGCGATGGGTAAATCGGCGCAGGTTCCGCTGCATGTCTGGCTGCCGGACTCGATGGAAGGCCCGACCCCCATCTCGGCGCTGATCCACGCGGCAACCATGGTCACGGCGGGGATCTTCATGGTGGCGCGGATGTCGCCGCTGTTCGAACACTCGGAGGCCGCACTGTCCTTCGTGCTGGTGATCGGCGCAACGACCGCGTTCTTCATGGGACTGCTCGGCGTCGTCAATAACGACATCAAGCGCGTTATCGCCTACTCGACGCTCTCACAGCTCGGTTACATGACGGCGGCGCTCGGGGCATCGGCCTACGGTGCGGCCATGTTCCACCTGATGACGCATGCCTTCTTCAAGGCGTTGCTGTTCCTGGCTGCCGGGTCGGTGATCATCGGCATGCACCATGAGCAGGACATGCGCAGGATGGGCGGACTGGCCCGCTACATGCCCATCACCGCGGTGACCAGCTGGATCGGGGCGCTGGCCCTGATCGGTACTCCCTTCTTCTCGGGCTTCTACTCGAAGGACACCATCATCGAGGCCATTGGCGAGGCCCATCGGTGGGGTTCGACGTACGCGTACTACTGTGTGTTGGGCGGGGTGTTCGTCACAGCGCTGTACACGTTCCGCATGCTGTTCATGACGTTTCACGGGCGTGAGCGGTTCCACGACGCTGCCGACGAAGATGGCCACGACGCCAGGCATGACGATCACGCTCATCACGGCGGCACGCCGCACGAGAGTCCCGCAGTCGTCACCGGCCCGCTGATCGCGCTGGCCATTCCCTCGGTGCTGATCGGCATGCTGACCGCCGGGCCGATCCTCTTCGGCGGTTACTTCGGCGATTCGATCCAGGTGCTGGAGAAGAATGACGTGCTGCAGGAGCTGGGCCGCGACTTCCGGGGCCCTCTGTCGTTCGCGCTCGGCGGCATGCTGAAGCTGCCTTTCTGGCTCGCGGCAGCCGGCGTGCTCACCGCCTGGTATTTCTTCCTGAAGCGCCCCGAGCTGGCCGACCGGGCGGCGCGCACGTTTGCACCGCTGCGCACCCTGCTGGTCAACAAGTACTACTTCGACTGGTTCAACGAGAGGGTGCTGGCGACCTTCGCGCGCGGACTCGGCTACACCCTGTGGAAGGGTGGTGATCAGGTGCTGATCGATGGCGCCCTGGTGAATGGCTCCGCGGCCACTGTAGGCTGGTTCGGAAGCATCGTGCGGCGTGTGCAGAACGGATATCTGTATGCGTACGCGTTCTGGATGGTGATCGGTCTGGCCGCGCTGCTGGGCTGGTTTCTGGTGCGATAGATAGCAACGGCGGACCTTGAATGCCTGATCTCCTGTCCCTGCTGATCTGGCTGCCCATCCTGGCGGGCGTGCTCGTGCTGCTGCTGGGCGAGCGCAACGTCGCCCTCGGCCGCTGGATCGCGCTGGCGGCTTCCGTGGCGACGCTGCTCCTGTGCCTGCCGGTGCTGTCGCATTTCGATTCCAGTTCCGCCGCTCTGCAGCTTCCCGTGAAGCTGGCCTGGATCCCGCGTTTCAATGCCTGCTACGCCCTCGGGGTGGACGGCATCTCGCTGCCCCTGGTCGTGCTGACGGCCTTCATCACCATTCCCGTGGTGATCGCCGCCTGGACCGTGATCGAGGCGCGGGCGGCCCAGTACTACGCCGCCTTCCTGATCATGGAAGGACTGATGATCGGGGTGTTCTGCGCGACGGATGCGCTGCTGTTCTATTTTTTCTGGGAAGCCATGCTGATCCCGATGTTCCTCATCATCGGCATCTGGGGCGGTCCGCGGCGCGTCTACGCCACGATCAAGTTCTTCCTCTACACCTTCCTTGGCTCGGTCTTCATGCTGACCGCGCTGATCTACATGTACGTCAAGGCAGGTGACTACTCCATCGCCAGCTTCCAGGCGCTGCCCCTGACGCTCACCGAGCAGCGCTGGATCTTCTTCGCCTTCTTCGCGGCTTTCGCGGTGAAGGTCCCCATGTGGCCGGTGCACACCTGGCTCCCGGATGCGCATGTGGAGGCGCCCACGGGCGGTTCCGTCGTCCTGGCCGCCATCATGCTGAAAATGGGTGGCTACGGCTTCCTGCGCTTCAACCTGCCCATCACGCCGGACGCCAGCCGCGAGCTCGACCTGTTCGTGATCGCGCTGTCGCTGATCGCTGTCGTGTACATCGGCTTCGTCGCGCTGGTCCAGCAGGACATGAAGAAGCTGATCGCCTATTCGTCGATCGCGCACATGGGATTCGTGACGCTGGGGGCCTTCGTCGTCTACGAGATCGTGCGCAATACCGGAGCGCTGCAGGGAGCCGGCATGGGCATGGATGGCGCCATGGTGCAGATGATCTCGCATGGCCTGGTGTCCGGAGCCTTGTTCCTGTGCGTCGGTGTTCTCTACGACCGGGTACACAGTCGGCAGATCGCGGACTATGGCGGCGTGATCAACACCATGCCGATCTTCGCCGCCTTCATGGTGCTGTTCGCCCTGGCCAATACCGGTCTGCCGGGCACATCCGGATTCGTGGGTGAGTTTCTGGTGATCCTGGCCAGCTTCAAGGCCAGCTTCTGGTATTCGCTGCTGGCCGCCACGACGCTCATCCTGGGTGCCGGCTACACCTTGTGGCTGGTCAAGCGCGTGGTCTTCGGACCTGTGGCGAACGCGAAGGTCGCCGCGCTCACCGATCTCAATGGCAGGGAATTCGCCGTGCTCGCGGCACTGGCGATCGCCGTGCTGCTGATCGGCGCCTGGCCCGCTCCGCTGCTGAAGATCATGCAGCCCACCATCCATCACCTGGTCGACCAGGCGGTGGCCAGCAAGATCCCGCTGTAGGCGCGCCCGCTACCGGAAAGCTCAAGCAACATGCCCGACACGATGATGACCTGGCAAGGCGTGGCACCGGCGATCCCCGAGATCTACCTGGTGGCCGCGATCTGCGTGATCCTGCTGGTGGATGTGTTCGCCGGCCAGACGCGGCGCTCGCTGACACCCACGCTGACACTGGTCGCGCTGGCTGGCGGCGCGGCCGCGACCGTGCATTACGCCGCGGTGACTCAGCGCCTGGTGCTGTTCAATGGCATGTATGTGGCCGATGAGCTGGCCTACGTGCTGAAGCTGGCGGGTTTCCTGGTCGTGGCCGTGGGGCTGCTGTACTCACGCGACTACCTGGAGGAGCGGGGCATCCTGCGTGGCGAGTACTACGTGCTCACGCTGACGGCGCTGCTGGGCATCTTCGTGCTGGTCTCCGCCAACAGCATGCTGACCGTCTATATCGGGGTCGAGCTGCTCGCACTCTCGGTGTATGCCTTGAGCGCCTTCGACCGCGAGTCAGGCGTGGCCGCCGAGTCCGCCATGAAATACTTCGTGCTCGGTGCCATTGCCTCGGGCGCGCTGCTGTACGGCATGTCGATGATCTACGGCATGACCGGAACTCTCGACCTGCAGGCACTCGCGACCCTGCTGCATGACCCGCCGAATCTCGGCGTGATCGTCGGGCTCGTGTTCATCGTCGTGGCGATCGCCTTCAAACTCGGCGCCGTGCCATTCCACATGTGGCTGCCGGACGTGTATCAGGGCACGCCGACGAGCGTCACGCTGTTCATCGGCACCGCGCCCAAGATCGCCTATTTCGCGCTCACGCTTCGGCTGCTCGCGCAGGGTCTGGGCGGCACCTCGGTCGAGTGGTCCCAAATGCTCGGAGCGCTGGCCGTGCTGACGCTCGTGGTCGGAAATCTCGTCGCGATCGTGCAGACCAACCTGAAGCGGATGCTGGCCTACTCGACGATTTCCAACGTCGGCTTCATCGTCCTGGGCTTCACCGCCGGCACTCCGGGCGGTTATACGGCTGCGCTGTACTACACGCTCATTTACATCCTGGTCGCACTAGGGTCCTTCGGCGTGATCCTGATCGCCAGCCGCAAGGGCTTTGAGGCGGATCATCTGGACCATTACAAGGGCCTGTATAAGCGTGATCCCCTGCTCGCCCTGGTGATGATGATGCTCATGTTCTCGACTGCGGGCGTGCCGCCGTTCGTGGGCTTCTGGGCGAAGCTGCGCATCTTCCAGGCGCTGTGGGAGACGAACCACTTCTGGCTCGTGGTCGTGGCCGCCGCCATGTCCGTGGTGGGCGCGTTCTACTATCTGCGCGTCATCAAGCTGATGTATTTCGATGCGCCGCCGGCGGAATACCCGCCGCCACAGCACTCCGCCGGAGTGCGCATGGCACTCGGCATCAATGCCGCCGCCGTGCTGCTGCTGGGAATACTGCCGGGCCCGCTGCTGGACCTGTGCGCGAGGCTGATTCGATAGCGCCACCTGCGGCGGCGGGGCACATCCTGTGCCTGGGTGGACAACAGCTACTTACGCGGGCGATGCGGATCGAGCAGCGTGGCGATGCTGACGGGCGAATCACCGGCTACACCGAGCATCCAGAAGATCAAGCCCGAAGAGGCACCCCATCCCAGGACCGCCAGTGCCGGAACCAGGCCAAATGGTTCCACGTGCTCGGGGAGATGGGCGAAGGCGTAGGCGAACACGGCGGGCAGCGAGCAAACAGCACCGCCGACGGTGTACTGCCACCAGCTGCGCCACAACTGCCTGCCGAAGAGCAGAACCAGCGGTACCCCGAAGGCGACGGTCGAGACGTAGGCCACGATCAGTCCCAGCGGCATCAGCGCGGGTTCCGCCAGGAAGATCGCCGGATAGAAGCCCGCCAGCAGCGGCGTCAAAAAGAATGCGGTCAGCAGCCGCCGGGGTTCCAGGGTCTGCGCACCACCGTCCGAACCGCCGGGTGAAGCCGGCAGCTGCGTATCGAGCGGTGTGCGCGAGAGCAGCGATCCCATGACGGGAAGCTATATCCGGGCGGCCCGCGACACAACAAGCCGGGCATCCGTATTTAGCGCAACTGAGGTACCCGTCCCGTTTCGGGTCCACCACCGGCGAACAGGACGGCGACGGCGGCGAGCAGACAGAGTCCTCCGGCCACCAGGAAGGCCTGGTCATAACTGCCCTGGAATGTGCGCAAGAAGCCGGCCGCTGCCGCTGCGCACGCTGCGCCGATCTGATGCGCGGCCACGATCCACCCGAATACCAGACCCGCGCGCTCCGCGCCGAAGGCCTGGCGCGCCAGTGCCACGGTCGGCGGCACCGTCGCAATCCAGTCCAGCCCGTAGAACACGGCGAACCACGACAGACCGTGGCCGGCGGAGACGAAGGCGTAGGGCAGGTACAGCAGCGAGAGGCCGCGCAATCCGTAGTAGGCGAACAACAGCAGACGGTTGTCGAAGCGGTCGGACAGCCACCCCGAGCCCGTTGTGCCGATCAGATCGCACACCCCCATGATGGCCAGCAGGCCCGCCGCCTGCACTTCGGGCATCCCGTGGTCCATGCACGCGGGCACCAGATGCGTCCCGACGAGGCCATTGGTGCTGGCACCGCAGATGAAGAAGCTTCCGGCCAGCACCCAGAACACGCGGTTGCCGCTCGCCATGCGCAGAGCCGAGAAAGCGGCCGCGACGGGGTGTTGCACGGGCGGTGGCATGACGTCCGTTCCCTCGGGCGCGCCCAGGGGGCGCAAGCCTTTGTCCCTGGGCCGATCACGCATGTAGACCCATGAGAGGGGCGCCATTAGCAAAGTCGCTGAAGCCATTGCCACGACTGCGGTCCGCCAACCGTGATCGACCACGACCATCGCGAGCAATGGCAGGAACACGAGCTGCCCGGTGGCGGCGCTGGCGGTCAGAAGGCCGAGAGCCAACCCGCGCTGGGCGTCGAACCAGCGCTGCACAACCGTGGCGCCCAGAACCAGCGCAAGCAGACCCGTGCCACAGCCCACAAGCACACCCCACAGCGCCAGCAGCTGCCACGGTTGCCGGATCGTTATCGTGGCAAGCGTTCCAATTCCCAGAAGCAGCGCCGCCGCTGGCATCACCCTTCGGGGTCCATAGCGATTGATCAGACCGGCGGCGAATGGACCGATCAGGCCGTAAAGCAGGATGTTGACGGAGATGGCGACCGAAATCGTCGCCCGCGACCAGCCGAACTCGTGCTCCAGCGGCACGATCAGGATGCTCGGTGTCGCGCGCGTGGCCGCGGAAACGAGCAGGCTGATGAATGTTACGCCCAGGACCACCCAGGCGTAGTGGAGCTTCCTCATGCCGTCAGTCTACCTGCCGGCTTGCGGCTTCGACGGACCCCGGGCGGTCATTTCCGGACGGCTGTCATGCCCGGGCGGCGTGGACGGTTGGCACCCTCGCGGAGCAATTCAGCGGGTTGGCCTTCGGTCCCGGGCCGGGGTCGACCCGACCATCACGGCGCGCCGCTCTGTTCGGCTCAACGCTCCGAGAGAGCGAGTGAATTGCGCCGGTCGCGGAAGATCAGCGGCTTCTCCACTGCGGCATTGCCAGTCAGGAGTCTGCTCGCCGAACCCACCGGTCGCACCTGGTCCGCCTTCGCCACCACCTCGGTGACCAGGTGATGGTGCGGCGAGAGATCGCACACCGGGTCGGTGTTGGCGGGATCGCCGGTGAGCAGGTAGGCCTGGCAGCGGCAGCCGCCGAAGTCGCGGGATTTCTCCGGGCAGCTGCGGCAGGGCTCCTTCATCCAGGCATCGCCACGGTAATGATTGAAACCGGGCGAGTCGCGCCAGATCCATTTGACGGTTGATTCGCGGACGTTTGGAAACGTCAGTCCCGGAAGCATGCGCGCGGCGTGGCAGGGCAGGGCCGTGCCGTCGGGAGTCACTGTCAGGAACACCGAGCCCAGGCCGTTCATGCAGGGTTTGGGACGGTTCTCGAAGTAGTCGGGGACCACGAAGAAGATCTTCATCTTCTGCAGCGGCCGCTCGCGGTAGCGCCGCGTCACTTCCTCCGCGTGCTTGAGCTGCGCGCGGCTGGGCAGCAGCCGCTCGCGATTCTGGAAGGCCCAGCCGTAGTACTGCGTGTTGGCCAGCTCGACGTACTCGGCCTGCATCGCCTCCGCCATCTCCAGGATCTGCTCGACGTGATCGATGTTGAGCCGGTGCAGCACGACGTTGAGCACCATCGGGTACTCGTACCGCTTGATGAGCGCGGCGACCTTCGATTTGAGCTCGAAGGTGCGCGTGCTGCTCAGGAAGTCATTCATCTCGCGCGTGCTGTCCTGGAAGGAGAGCTGGATGTGATCGAGCCCGGCCTGCTTGAGGGCCTGGATGCGCGCTTCGGTCAGCCCGACGCCGGAGGTGATCAGGTTGATGTAGTAACCGAGCTTGTGCGCCTCCGCGACGATGACTTCCAGATCGGGGCGCGACAGCGGCTCACCGCCGGACAGGCCGAGCTGCACCGACCCCAGCGCGCGCGCCTCGTGCAGCACCCGTAGCCAGTCCTCCGTGGCGAGTTCGGGCCCGGTGCGCGCGAAGTCGGTCGGGTTGTAGCAGAACACGCAATGCAGCGGGCACTGATAGGTCAGCTCGAGCAACAGCCAGAGCGGTGGTCCGGGGTGTCCCGGGACGGTCGTCACGAGTGGATCTCCAGCCAGCGCTTTTCGAGCGCGATGCTCACGAAGGCGCAGACATCACCGGTCAACCCGCTGGCATCGAACGCCGTTTCCAGATCGGTCACGATGTCGGCGATGGTCCGGTTGCCGTCGCAGCGCCGCAGGATCTCTCCCGCGCTGCCATTCAGCTTCACCATGCCCTCCGGGTAGAGCAGCACGTGCGCGTTCTGCGCAGGTTCCCACTGCAGCCTGAAGCCGCGGCCGAGACTGGGTTTCGAGTCGGTGCTCAAGGCGCTCACGCATTGACTCCATAACGCAGCTGCATGGCATCGTTCATCTGCCACAGCACGTCCAGCTTGAATTGCAGGATCTGCAGCGCGCGCTCCTGGGCGGGCCGTGTCGTGAACCACTGCAGGGTCGCGGCCAGCCCGAACTCCACGTCGCGCCGCGCGAGACTGACGCGGCTCTGGAAGTAGCGCAGGCCCGTCTGATCGATCCAGGGATAGTGCTCGGGCCAGTTGGCCAGGCGTTGCTTGTGAATCTCGGGCGCGAACAGCTCGGTCAGCGAAGCACACACCGATTCCTGCCACGGCGAGTGACGCGCGAAGTTGACATACGCGTCCACCGCGAAGCGCACGCCTGGCAGCACGTCCACGAGACTCTCGACGTGCGCGCGCGTGAGGCCGACCGCCTCCCCCAGTTTGAGCCAGGAATCGATGCCACCCGGATCTTCGCCGTAACCATCGTGATCGAGAATGCGCTGTACCCAGGACTTGCGCACGGCGCGGTCAGGGCAATTCGCGAGGATGGCGGCGTCCTTGATCGGAATGTTGATCTGGTAGTAGAAGCGGTTGGCGACCCAACCGCGAATCTGCTCGGGCGTGGCGCGCCCGGTGTTGAGCATGACGTTGAACGGGTGGTGGATGTGGTAGGCACGGCCCTTCTCGCGCAGGCGCTGCTCGAACTCAGTCGGGGTCCAGGCCGCATCGCCGGCAGTTCGCGCCGTATCGTTCACAGGTTCAGCTCCATTCCGTCCCACGCCACTTCCACGCCGCGCCGCGCGAGTTCGGCGGCCTGCGGAGAGTCCTCATCGAGGATGGGGTTGGTGTTGTTGATGTGGATGAGCACGCGGCGTGTCCCCTGCGGCAGCTTCTCCAGCCACTCCAGCATACCGCCCGCGCCGCTTTGTGGCAGATGGCCGATCTCGCGCGCGCGCCTGCGTGAGGCGCCCAGCTGGATCATCTCCTCGTCGGTCCAGAACGTGCCGTCCACCAACACGCAGCTCGCCGACTGCATATGGGCCCACACCCGTTCGTCCATGCTGCCGAGGCCGGGTGCGTAAACGGCGGACCGGCCCGTCACCCCATCGGTGATGACCAGCGCGACATTGTCTCCGGGTATCGGCGAATCGCGATTGGGGGAATAGGGCGCCGGCTTGCCCGCCACGGGTAAGCCCTGCCAGGTGACGCCGTACACGCCTTCGACCTCGAAGCGCTCGCCGCTCAAGGGGATGGCGTGCCGTCGGACGCCGCAAAAGTGCTCCAGCACCTTCAGGATGGGATTGCCGCGTGTCAGGTCGGTGTAGGCGGCGTCGGTGCACCACAGAGGCCAGGGGCGCGAGGCCTCCCGCAGCATGTATAGGCCGGTGGTGTGATCCACCTGCCCATCGACCAGGACGATCCCGGTAATGGCACAGTCCCTCAGGGAACGGGCCGGCTGGAAGGGGGGATAGGCACGAAGCTGTACGGCGATATCGGGCGAGGCGTTGACGAGAGCCCACCCTTCCCCCGCGCTGCCGCGGACGGCGATCGACGATTGGGTTCTTGCGCGGGCTCTGAGGGTTCCCGCGCGCAGCCCGGCGCAGTTCCGGCAGTTGCAATTCCACTGCGGGAAACCACCGCCGGCGGCGGCTCCCAGCACCCGGATCTTCACGCTGAACCGACGATCAGGCGCAGCCCGCGGTGAGGCGGGCCGTCACCCGGCTCAACGATCAGCGATTGGCGATGTACATCGTGATTTCCATGCCAAAGCGCATCTCGGTCGCTTGCGGTGTTTCCCACTTCATGATCTTGCTCCTCGATGGATTGCCGCCGGAGGTCATCTTCCACCCACCAGGCCGGCTGGCAACAGGGGATCATCATTAAACTCGCCTCATGATTTTCATGAGCTGAGGGGCGGTACACTGCCCGCTCGCATGAAGCTGCGCACCCGACTGAACCTGGTGGTCTCCGGCCTGACGGCCATGTTCGTGATCGGGCTGATCGTGACCGAGATCCAGGACACCCGTTCCTCGGTGCGCGAGGAGATCGAGGCCGCCAACCTGGTCACGGCCCAGCTCCTCGGGCGACTGGCGTCAATCCATTCCACTGAAGGCGGCTCGGATGTGGTGCGCCAGCTGTTGCAGCAGCTCGGCCATGTGCGGGCCAATGACATCACCTTGATCTCCCCCAGCGGTTCGGTGCTATACCGCTCGCCGCCGCCCACCTACAAGGCGGGACGTGCCGCACCCGATTGGTTCGAACGGCTGCTCGAGCCTCGGGCAGCCCAGCAGATGTTCGCCCTGCCGGACGGCGTGCAGTTGGTGGTCCGCGCCGATCCGTCGCGGGCCATCCTGGATGCCTGGGACGTGCTGTCCCGGCTGTTCCTGATTGGTGCGCTGATGCTGGTCCTGGTCAACGCGCTGGCCTTCTGGCTCGTGAGCCGGGCTCTGGCGCCGTTTCCCGTCATCGCGGCGGGCCTCGCGCGGATCGAGGAGGGCTCGCTCGACTTCCGGCTTCCCGCTCTGGCGGGTGCGGAGGCGAGCGCCATCGGGGCCGCGTTCAACAGGATGGCGCAGGCAGTGCAGGACAAGGTGGCGGCCGAGCGCAAGGCACGCGAGGTCCAGACTCAGCTGGATGAGGGTCGTGACCTGGCGCGGCTGGTCGAGCAGCGTGTCGAGGAGGAGCGGCGTCTGATCGCGCACGAACTGCACGATGAATTCGGTCAATCGGTCACCGCGATCCGCTCGCTGGCCATGGCCATTGCCAAGCAGACTGACAACGATCCGATGGCCGATGCAGCGCGGCTCATCTCTGATGAGGCAGGACGCCTCTACGACGCCATGCACGGACTCATTCCGCGCCTGGTACCGCTCACGCTGGACACCCTCGGTCTGGCGGATACCCTAGAGAATCTGGTACGCGACTGGCAGCGACGCTATCCAACGGTGACGCTCTCGGCGCGCAATGACCTCACCGCAGAGTTGGGTCCGACCGTGACTTTGGCCATCTACCGCGTGGCCCAGGAGGGACTCATCAACGCGCTTCGCCATGCACAAGCCTCGCGCGTCGATATCGAGGTACAGGCGACCAGTGAGCGCATCGTGCTGACCGTGACCGATGACGGCGTGGGACTGCCACCGGACTGGTCACGTCCGGGACATTTCGGGTTGCGGGGCCTCGCTGACCGGGTCGAAAGCCTCGGTGGTCAGTTCACCGTGGAGAATCGGCAGTCGGGCGGCGTGCTGCTGACCGCGGCGATACCTCTCGCGGAGCGCGCATGACACGGGTTCTGCTGGTAGACGACCATGCGGTCGTGCGCACGGGATTCCGACTGCTGTTGCAGTCGCAATCCGACATCAGTGTGGTGGCGGAGGCGCAGTCGGGCGAGGCCGCGTGTCAGATTTACGCGGAAGTTGCGCCTGATGTAGTCGTGATGGACCTGGGAATGCCGGGGATGGGTGGCCTGGAGGCCCTGAAGCGCATCAAGGCGCGTGATGCCGCGGCGCGCATCCTGGCGCTTTCAGCTCATGATGATCCCATGCATGCGCGCCGCGCGCTGCGCGAGGGCGCGCTGGGCTTCCTCTCCAAGCGCTCGGCGCCCGAAGTGCTCATCGAGGCTATCGCCTCGGTGGCCGCCGGCCGGCGCTATATCGATCCGGGCCTGGCGCAGAAGCTGGCCCTCGCGGAGATCGAAGGGGCGGCGCGCTCGCCGCTCGAACAGCTTTCCGAGCGTGAGTTCGAGGTGTTCATCCGCCTGGCCAGCGGCGCCACGGTGCAGAAGATCGCCGATGACCTGAAGCTGTCGGCCTCGACCATCGGCACGCATCTCTACAACATCAAACAGAAGCTCGGCGTGGTCAACCAGTCCGAGCTCACCCTGCTGGCCATCCGCCACGGCCTCATCGAGGCCTGAGCGGACCCCGCGACACCCCGTACCCCGGAGCGATTTCCGTGGCAGCGCGCGCAACAGTGGCAGCGCGCGGAACAGTGGTGGCGCGCGGACTGTGGTGGCGCGCCGGCGGTCGCTATCAGCCGCCGCCGAGCATCTTCTTCAGATTGCCCAGGCCCCCGTCGTAGACGCCCGACACCAGCTTCACCGCGCCGGCGTCACTCTCCGCCTCGGGCGGGTTGTCGCTGGTGTTCTTGCGCTTGAAGGTGGAGCTCCACGTGACGTGCGAGCCGCCGTTGCGGCCGGGTTTGACCGACAGGTGCGAGACGTAGCTGGTGATGGGCAGCGGTGAGTCGATGATGCGATAGCGAAAGGAGTGGGTGGCCTCATCGAAGGCCAACAGCTCTTCCGTGAAGGTTGGGCCATCCTTGATGGTGAGCGCGCGTACCGCGCCGGGCTGGTTGTTGGTGCCCTTGATGATCTCGTCCTTGGCGAAGCCGGGGTGCCACTTGTTGAGTCCGTCGAAGTCCTTCACCGTCGCCCAGACCTTGTCCACCGGTGCGGCCACATCCACGGACTTCACCACCTTGAGCGTCTTGGGAGGATCCGCGAAGGCGGCTGCGGACACGGCCAATGCCAGCACGGCGCCGGCGAGCACAACGTTCTTCATGAAACTCTTCCCCCTCGCGCGCTGCGCGACCCTGACCTGTATACGGCTGATCGACCGACTATAGCGCACTCGCCGTGACCCGGTGCACTAGGGCGGCGATGTATGGTGGCTGTTCCCGCCGCCGTAGGTTTTCTCACCGGATTCGATACGCAAAGTGAGCCGATTCTGGAACGGCGGCAGCGGGCAGGTCGCAAAATCGTTGAACGCGCAAGGCGGGTTGTACGCCTCGTTGAAATCCACCCGGGTTGCGTAACCGCCCGAGGTAAGTTCGGGTAGCGGGACGCGCAGGAAGCGGCCGCCGCCATAACTCTCCTTCCCGCTGGTACCGTCCGCCAGCATCACGAACAGGCTGTCATCGTTCGGAGATTCGAGGATCGTGTCCAGACGCCACTCGTGTCCGTCCTTGCTGAACACGATCGCGCCTGGCGAGTCCATGTTCTGCTCGAGGCCCAGGATGTTGACGATGCGAATGGAGCGGTGTGGCGTGTAAGGCTCGAAGCGGGCCGTCAGTGCCCAGGCGTCGTTCACTGGAAAGTATTCGATGGGCTGGAAGTTGCGGCGACGCGGACTGTCCAGGTCCCGGATGCGCACTCCCAGCTTGCCTGCGCGTTCGATGATGAAGAATCGCAGTGAACCGCTGGCAAGCACCGTGGGTTCGCCCTGCATGTCGCTGATCATCTGCACAGTGGATATCGGCTGACCGTCGTATGTGATGCCGGAGCCGGGGGCGGCCGTGAAACGCACGTTCTGGCCGTCACGGACAAAGGTCCCGGCGACGGCCGGCAAGCCTGGATGGGCCAGGACCAGGTGGTTGCCAGCCGCGCTGCCGAAGGAGTTGTCGCCCGGATCCAGCCACAGCAGACCCACCAGCGTCAGCCATCCGTCTGCGGAAGTGAGTTCGGCGACTCGCGCAGCCCGCCACTGCAGGACTCGGTCCAGCTCGTCATGGGCGGCTGCCTGCACCCCCGCCACGAATCCGGTCAAGCCCAAGCCCACGAGAAGCGCCAATCTCGTCATAATAGGACCTTTGACAACTGAACCATTGGGGGATGATGGCATGCAATGGCGTCTTCTTGCAGTTGCGGCGGCCGTGCTCGGCGCGGCTGTGGCCCAGGCCGATACGGATGCGCAGTCCAACGCTCTCGCGCGTGAGATTTTCCGCGAACTGATCGAAATCAACACCACCGAATCGGTCGGGCGGGTGACGAGCGCCTCCGAGGCCATGGCGCAACGGCTGCGCGCGGCCGGTTTCACCGACGCGGATCTGCAGATCCTGGGGCCCAACGAACGGAAGAGGAATCTGGTGGTGCGCCTCAAGGGCAGCGGCAGGCACAAGCCCGTGCTGCTGATCGGCCATCTGGATGTCGTGGAGGCGCGGCGCGAGGACTGGAGCACGGATCCCTTCAGGTTCATCGAGCAGGATGGCTATTTCTACGGCCGCGGTACCCAGGACATGAAGAGCGGCGATGCCATCATGATGAGCACGCTGATCCGGCTGAAGAGGGAAGGATTCCGCCCCAGCCGCGACATCATCCTGGCGCTCACCGCGGATGAGGAGAGCGGCAGCTCCAACGGCGTGCAGTGGCTCCTGCAGAACCACCGTGAACTGGTCGATGCCGAGTTCGTGTTGAACCACGATGGCAACTCGATCACATCCGACCACGGCAAGCCCGTCTACTTCGAGGTGGATGGGACCGAAAAGGTGTACGGCGACTACCTGCTGACCGTCGTCAATCCCGGTGGCCACAGCTCCCTGCCGGTGCCGGACAACGCGATCTATCGGCTGGCGGCGGCGCTCACGCGGCTGTCGAAGTACGAATTTCCGTTCGAGCTGAACAGTGTGACGCGCGGCTACTACGAGAGCATGGCCAGCATCGAGACGGGCGAGCGGGCGGCTGACATGCGGGCGATCCTGCAGACGCCGCCGGATCCGCAGGCGATAGCGCGACTCTCCCACGATCCGATGGATCACTCCATCATGCGCACGACGTGCGTGGCGACACGGCTGCTGGGCGGACATGCCAACAATGCATTGCCACAGCGGGCCCAGGCGACTGTGAATTGCCGCATCCTGCCGGGTCACTCGCCGGAGGAAGTGCGCCAGACGCTGATCGGCGTTCTCGCCGATCCGCAGGTCACCGTGCAGGCTTACGACGAGCAGGGCGAGGTGCGCGATACAGCCTCCGATCGGCGCGGCTACCCGCCACCACCCCTGAATCCCGAGGTGATGAAGCCACTGGCCAAACTGGTGGCGCAGATGTGGCCGGGCATAAAGGTCGTTCCGGCAATGTCGGCTGGTGCCTCGGACGGCGTCTACACCAGCGCGGTGGGGTTGCCGACCTACGTGATCGCCGGTATCGCCATCGACAGGGATAACCAACGGGCCCACGGCCGCGACGAGCGGCTGGGCGTGGATTCCTTCTATCGGGGCAATGAGTTCTTCTACCGCTACATCAAGACGCTCACGGCGCACTGAGGGTCATGCAGAAGTCTGAAGCAGCCGCGTCTCCGGGCGCGCGGCCGCTTCAGCTGCTGTCCCGTCAGGATCTGCTGACCCGCTTCAGCGCCGCGCTGACCGCAGGCGACGGTGGGGCGGGCGCCCACTGCCTGCACGAACTGTGGATGCGCGGGGAATGGCCGGCGAACATCGAGATTGGTCTGGAGCGCCTCTGGCAACACGCCGCCCGAACGATCCCGGACTGGCTGCCCATGCGCTACATCGACTGGCTGCCGCTGGCCTACGAGGTGAGCGCGCGGTTTACTGCAGCGCACAAAGGCCGGACCCATGTCTATCTCATCCTGCTGGACTACAGCGACAGTCGCCCCGAACCGTATGGTGTGTACGTGGGCATGAGCCACTACAGTCCGGCCGAACGCTTCGATCAGCACAAAGCTGGAATCCGCGCCGCGGGCAGCGTGCTCAAGCGGGGCCTCGAAGTCCTCACCGGGCCGACGCTGCACCTGCAATACGTGGCGCGGCGCGAGGCAGCCAGGATCGAGGCCGAGCTGGCGCAGGCGCTCGCCGACGCCGGGCTGTTCGTGCAGGGTGGGCACTGACACAGCGCGGCAACTCGCAGCAGTCGGCGCACAGCAGGGGCCGCCCGGTTCACGCTGTTCGCGAGTTCGAACACCCATGCCGCATGGCCGCAATGTGCACCGCGCCCGACCGGCTCACGGCGCTGTGGCGCATACTCCCTGCCGCTTGCCTGGACACAAAGGATGGGACGGTAATGAGTGGAACGCCGAATGCGGCGCGCGCGCCGGTGTCCTCCGAGGGCTCCGCAATTGCGGATGACGGCAGACGATTCGTGGATGAGCTGGCCAGCCGCGTCGGCTCGCTCGGAGTTGAACTCGCGGATGTCGCCGGGCATCTCGAGGATGTTACCCACCGCGTTTCCAATCAGGCCGACCAATTCAAGCAACTGCAGCAGGCCGCCGAGACCATGGTGTCCGGCAACCGGGAGATCGACCGCGCCGCACGCGAGGCCCAGCAGGCCGCTTCCGCCGCTGGCAGTGAGATCGCTGAATCGCGCACGCTGATCGGCGGCGCGGTACAGCACATCACCGACCTCAGCGGTGCCGTCGGGCATATCGAAGAACGCCTTGGATCCTTCAGCACGCTGCTGAAGCAGATCGGTGGTGTGGCCAGCGACATCGAACGCATTGCGAAGCAGACGCGACTGCTGTCACTGAACGCGGGCATCGAGGCCGCGCGGGCAGGCGAGGCCGGCCGCGGGTTCGCAGTCGTCGCGGGAGAGGTGAAGAGCCTCGCGGAGGAAACACGCATCGCGACGGATCGCATCGGCCATATCGTCCGCGCCCTCGGCGACCAGATCGAAGGCCTCATCAAGGAGAGCGGCGAAGCCACCCGGCACGCCGGTCATGCCGGTTCGGGAACACAGAAGGTCAACGGTGTGATCGTGCGTGCGCACGATGCATTCAACACGGTCAACCGCGAGATTGACGCGATCGCCCAGTCGGCTGCCGACAACCTGCAGGCGTGCGATCGCACCCTGTCAGAGCTGGGCGACCTCGCGGGCGGTGTCGAGTTGACCTCGGGCAACCTGCGCACCGCCGACCAGCGCATCGAGAACCTGCTGGAACTCAGCGAGACGCTGATCGAGTACATCGCGGAGAGCGGCATCGAGACCGCCGACACGGCGATCATCCGCGCAGGAGTGGACACCGCAGGGCGCATCGCGGCGGAGTTCGAAGGGGCGATCGCGCGCGGCGAGATTACCGCGGCGCGACTGTTCGACGAACGCTACCGCGAGATTCCCGGCACCAACCCGCAGCAGTTCCTGACGGACTACGTGCAGTTCACCGATCGCATCCTGCCGCCCATCCAGGATCCGGTGCTCAAGATCGATCCGCGCATCGTCTTCTGTGTCGCCTGGGCACGCGGTGGCTATCTGCCGACGCACAACCCGGAATACTCCAAGCCGCAGGGCAAGGACCCGGCGTGGAATGCCGCCCACTGCCGCAACCGACGTGTATTCAACGATCGCGCCGTGCAGAAGGTGGCGCGCAACACCAAGGCGTTCCTGCTGCAGACCTACCGCCGTGACATGGGCGGCGGCCGGTTCATGCTCATGAAGGATCTGTCCGCGCCGATCTTCGTGAACGGGCGGCACTGGGGCGCATTGCGCATCGGCTTCCGGCACAAATAGCTTGGGGCCGGATTCGCGGCCCTGATTCGGAGGGCGTAGATGATGGGTCAACGGCAACGAGCCGTCGCAGGCCGACGCTATTTCAGCGAGAGCTCCACGCGCACCTTGCCCGCCGCGGCGGCTGGCTGCGCCTGGCTGCCGATGACGAACACGCGTGACGGATCGATCTGTCCGCCGCCCAGCAGGGCATCCTGGATGCTCTGCGCCCGGCGCTTGCCCAGAGACTCCAGATCACCGTCCGCCACCGTGATCTTCGCCAGCAACGCGGACTCCAGGTCCGAATTAGGCGGCCCGTAATCGGTTCCCGGGGTTTTCTTCCTTTCAGCTTCCTGCGCGGCCTTGACCGAGTCGGGCAGGGGCGCGTCCTTGCCGAGATCGTTGCGGTATTGCTGGACCAGCAACCGGAATCGCTGCGCGGGATCGGTGAGAGCAACCGGCAGGGCGTTCGCAGTCTCCGCCGGTGCAGCAGCAGCCGCTCCGGCGCTGCCGCTGCCTGAAGGCTGACCTTGCTGTGCCTGCGCCGCGGGCCGGCCCGTGGGGGCCGCCTGTCCGGCGGCCGGCGCGGCTGGCATGCTCCTGCCATGATGGTGGCCGGTACCCGCACCCTGGCTGAGTGCCAGCAGCCGCTCGTTCAACTGCGCGGCCGCCAGTCCCGGCCGATCCAGGTCGGCCGCGTACGTCACGGGCACATCCAGCTGCAGTTGGGTCTTCTCCTGCAGCGCCTTCACGAGCGCCTGCAGCTTCTGCTGCTGCGCCGGATCGAGTTCGGCGCTGCCCGGGGCGAACTCGATGAAGTTCAACTGCTCGCCACCGCCGAACAGATGCCCGATGAGGGCGAACGGCGCGGTGGCGATCCTGGTCAGTACCCCGACCACGACTTTCCAGATGAGCGGACCCAGGCGGAATTTCGGGTCATCCAGACTGCCCGTCACCGGCAGGTCGAGATCGATCACGCCGTTGCGGTCCTTGAGCAGCGCGATGGCGATCTTCAGGGGCAGATGGATCGCATCGGGGCTCTCTACGCGCTCGCCGAGTTCGAGCTGGTCGATCACCACCTTGTGCTGGGCATCGAGCTTGCGGTGATCGATCTTGTAGCCGATGTCCACCGACAGCTTGCCCTTCTCGATCTTGTATCCCGCGAAGCGGCCGGAGTAGGGCGTGACACTGGTCATGTCCACGCCCTTGAAGCTCATGTGGATGTCGGAGTAAGCCGTCGCCGCCAGCGGATTGACTTCGCCCCAGATGTGCACGGGGGCGTAACGATCCACCTTGCCAGTCAGTTCCACTTTGGCGCGCGCGCTGGGATTGGAGGACAGGCCGAGCACCGAGCCGCCGAGCGTCTGGATGCCCACCGCGAAGTTGGGCTGGATCCAGTAGTCCGTATAGTTGGCCGAGCCGTTGTCGACGTGAATGGCATCGATGGCGATGGCCATGGCACCGGCGACGGATTGCTGTTGCGGCTCGGGCTTCCCGGAGTGGCCGCGCGTGCGGCGGCGATCCTTCGATTTGCTTGCCGGGGTCTTCGAGTCACTCGATGTTGTTGCCGTCGCAGCCGTAGCGTCGGTTGCTGCCGCTGTAGCCGCCACCCCGGATTCTGCGCCCGGCTGGGTTACGGCTGCCGT
>Ga0335070_10002677_pt1 | contig 20674 bp, 16 predicted proteins | sample Lox_Sample_13_FD_206722 | JGI IMG/M metagenome (GOLD analysis project Ga0335070, IMG submission 206722) | Soil microbial communities from Loxahatchee National Wildlife Refuge, Florida, United States - Lox_Sample_1.3 | ecosystem: Environmental > Terrestrial > Soil > Wetlands | place: USA...
CAAGCCCAAGGTCATCAGCGGGCAAGTTGTTCCCTTGTCCCCGGACGAACCTCGTTTCGCTTGGGTCTCCCATCGTCTCGCCCTCGAAATAGGTTTTGGTCAAATCATGCAAGTGACCTCATGCGATCGCACCGATTAGCGTCAGGCAGTTTTGCTGCTTTGCAGGCGCTGGAGCCGATTTTTTGGGCTGTCATAAAATGGAAACAAGAAGTGGGTAATATGGTTTCGATTACCGTAACGTCATTAATGATGGGAAGCTGGAATGGCCTCTGAAGTCAAAAGATATCGAGAACTGGGCACCCTTATCCGTGCTGCACGGGCTGAATTAGGCGCACGGCAAATGAGTCTGATCGAAGCCCAGGAACGCGAACTCGACCCAGATGAGTTGGATGTTCAGATCGCCAATTTGGGATGCCAAATTGCCGAGTGGAAACGCGAATACGAGAGTCTGTTTCGCTATATCGTTGGGAAGGAGGAAACCGCGTTAATGTTCTCCGTTGACTGTTCCCGTATCTTGGATGGGGTGAAAGCGGAGACAATTGCCAGAACGCCAGCCAAAGGAAATGGCGATTCAGGTTCCCAATTCGTCAATTGCCTGGCTCGATAGGCCTGCCCTAATGCGCTGGCAACCCGCCGTCGGAGAGACTATCAGACGCGATGGTCGTCCTTCATTAAATACCCGTTTGGAGGTATTGCGGATGATGGTCAGTTGACGCGGCGTTGTGACGACCATCAAGATGAGCCATGCGTCTCTTAATGTCTCTTAATAAGGTGGCGTGTGACGTACCGGGGAAAATCCGGCAGGTGGTATGGAGTCTATCCATGCGGTACTGTGAGAGCTAGGGTGCCGCCTTCGCTGCCGAAACGTGCCGATTGGAATCTTGTTTTATCCGCGGCGCATTGACGGACATCACGTCCGAATCAGAGATCGAAAGGGCCGTTCCTCTGTGCGCATTAATTGGCGCGCAACGGAATGGGAGAACATCCATCCAACTATTGGAGTGATACGATGGCTAATGTATCCAAAAAATTCAGTCAAGAACCTATCGCCACAACGCAAACGAATGAACCGGTCCTGCGGTCTGTGAAGGCTGATGTCGTGCACCTCGAACCTGAATTATTTCGCCAGATGGTCGCGGCGCGTGCCTTTTACAAGGCGGAACAGCGGGGTTTTGAGCCCGGTCATGAATTAGAGGATTGGCTTGAAGCCGAACAGGAACTTCTCGCCGATCCCGCTTTGCTCGAAAAAGGAAAGGATTAGCAAGCAAATCCCCATCACTTTTCCGTCGTGCGTTGACACTGACCGGGGCACGCTTCTGCTGCACCACGGAAAGAGCGCCTTGCATCCCGGCGCCCACATTCGATAGGACTGCAGCACAAGAAGGGCTTTGCCCGGTCAGCGTCGAATCTCAAGTCCCAATGAAAACCCGGACGACGCAATCTAGACGTGATTTTCTAAAATACATGGGCGGTCTGGTCGCTGTAGCCGCCGTACCGCGGTTGTGGGCCAAGCCTGCGTTCCAAAAGCACCCATTTACGCTTGGCGTTGCCTCCGGCTATCCGACTCCTAGCGGCGTCGTGCTGTGGACACGGCTGGCGCCTGAGGCTTTGCAGCCGGATGGTGGCATGCCGCAAGTTGCCGTGCCCGTGCGGTTCGAGGTTGCGGAGGACCAGGCCTTTCGTCGGATCATCGCCAAGGGGCTGAGCTATGCAACGCCCGATTGGGCTCACTCCGTGCACGTCGAAGTTGACGGCCTGCAACCTGACCGCTGGTACTGGTATCGCTTTCTCGCTGGGGAAGCCACGAGTCCGGTCGGGCGCACCCGGACGGCGCCGGCGCTCGGTGTCGTGCTATCACGGCTCCGCTTTGCCTTCGCCTCCTGCCAGCAATACGAGCAGGGTTACTATGCCGCCTACCGGCACATGCTCGCCGACGAACTCGATCTGATCGTGCACCTCGGAGACTACATCTACGAGTCGTCGTGGGGTACAAATCACGTTCGCAAGCACGAGGGGCCGGAACCCGTTACCCTGGCAGATTATCGGGCCCGCTTTGCCCGCTACAAGAGCGATCCAGACCTCCAGGCCGCACATGCGTGTTGTCCCTGGCTGGTCATGTGGGACGACCACGAAGTCGAAAACGATTACGCCAATGCAAACTCGGAGAACGGCGACGAGCCGCGCTGGTTCCTCGAGCGCCGCGCCGCGGCCTATAAGGCCTATTACGAGCACATGCCGCTTCGGCGCGCGATAGTGCCCTTGGGGCCGGACATGCGGATGTACGAGCGGGTGCCGTTCGGCGGTCTCGCCGAGTTCAATATGCTCGACGATCGCCAATACCGTACGCCACAACCCTGCCCGCGTCCTGGGCGTGCGGGTTCAAACCTCATCGAGAATTGTGCGGAACGGCTCAGTTCCGAGGCCACTTTGCTCGGCGCGCGGCAGGAGCGCTGGCTTGAGGCAGGACTTGCTGCGAGTAAAGCGAAGTGGAATTTCCTGGCCCAACAGACGCTCATGGCGCAGGCGGATCGCAAGGCCGGGGATGGCCAGATCTTCTACTCCGACGGATGGGACGGCTATCCTGCGGCGCGCCGCCGCCTGCTCGACTTCCTAGCGCAAGCTAAGCCGGCCAATCCCGTCGTCATCGGCGGCGACGTCCACTCGTTTTGGGTTAACGACTTGAAGCCCGACTTTGATGCCGCCGACTCGCCGATCGTCGCCACCGAGTTCGTGGGGACTTCCATCAGCTCACAGCCGCCGCCCGAAGACGTCATTCAGACATCGAAGAACGAGGGAGCGCGTCACATTCATTTTGCGACCGGTCTTTATAGGGGTTACGTACGGATGGAGGTTACCCCCACCCTGCTCAAAGCAGACCTACGCGCGCTTGCCGATGTGCGGAAGCCGAACTCGCCCTGCGACACACTCACGTCATGGGTGGTGGAGGACGGCAGACCGGGTGCCAAACCGGCCTGAAAGCCGCCTGATTGAATCCCACCATTGGGGCGGCGCCAAGATGCCTCTAAAAGGTCTTTGCTCTGATAGCGCGCAACAGCGGGGCGGGGTACCCTCTGTTCTACTGCGTCGCTTAGACGCTTGAAACGTGGCGCCGATGGTCGGAAGCCGAGGCATGATGGCCAACGCTGCCGCAGGTTCACGCGCCGATACGGCTTGAGTAGAGAGCGAACAACGCAGTCTGGCTGAACCGATACACCGATGACCCCGACCCGCAAGATGGCTCGCTTCCTCGCCTCACGGCTGATTGGCAGCTTGCTCGCCGGGTGTGCCGCCCTCCGCCCGCTGCCGCTGCCAACGACCATCGAGCAGCGCATCGCGGCCATGCCGACCGCCTATCTGCCGCTGCGCGACCGGGTGGTGATCCACTGGGATGACCATCAGATCCCGTTTATCGAGGCTGCCGATGACGATGATGCGGCATTTGCCCTCGGCCTCGTCCATGCCCACCTGCGCCTCGGCCAGATGGCCGTTTATCGGCGCATCGCCCAGGGCCGGCTCGCCGAGATGGTTGGACCTCTCGCGACCGATATCGATCACGGCATCCGCATCCTCGATTACGGTCGCGCCGCCGGCGAAATCGAAGCCTCACTGCCGCCGACAACGCGGCGTTGGCTCGACCGCTTCATCGAGGGCATCAATCACTACCAGGCCCGAGTCCGGGAACTGCCTTATGAATACGCCGTCTTTGGCCTCGAACCTGAGCCGTGGACGCCGCGCGACATCCTGACGTTCAGCCGGCTCGCCGGCACGGATGTCACCTGGCTTGTCTGGTTCAACCTGCTGAAGCTGCGCGAGCGCGCCGATTGGCCGCGTCTGTGGGCGCGTCTGGTCGAAAACGGCAGCGACCCGACGCCGAGCCCGGAGACGGCCGGCGGTCCCGCCCCCCTGGCAAGCCTGCTTACCGGCATCATCCGCTCCGGCAGCAACAGCATAGCGATCGCGGGCCGGCGGTCCCGGTCGGGTGCGGCGATGATTGCGAGCGACCCGCACCTCGGCATTAGCCTGCCGAATACTTGGCTAATCGTCGGCCTGAAATCACCCTCCTATCACGTTGTCGGCCTGATGGCCCCGGGACTGCCGGTGTTCGCCGTCGGCCGCAACCCTGCGATCGCCTGGGGTGGCACCAACATGCGGGCGGCGGCTAGCAATCTGGTGGATCTCTCCAGCCTGCCCGCTGCCGAAATCAACGCACGGCAAGAGAACATCCGGGTTCGCGGGTGGTTCGATCGTACGGTCACCTTGCGCAACTGCCGGTGGGGACCGGTTCTCTCTGATGCCCCACAGCTGGCTGATTTCAAGCTGCCACCGATCGCCCTGCGCTGGGCTGGCCATCAGGCGAGCGACGCGGTGACCGCCTTCCTTAGGGCCTCTCGGGCAGAGACGTTTGCCGAGTTCCGCCAGGCGTTCGATGGCTTCGCCGTGCCCGGCCAGAACATGCTGTTCGCCGACCGCGATGGCAACATCGGCCAGGTCATGGCCGTGCGCATTCCTGATCGTGGCGGCCCGCCGCCCAACGACCTGATCGTAACGGGGGCTGAAATGGAGCGGATGTGGAAACACCTGCGAGGCCCCGGCGATCTGCCGTTCAGCGTCAACCCGGATAAGGGATACTTGGCGTCCGCCAACAATCGACCGACCAACGGTGCGCCGCCAGTCGGCTACTTTTTTTCGACTGACGACCGCGTCGAGCGCATGGCTGAACTGGTGGAAAGGGCCGGGACCGTCGGCGTAGCCGACTTGGCCGCGCTGCAACAAGACGTTTACGTCGCCTCGTCGGTGGCGCTGCGCGATCTGCTGGTGCGCAAGATCGAGGTCCTCGATGTCCACACAAACGCCTCTCCCCCTGCACGAAGGGCGTTGGCACTCATACGCGACTGGGACGGCAACTACCGGCGGGACTCGCAGGGAGCGGTCGCCTTCGAGCTGTTCCGGTTTGCGTTTGCCTCTTCGTTCTCTGCGACAATCCTGGATGAGGCCGACTGGGCGGCTTTTGCCAACGTCGGAAAAGTCAAGTCTCTCCTGGAGGAAGACATCGAAGCCTCGGACCCCAACGCACTTGCCAGCCAACTCAAAGAATCGCTGGCATTCGCCGGCGGGGCCATCGCCAACTTCGCCACCTGGGGTGACATGCACCGGCTCGGGTTGCAGCATCCTCTCCATGTCCTTCCCATCGTTGGGCGTCGCTTCCGTTTCGCCGACTATCCGATCGGGGGTAGCACGGAATCGCTGATGAAGACCGTGCACGGCAAGACAGACAGGCGCCATTACACGCACTATGGCGCAAATGCCCGGCACATCTCCATTCTTGCCGATCCCGACGCTAACTACTTCGTACTGCTCGGCGGCCAGGACGGATGGTTGAACAGTACGACATTTCTCGACCAGGTGCCGGCGTGGCTCGCCGGCGACCACATCCAGGTGCCCCTGCGCCTGGAAAAAGTTCGCACCCGTTTCCGCTATCGCCTAGATCTGGGGTGTCATTCCATTTCTACTTCTGAAGTGAATCTATAATCCATGGCCACACGACAATCGAATGGACCCGGTCATGGTCGTTCTCCAGCGCTCGCAAGCCGGCTTCCAAATAATCTTTCAAGGCCTCCATGCTTTTGAAGATACAGGGTTGTGAGAGGCCGTCTCCCGGAGTTCGTCCCACAGATGATCCGTGAAATAGCGTCTTGGACAGCGTTCGCAAACAAGGCTTTTGTGGGGTTAACCTCCTTCTTGGGGGGCGAGGGATCGTAGAACGGCAGGCAGGGGGTCGTGGCATTGCGCTACGCTGCAGCTTCGCTTCCTATGCTCCCTCATGGCCAACTAGAAAACCTGGGAGTTCCGACTCTAACAAAGGCAGGTATAGATCGACGGTCAAACAGAGGACCGAACGGTCTACCTCCAAATCATGGGGCACTTGGTTGACGACACGGTTGATTGCAGTAGCGGCCTGTTTCGGGATGAGCGTATCATGAGGATCTGCCTTGACTTGCTCGGTCCTGACCCTTCCTGCCGGGTCTTGGCCCGAGCCCTCGAAGGGAACAGTCCTCCCAGCATTTGACTCCTAAAATCCGCTCCCTGGGTCCCGGCAGAGACGAGCAAATCGAGGTACTGTCGCCTAAGGCCCCGCACCGTCATCACCGTTTCCAGGAAAGGACGCCCAAGGAGGGACACTTTGTATTAAACTCACGCGATGGATCGGCTCGATCCATCGCCTGCCGGAAAACCTCCGCCATGCGTCCTTGTCCGTCAACCGAATGTAGAGTCTGTGCCTGAATCTTGGAGTCCGTTCGTTCGTTCGGTGCCTGACCCCCTAAAGGGTCTCATCGAGTTGACCTTGGACCTTCGTTTCTCTTGGAGTCATACCGCAGACCACATCTGGAAGCAAATGGATCCGGAGCTGTGGTCACTCACCCACAACCCCTGGCTGATACTCCAAACCGTGGCGGACAGCAAGCTCCGCAGTCTGGCCGAGGATCCTTCGTTTTGCGAGACGGTGCAGTCCTTGATCAGCGCTGAACGGACGTTCCGCGAAACTCCCCGCTGGTACCAGAAAACCCATGGCGATAACCCGCTGACGGCAGTCGCCTACTTCAGCATGGAGTTCGGTATCAGCGAGTCACTCCCCATTTACTCGGGCGGGTTGGGGAACGTCGCGGGAGATCATCTCAAGGCAGCCAACGATCTGGGTGTGCCCCTAGTCGGCGTCGGCATCCTTTATCAATATGGTTACTTCCGCCAGGCTCTGGCCGCCGACGGCGCTCAGGTGGCGCTCTATCCCACCAACAACACGGCTGAGCTGCCAGTGCTACCGGTGCGTAATGGCCAAGGCGATTGGCTCCGATTACCCCTCGACATCCCCGGGCATGGCCTCTGGATTCGGGTGTGGGAGGCGCGTATCGGCCGTGTCCGCCTCTATCTGCTGGATAGTAACGATCCGGCCAACTTTCCTGTAGACCGCTGCATTACGACCGAGCTCTATGGCGGAGGCCCCGAAGAGCGCCTGATGCAGGAGATCCTGCTCGGTATCGGTGGCTATCGGGTACTCCGCGCCGTCGGCATCCGGCCGGAGGTGTGTCACATCAATGAGGGGCATGGTGCGTTCGTCGTGTTGGAACGGGCCCGTACCTTCATGGAAGACCATCAGACCGACTTTTGGGCGGCACTGGCCGCCACTCGGGCCGGCAACCTGTTTACCACCCACACCCCGGTGGATGCTGGCTTTGACCGCTTCGATCCCGGCTTGATCGAGCGTTACCTCGGGGGCTACTGCGCATCGTTGGGTATTACGCCGAATGAACTCCTGTCCTTGGGACGCCGCGTCCAAAACGATCCGCAGAAGCCCTTCAACATGGCGTACCTGGCGATTCGCGGCAGCGGGGCCATCAACGGGGTGAGCCAGTTACACGGCGCTGTCAGCCGCAAGTTATTTGCGCCGCTTTTCCCGGGTTGGCCCGTCGCCGAAGCGCCGATCGGACAGGTCACCAATGGCATCCATGTTCCCACCTGGAGCTCTGATGACGCCGACGCATTATGGAAAGGCGCCTGTGGCAAGGGTGTCTGGGTTTCTGATCTGCACGGCGTCGAGGAGAAATTCCGCAGCGTATCCGACGAGGCATTATGGAGTCTTCGGGGAAAACAGCGCCAGCGCCTCGTCACCTATGCGCGGGCCTTCTACGCCCGTCGCCTCGCCGCCACCAGTACACGCAGCATGCGGGAGGTCCAGGAAGAAGCCCAGCATTTGTTTGACCCTAACGCGCTGACACTCGGCTTCGCTCGGCGGTTTGTGAGCTATAAACGCCCTGACCTGTTGCTGCGGGACCCCGATCGACTGGTGCGCATGCTCACCAGCCCCCATTACCCCGTGCAGATCGTGATCGCCGGGAAGGCTCATCCTCAAGACCAAGCGGGTCGAGACATGGTCAAGGCTTGGGTCCGGTTCGTGCAGCGTGCCGACGTGCGAAGACGCGCCATTTTCATCGGCGATTACGACATGCTGGTCGCCGAACGCCTGGTCCAAGGCGTTGACGTGTGGATCAACACCCCCCGTCGTCCCTGGGAAGCCAGTGGCACCAGCGGCATGAAGGTGCTCGCCAACGGCGGGCTCAACCTTTCGGAGTTGGATGGGTGGTGGGCCGAAGCCTACCGCGACGACGTCGGCTGGGCTTTGGGGGATGGCCAAGAACATGACCTGTCCTGGGACGGGGTGGAGAGCGACGCGCTGTATTCACTCCTGGAACAGCAGATTATCCCTGAGTTCTATCACCGGGATGCGGAGGGCCTGCCTCGCCAGTGGATTGCCCGTATGCGGGAAAGCATGGCCCGGTTGACGCCCCAGTACTCCGCCAATCGCATGATCAGGGAGTACACGGAGAACTACTACGTCCCCTGCGCTGAACGTTACCGAGTGCGCGCCGCCGACAACGGCGCGCTGGGGCTCGCCCTTTTCGAGTGGAACACCGAACTGGGTCGCCACTGGTCCAGCGTTCACTTCGGAGATGTCGAGGTGGAAACCCAAGGCGACTATCATGTGTTTCGCGTCCCTGTCTACCTCGGTGAATTGGACCCCGAAACCGTTTCTATCCAGCTTTACGCCGACCCGATCGAAGGGGAACCTGCGGTGTGCCAACCGATGACGCGCGCCCATCCCTTCACCGGGTCGGCCAATGGCTTTCTGTCTACCGGCCGAGTGCCGGCGCACCGACCGGTTGACCACTATACGCCGCGCGCCGTGCCCTTCCACCCCCAGGCCTTGGTACCCTTGGAGGCTGGCCACATCCTCTGGCAGGGCTAGAAGGCACCCGGGAAGATGAGGTTCGGAAGTCAGCGTCGCTGCGCTTGATGCTCCAACCGGCGTTGCAGACCACCATGTTCACTCCGTGAGGTCACGGCACCCGCTAAAGCTGAAGAGCTTGCAGGTCTTGCAGGTGTTCGGCAGTGCGCTGGCGCGGGACTAACCGCGGTCGGCCCTGTTTAAGGTAGCCAATACTCGGCGAGCAATTCCACAGCGTTTTCACGTGCGCTGGGGTCACCCTCTTCAATGAAGGGCGTTGGTTCATTCACTGCGTTGGGACCGAAGTAGTTCAAGCGCTCTTCGTCCGCCGCATCGCTCGGGGTCAGCAGAGGATTCTGCGCGCTATTCGTTACTGATGGGCTTTTTGTATCCATCGTCATTCTCCTCATGCTTGCTGAAGAAGCGCCTTTTATCCTACGCGCTTTTATACGGTCGTAAAGCAGATTTTTTGGCCAGCCCTAATCCTTTGTCTTCGAAGAGCGTCGTCCCGTCCGACCTTACGGTCACAGAGCCGGTGCGAAAGGCTACCCCTCAGTAGCCCAGTAACCCCGTATCAACGCACCCGATAGACGTTATTCAGATAGTCGCTCAGCATCCGCGTGGCACAGTAACGTGGTGCAATCGTGCGCAACGCGGCTTTCATGCGCTTGACCCAGCCGCGCGGAATGCCCTGTGCGTCCCGTTCGTAGAAGAGCGGGATAATCTCCTGCTCCAAGAGGTCATAAAATGCGGATGCGTGGCGCGCATCCTGAGCCGACGAGTCGGCGTCTTGGGCGCCCTCGATACCCCACCCGTTGTTGCCGTCATAGGCCTCCATCCACCACCCATCCAAGACACTGAGGTTTAGCGCACCATTGAGGGCAGCCTTCATGCCGCTGGTACCACTCGCCTCGAGCGGAGGCCGCGGCAGATTGACCCAGACATGGCAACCGCCGGCCAGCAGCCGGGTCGTTCCCATGTGGTAATCTTCGAGGAAGATCAGTCGGTCGTACAGAGGAGGCCGTGACTTGAGTCCGAAGATGCGCCGCAGGATCCACTTGGCTTCATCGTCCAACGGATGGGCCTTGCCGGCCAGTAGGAACTGGACCGGCCGGTGCCCACCGAGGAGGCGGAGAAATCGATCGGGGTCCTGTGTCAGTAGCTGTAGCCGCTTGTAAGTCGCGAGCCGTCGGGCGAATCCCAAGGTGAGCACGTTGGGGTCGAAGGCGTCGACTACCCGCATTGCATAGTCGATCGGGTCCCCCTGGCGCAGACGATCGGCCACGGTGTGAGTCCGCACGCGCTCGACCATCTCCCGCGTGGCCTCTTGTTTGGTGGCCCAAAGCTCCTCGTCGGGAATCGAATCGACGGCCTCCCAGGTGCGGGGATCGGTCACTCGCTCGGTTTCCGACCAACCCGGTGCCAGGTAGCGGTCCAGCAGTTCCCGGAACGGGGGTGCCATCCAGGTCGGCAGATGAACACCGTTGGTGACATGGAGAATAGGCACGTCCTCGACTGGGCAGTTGGGAAACAACGGCTGCCACATCCGGCGTGCGACCTCCCCGTGGCGTCGACTGACGCCGTTGCTACAACGACTGGTGCGTATCGCAAGAACCGTCATGCCGGCCGGCTCGGCCCGGTCATTGGGACAAATCCGCCCGAGTCCCAGCAGGGTATCCCAGTCGGTACCCAGTTGCGGCGCGAGGTCGGGGAAGACGGTGCGAATTTCATCGGCGGAGTAGGTCTCATTGCCGGCGGGCACCGGGGTGTGCGTGGTGAACACGAGGCGCTGTCTTACCTTGGCGCAGGCCTCTTGAAAGGAGGCACCGGCAGCAACTTCCATCCGCATCAATTCGAAGGCTGCCGTTGCGGGATGTCCTTCGTTCAGATGGAAGACGACAGGGTCGATACCCAGAGCCTGTAGCGCCTTGACGCCACCGATGCCCAAAAGCGCATATTGGGCCAGGCGTATCTGGCGGTTGCCCTCGTAAAGGCGATCGGTCACGAACCGTTGCAAGGGTGAATTTTCAGGAAGCTCCGCATCGAGCAAGAACAGAGGCACGCGCCCGACCTGTACTTGCCAGATATGGACTGATACGACCTGACCCCAGAGTGGTACGGTCACCACCAGCGGGTGACCATCTCGCCCGCGTACCCGGACCGCCGGGCAGAGATCGGGGTCGGTGTCGATCCAGTATTCATGCTGCCAGCCGGATGCATCCAGCCTTTGCCGAAAGTAGCCTTGCTGGTACAGGAGCCCGACACCCACCATCGGCAAGGCCCGATCGGACGCCTCCTTCAGGAGGTCGCCGGCCAGTACACCCAAGCCACCTGAATAGATGGGCAATGACCGGTGAATGCCGAACTCGGCGCAGAAAAAAGCGATGGGCTGCAGCGGGGCAATGCCATCGGCCGACGGCGGACGTGCCAGGTCAGCCTCGAGGACTTCGGCGAAAGCCTCAATTCGGGAGACCAGACTCGCATCGTTAGCCGCCTTTTCCAGTGCCTCGTCCGTCACCTCCTGCAGAAACCGAACCGGATTGTGCTGGCATCGCACCCAGCGCAGCGGATCGATGTCGCGGAACAGCCGAGGCCCGTCGGGATCCCAGGACCACCGGTAGTTGTAGGCGATCCACGCCAGTGGCGCCAGTCGAGATGGCAAGTGCGTCGCCAGCGCCTGCGTCGCTCGGCGAACATCTCTGGTCTCCCGAACAAGCCGATTCTTCATGATTCCGTCCGATTCAACAGATCCTTAACGATCGAATAGCGCCTGCTTGCGCTCGATCGCTGACATTGGGTGAGTATACCGGGCATCCTTGAGAGCGCACAAGGACTGGAACGAAGCGTAGCGATGCGTTTGTTGGAGTCTGCGGTGAGCGCGGGGAGAGACAACGGCCTCGCCAACGGCTTCGGCTGCAGAGCAATTCGGCCGACAAGGAAACTCTAACGACAGCCCCCTATCATCTGTAAAAAAAGTTTCGCTGAGGGCAAAAATCTGGTAAACGAGATCTGAGCCCTATTTGAAAACCGGAGGCAAGTCTTATGTCGACGAGAATTCTCGCCATGGTCATGGCCGGCGGAGAAGGGTCTCGCCTCCATCCGCTGACCGCTCATCGTTCGAAACCCTCGATACCGTTCGGCGCCCGCTATCGAATCGTCGATTTCGTGCTGAGCAACCTGATCAACTCGCAGATCCATGCAATCTACCTCCTGGTACAGTACAAATCCCAATCTCTGATCGAGCACGTCCGCAAGTCCTGGGTCATCTCACCGGTCATCCCGGATCATTTCGTGACCGTCGTCCCGCCCCAAATGCACGAGGGGCCTGAGTGGTTTCTGGGCACAGCCGATGCCGTGTATCAGAACCTCAATCTCATCGAACAGTATGAGCCGGAACTCGTCGCCGTCTTTGGCTTCGATCACGTCTATCGCATGGATGTGTCAAGGATGGTGAAGTTTCATCGGGCGATCTCGGCGGATGCTACCATGGCGGCGTTGCCGGTACCCATCGAGCGGGCCTCCGCCTTTGGCATCATTGCGACCGCGGATGACGGCCGCGTCGTGGCTTTCCAGGAAAAACCAGCCCGCCCGGATCCGATTCCGGACGACCCGGGCCGGGCCTATGCCTCCATGGGCAACTACCTGTTCAATGCGGACATCCTGATCGCCGCCCTGCGGGAAGCCCACTGCCGCCAGGAACATGATTTCGGCCACCATGTACTCCCTTGCTTACTGCGGACGCATCGACTCTACGCTTACGATTTTTCGAACAACAAGGTCCCGGGCACAAAGCCCTATGAAGAAGGCGCCTACTGGCGTGATATCGGCGATATCGATATGTACTTCGCCGCCCACCAGGATCTACTCGGACCGGAGCCGCGTTTCGATTTATTCAATCCGCGCTGGCCGATCTACTCCAGTAATTACGGCGGACCAGGCGCGAGGATCATCCACGGAGAGATTCACAACAGCGTGCTCGCTGCGGGTACCGTGATCAACGGCGCGACAGTGAGAAATTGCGTGATCCATCGGGAAGTCGTCATGGAGGAGCGCGCCGAGCTGACCGATTGCATCATCATGGATCATGTCCTAATCAAGCGGGGGGCACGGTTGCAGCGCACCATCGTGGACCGCAATAATATCATCGAAGCAGGAACAGTCATCGGTTACGACACGGAAACGGACCGCTCCCGTTATCACATTACGCCGGCAGGTATTACACTGGTGCCCGAGGGACTCCGCGGCCCACAGATGATCTCCTTTCTTGAGACATACATGCTGGAGTAGCTCCGGACAATGCCCTGCATCGCTGAGCCTAGTATCTGCGACTAAATGCCGCAGTTCGCATGTACGACTGACAAAATGTTTTCTGCTAAAGTGCGCCTCTCTGTCACAGGATCGTAACATGCGGCGCCTGCGTACTTCACAGGAACAGCATGCCCCATTAATTCCTTTCCACTATTTCATGCAAATGGCCAAGAGAAAAATGTCCGAATTCATTGAGTCCGAAACCAGCAAAGAAGAAGCCGTTGAGGCAACCACCATCGAAGTTGCTTCCGAGCCCCCCACGGTGGAAGCAGTAGCTTCCGAAGCCATGGCCGAAGGCAGTACTGAAACCGTCATGGAAGCTGCCTCGGTTGAGTCGACCGCGCCAAGTTCCACGAATATCATGGTCGAATCGGTGAAAGCGGGCGCGGGTGCCGCGCAAGAGGCGGTCGCCGATTTCTTGCCGGTGGTCGGCAAAACCCTGCGGAAGTTGGTCTACAACGGCTTCTACTATGTTTCCTTCGGGGTGACGTTCAGCGCACTCACCGTGGCCAGCCTGGTACCGACTGACAACGTCATGGGTCAAGCCCTGGCGGACGGCGCGGAGGCTGCCAAGGAAGTCTTTCGCAAGCAACGCCAGACTGCGGCCCGTGAGGCTGAGCCCACCTCAGGCGAAGGTTTGGTCGCCGCCTGAGTTTCTGGCCGCCTTCGTCATACGCAGCTGATTTAATTCAGTAGTCCCTCCATCCCGTTCCGCTAGCTCCAGTCTATGCGTCACAGCGAGTAGGCCGGCGAAATGCAGCGGAGCCCAAGACCTTGATCAACGCCCGGGGCGCAACGCCCCGGAAGCGTTGGTCAAATGCTGCCAGGCGCCGCTCAGACCGATGTCACAACGCATTTTTTTCGCCCGCCGTCAGCCAGCTGCGAGTTCGGAACAGCCAGTTCCGCTTTTCCGGTTCGAACCACACGACCACGCCATTCTGCAAACCCGGGCTGAACTCGGCGCCCCAAGTGCGTACGGCCGACATCCCAGGTATCTGAGCCTGAGCCTCGACCTCTTGGAGTGGCGAGAATGAGGACTTAGCGCGGCCCAACACCGGCCAGGGTGCCGGCAACGATCCGCATGGGCAACAAACTGGCATAACGGGCTCAGTTTTACTAAGCCTGGTCCAGGCATGCCTTGTTCGATATCGGTGTTTAACCATGTGGCAAGCCGCAGTTCCTTTAGCCGCAACTCTAATGAGACCTGTACACAGAATCCCAGAGAGGAGATGACCTTGAGGCTGTCATCAAACCGACATCATGATCGGATAGCATTCCCATATGGAACACGCCCTCACCCGAGAGTGTCATCCAGGGATGGACGCCAAGGATGGCCTCTCCATATTTCGCCGAGTCAATCCAGAACGACTGATCAAGCGGTGGCTGCCCTGATCTTCATCTATTCCGATAGTTGCGCCCCTATGGCAACTGAGCGTTCCCTGAACGGGTCAGCGAAAGTCTATCCATGGGTAGGGCGATCTGGCAAAAGGCGGGTGGTTATTGGCTCAAAAGACAAATTGAAGGGTACAGGCCAGATGGACGGCTAGCACCTTTCCGAGGCTGCGCAGATGAGCGCTATCATTGAACTGAAACGGGACAAAGGGGAAAGGAACAAGAGAACTCCGTTGCCGGAAGTGGCAACCATCGCGGATGAAGGGGTCAAGACAGTAGGCGAATGGACCGTGTCCAACCCCCGTATTCGCTGCCGCAACGTCAACGTGTATTACGGCGAAAAGCAGGCCATTCAGAACCTCAATCTGGACATTGCTGGCCAAGAGGTGATCGCCCTGATCGGGCCTTCCGGCTGCGGCAAGTCGACCTTCTTGCGCTGCCTGAATCGGATGAACGACACCGTCGTCGGCTGCCGAGTGGACGGCGAAATATTGCTGGATGGCCAGGATATTTACCAGGAGGGTCTTGACGTGGTGCCGCTGCGGGCGCGAGTGGGCATGGTTTTCCAAAAGCCCAATCCCTTTCCCAAGAGCATTTTTGAGAACATCGCCTACGGACCCCGGATTCACGGCTTCGCTTCCAGCAAAGCGGAGTTGTCGGAAATCGTCGAAAAGTCCCTTCAGCAGGCCGGCCTTTGGGAGGAAGTCAAGGCCGATCTGGATCAAGCCGGCACCAGCTTGTCAGGCGGACAGCAGCAGCGTCTGTGTATCGCCCGCACTCTAGCGGTCAATCCCGACGTGATCTTAATGGATGAACCCTGTTCTGCCCTGGATCCCATCGCCACCACCCGAATCGAACAGCTCATCGACGAGTTGCGCGAGCACTACACCATCGTCATCGTCACCCATAACATGCAACAGGCGGCGCGCGTTGCCCAGCGCACGGCTTATTTCCATTTGGGCGAGTTGATCGAGGTGGGCGAAACCGCACGGATATTCACCAATCCGCGCCATAAACTGACCAACGATTACATTAGCGGCCGATTCGGATGATTGACTCCCAGCCTTTGGGTATTAACGAACTCATCGAAGGGCACACCTTCAAGCGCTACGATGGAGAACTGAGCCATCTGCATTATCTCGTGCTGGAGATGGGTGCTCTGGTCCTCTCGCAGGTGCGAGAAGCGTTGGCGGCGTTCAAGGGCCGTGATTTGGCGCTTGCGCATAAAGTAGTCCCCCGGGACGGCGAGGTCGACCGACTGGAGGTTGCGGCCGATGAGGAGATCGTCAAACTGATCGCTCGCCGCTCTCCAGTCGGCAGCGATCTGCGCATGGTCATGGCGGTTTCGAAAAGCGTGAGCGATCTGGAGCGGATCGGGGACGAGGCGGTGAGGATCGCCGGTCTCGTGATCCAGATTTTCGGCAGCGAAACGAACGACCCCAACAGTCAATTGGCGCGGGATGTCAACGGTATGGGCGTGATGGCGATTACGAGCCTGAAAAGCGCCGTGGAACTCTTTGATGTTTGGAGTGAGGAAAAGGCCCGTGCGGTGATCGAGCGGCATCGGGAGATGGAAGAGGAGTTCCAATCGGGCTTACGCCGTCTGATGACTTACATCCTGCAGGATTCCCGCAATATCGGGGTGGCGATCAGTTTGGTGCTGGTGATCAAATCGCTGGAGCGCATCGGCCATCACGCGCAGAATCTGGCTGAATATACCATCTTCCAAGTGAAAGGTGAGGACATCCGGAATCAAAATCCCTGAATCATCACCGCTACCCTCTCAAATCGAGTTGAGGGGTTCCTGGAAACGCCATCAAGTTGCTGGGTTTTATCTTCACGCTTTCAGCACAGTATGCGTATCAATGAAATCCGCACGACTTATAGACCGATCAGGAGATGACATCATGACTGAGCAGACCGACAATCCGAGTGAGGAAAAGCCGGCAAGGACTTTGGGAGATAATATTCAGGACCTATTCGAAAGCTTCAAGCGCGCAGAAATCAGCCTACCCCAGGCGATCATCATTGCCGCCATCGTGATCGCTCTGGGCATCCTTTTATCCTAACTTGGTGAGGATCCCGGAGGTACACTTCGGGTGACTCCTGATAGTACCCGATCACTATCAGCGAAAGGATTGAAAGCCTACTGGCGCCGCGGGATGACAATCGAGAAACTGCGATTTGCGATCGAAAACATGGGGGATTACATCAGGAGCAGACTCGTAAGGCTTGTGAGCTTTAAACGCTGCGAGACCACTAGGACCGGATAAATCCGGGTATGAGCTAACGAAAACTGTGCCAGCCCATCGACTTTCAGGTCCGCATCGCCCTCCCCATTGCATCAGGACAGTTCTACCTGAAACCAGTGGTGCCATGAAACCGCTCGGTGACGGTCTCCTCAAGTTCATCGCCAATCCTTCATTTGGGTGCTGGGCAGCGCGTTAATTGCTTATAAAATCAAGACGACATGACTGAAGTCCAGACCGGCCAGCTGCTACTGGGCCTTGGTGCACTGTTTAGCGTTTCCTATTTGTTGGCTGGACTACTGACCCGATTGCGTATCCCGAGTCTGCTCGGAGCGCTTTTCGTTGCGATTGCGATACAGGCAACGCCTTGGGGCCAATCGTTGCTTGCCGCCGAATTCAATCAGGCTTTCATGTTTCTGGCCCAGCTCGGAATTATCTTTCTGCTATTTTTCATCGGATTGCAGATCGATGTGAAGCAAATGTTGGGGCTAGGTGGCGATATCATTGGGCTGACCTTATTGAAAGTGTTATTCACCGGCTTGATGGTGTCCGGCTTGATGCATGTCTTGGGTTACGGCTGGTTTCTGGCCTTCGTGGTGAGTCTCACCTGCATCCCAACCGCTGAAGCGGTGATCGTCCCGATTCTGGACGAGTTCAGACTGATCCGCACGCGTGTGGGCGAAATGATCATCGGCTCCAGCCTGCTCGACGACATCGTGGAAATCATACTGGTCGCCTTAGTTTCCGTCTGGGTGAGTGGTGCCGGATTTGAGCTCAATGATGCTCATCTCAGGGCACTGGTGCTGAGGTCCGGTTTCTTTGTCGGTATCGTTTTTCTGTCGTTCCGCTGGTTCGTGCCGATCCTGAGTCGATGGTTGCCGCGGCGCACCAGCCATCTCATCCTGCTGGCCATGGTTGTGCTGTTTGGGCTCTGTGGCATTTCGGAGTGGTCCGGTTTGGGGGTGGTCGTCGGAGCACTGGCCGCCGGGGTTGTGACCCGACCCAGTTTTGATCGTCTGGGTGCTACCGGCGAACAGGCCAGGCAAGCCATACAGTCCATGAGCTATGGCTTTCTCGCGCCCGTGTTTTTCTTCTGGGTGGGACTTAATGTTGATTTGGAGGGGTTGATCGGCGCACCCAGGCTGACGATCCTGATCTTGATGACCATAGTTCTCGCAAAGCTGAGCAGCGCTCTAGTCATGATTCCTTTGAAGCGACTCGACTTCCGTGAGGGGTGGATTATCGCGGTCAGCGTCAATGCCGGACTGACCACGGAGATCATTGTCGCGCAGTTAATGTTCAACGCCCATTTGATTGACCTCCGCTTGTTTAGCTCGCTGGTCGCTGCGTTCTCGATTGCGACGGTTGGTGTACCGCTGGTGCTGACGGTTTTGTTGCGGCGGTGGAATAGCCGAGGGCTGCAAAGTTCCAGTTGACTTCGACAGAGAGAGGACAGTTCACATGGCTCATTCAAATCAGTTTCGTCAATCCATTTTGCTCTGTCTGGATCTGGAACAAGACTCGGACCACCTCGCACGTCTCACCGCGCAATTCGCAGCAATTGGCGGCCAAGATGTTCACATCCTTTATGTTGAAACCCGAAAAGGTGATCTGCGTCACAAAGAAAAAGAATGGCTGGTACTGAGGCAACTCGCCGACGCAACCGTGCAAGGAGTTGAGATCGCAGCCATGCAGGTTCTGGAGGGAATTCCCGAAGATGTCATACTGCGATATGCTTCCGAGCATCCCATCGGGGTGGTTGTCCTGGGACATCGTCAAAATGCGATCGAAAGCATCCATGTCGGCAGCACGACCAAGGCGGTGATTTCGTTGAGCCCGGTTCCGGTACTTGTCGTCCCATTAACCGATAGCTGACACGAAAAGCCATTCCTTACCGGTAAAATCAAATACGAAAGCCGCGATACTTCGGGTGAAGAGGGCTCGTGCGTGTCTAATCAGCCAAGTTTGGAGCATCCGGCGTCGGATGGCGCCAGCCTGCCAAGGCTGCGCTTGTCTTTGGCCTTGCTTATCCCTAAAGCCGGCGCGGACTCCGCCTGACTATTCCGTCAAATTACTCGCTTCCTGCCCACCAAAGGCCGTTTGGCCCAAAATATCGCCCGGAGTCCGTAGGTCAATCGTGGACAGCAGCTCGACGGGCGCATTAATCCCCAAATCAAGCGCCGTGCCAGCGGTTCAGTCCAACAACGTTGATCCGCCGCGTTCGACCCTCTCGCTTGATCCGAATTCAATGGCGCGTCGGATAAACGCTATTCGTTATGGCAGCGGCACGTAAATTACTTAATGTGGGAGCTGGGATGCCCCGATTTCAGTACCTTCCACTTCGGAACCATAATGGCCGGGTCAATGAAAGATCTCAACTTTAGACATTCACGCCGTTGGCTCTCTCTGATCCAATGGCTTTTTTATGGCCAGAAACCTTCAAAAACTGCTTGACATAACCTGGGCGCCGTGTGGCCGCACCCCTACTGACTTGGCTTTTTAAGGCAGTAGGGGTGCGGCCAATAGGGAGCGATTTTTTTTCGCTCTCGGTACGACGCCCATGCCCCTCTCTGTCCTCGCTCGCCGCTCCCTCTCACAGTGGATCACCCTACTGCTTGCTGCTGTCCCGATCCGTTCCCGCGCCACCTTCGTGGAGTTGCTCTGCGCCTGCCTGGTCTCCCCGGAAGGCTGGGTGACTCGCGCCATTACTGCCATCTGCCGGCGCCGGCACTGGACCACTTACTACAAGCTGATCGAGCGCAACAGCGTGCGCTCGGTGCCGTTGGCTCGAGCATTGTTCACAATGGTGCAATCCATCCTACCCGCGCAGACTCTCAGCCTGGTGATCGATGACACCTTGGTACCACGCTGCTCGGGCTCGGCCCCCGGCTGCGCCATTCGCTACGATCACAGCCGCAAGACCAACCGACCCGAATATCTGTTGTCGCAGTGCTGGGTCACCCTCGGCGTCAGCGTGTTGGGCCTGGGGCAAGCCAAACTCGTTCTCCCCATTCTCTCCCGCCTAGTGCCCGCCACCGGCAATCGCAATAAGCTCAACATCGCACTAGCGCTCGTCCGAGCCTTGGGACCCGTGGTCTCCATGCCCATGCGTGTGCTCTTCGACTCCTGGTTCATGCGCGCGCGGCTGGTGTTGCCTCTGTTGCAGCGCGGCTTCCACGTCATCGGCCAAGCGCGCTACGATACCGCCCTGTTTCTCCCATCGCCTGCACCGTCCGCGCCGCGCCGCGGCCGTCCACGCAAGTACGGCCAGCGCTTGACCCCCGAGATGATCGCAGCCCTGCCTGTTACCACGCTCTCTCTGTTTCTCTACGGCAAGGAACAAACCGTCCGGCTGCGCTCATGTCTGGCCTTGGCCCGCTTCCTGAAGGCCACGCCAGTCTGTGCAGTTTGGTGCGAGTTCTTCGACCCCGAAAAGAACACCTGGTCCAAACCCCGTTTGCTGCTGGCGACCGAAACTGAACTGTCCGCTGAAACCATCGTGCGCCTCTATGCGCGTCGCTGGGGCATCGAACCCTTGTTCCACAACCTCAAACGTTGGTGGGGCGTCGCCAATCTCTGGCAGCAATCCCGCAAGGCCCTCGAACTGTGGATGCAGATCCGTTCCACCGCCTGGACGCTCGCCCAGTTGTTGACGCTCGTCGCCGAGGACAGCTTTCCCATGCAGACGGTCGCACCCTGGCGGGCCAAGCAGCCTCTGACCGCCGGCCTAATCGCCCAATGGCTGCGGATCGAATTTACCGGACTTCCATTCCGCGACGGTTTTGACCGCAAGTCACAAAAATTCAGCTTCCCAGAGCAGCGTGGCGATCCCCGATCACGCTTGTAGCCATCCAGTGAGCGGCTTCGCCGCAGCCTTCCTCTGCTACCTCGCTCTTCACACACCACTGCTAAGGTCCCGCAGAAGTGCGAATGTCTAAAGTTCAGT
>Ga0335070_10002678_pt1 | contig 20671 bp, 15 predicted proteins | sample Lox_Sample_13_FD_206722 | JGI IMG/M metagenome (GOLD analysis project Ga0335070, IMG submission 206722) | Soil microbial communities from Loxahatchee National Wildlife Refuge, Florida, United States - Lox_Sample_1.3 | ecosystem: Environmental > Terrestrial > Soil > Wetlands | place: USA...
CGCCGAGAGAACATGCTGGATCGCGTCGAAGAACGAAGTGATCCATCCGTCCACCAGCAAGGTAGCGGCGTCCCTTGGGGGTGGCACACGAAATCGCTGCCCTTTCTTGGGCGGGGGCGGGACAACGGGACTGGCATCCATCATTACATTCATCAACCCAACCCCGGCGATTCCATCGGCCAGGCAGTGGTGTACACGGGTAATGACGCCGGTGCGATTGCCTTTCAACCCATGCACCAGGGTGAGGTCCCAGAGCGGCCGCTTTCGGTTCATCATCTTGCCGAGAATCTTTCCGGCGACGGCCTTGAATTCGGTTTCGGTCCCCCGCTTGAGCGTCACCTGGCGAATGTGGTTGCGCACATCGAAGTTGGGATCAAATTCCCAGATGGGAAGACCAATATTCCAGGGAGGGGCAACCACGCGCTGGCGGTAGCGGGGAATGAGCGGAAGCTTGGATTCAACGAACTGTCGGCAGGCTTTGAGCGAAATCACTCCTTCAAAGACGCTGACGCCGGCGACGTTGAGCGGCGTGTCCTCACGTTCGAGATACAGGAAAACGGTATCTCCCCAGGAAAGGCGACGACTGTCCTGAGTATTGGGCATGACAATTCTCCGCTTAAGGCCCCGGGCGATTGCGCCCCAGCTTTTCATGGGCGGACACCCAGTCCCGGTTGAGCATGGCGGCGGCCAGGGAGGTCTCCCCCGCCAGAACCACCGCGGCACAAATCTCGGCGAAGGCTTTCACCTTGCCTTTGCCGTAACAACCCAGCATTTCCAGACACTGCTTCTGGGTGGCCAATCCGGTCCCGCCTCCGCAGGTCGCAACTATCAGCGAAGGCAGCGTAATCGACCAGTAGTAATCGCCGTTGTCCAATTGCTGCGAGTAGGTGATAGCAGCGTGCGACTCCGCGATATTGGCCACGTCCTGGCCGGTAGCGACAAACAAGGCCGCCAGCCCGTTCGCCGCGTGAGCGCCGTTGTTGGACGAGCCTGCCAGAAAGCCCCCCACCATTTGCACCTGGCGCGCATAGAAGAGCTCTTTGGTATCCACGTGCATGAGGCGCTGTAATGCGTCCCCTTGGATAACCGCTTCCGCGACCACGCGTTTGCCCCGGCTCAAAAGCGTGTTGAGGTGAGAATGCTTCTTGTCGGTATCAATATTTCCACTGAGAAAATACTTGAGGCCACCGCCATAGTTCTCTCTGATCCACTCGCAAGCGGCGAAGGTGGCTTTGCCGGCCATGTTCTGGCCGGCAGCATCCCCCGTGGTGTAGTTGAAGCGCAGGTAGCGCAGGGGGCCGACTGCGAATTGGCTGATGTTGCGGAGTTTGCCGAATTGTGTGGTGGCCTCTGCTTCGGCTTGAATCGCCTGAAAGTTCTCCTCTACCCAGCGACCGAATTCGCGAGCTTGCAGAGCATCGCCGAGAATGAACACCGGCGCGCGCTGCATGGAGTCCTCAACTAGCGTGGCTTTCACACCCCCGCACTCAGTCAGCAGGCGCATACCCCGGTTGTAGCTGGCGACCAACGAACCTTCCGTTGTGGCCAGCGGAATATAGAAGTCGCCTTTGGCATGCTCGCCCTGGATGCGAAGGGGTCCCGCAATTCCGATAGGGACCTGCGCCACCCCTACAAAGTTCTCGATGTTGCCGGGGAGGGTTGCGGGATCGAAAGAATACTGCGCCACATGCGAGAGGTTGGCGCAAGTCCGTTGATAAATGAACTCGCGGCGCTTGGTGGCCATCTCGTGGCTATAGTCGCGCTGGCGGTCGCGCGGGATGCGCACCTGTTCGCGATTGGCCTCGTTCGTGATCATCGCGTCCTCTATTGCCTGCCTCCGGCCACTACCTTCGACGACCGCCTCTCTCCTCTGCTCGCCCATCCGCCCGCTCTGCTGCGGAAGCCGCCTCAGGCCAGGAAGGCGAATCGTGGCGCCAGCTTTATCAGCTTCAGCACTTTGTAAACTTCGACGTTGACGCCGCGCAACACGACTTTGACGGTCTTTTCGTCGGCGGCGTCGGCGAATTCCTCTAGCGCCCAGAGCCCGCTGGGATCGATCCGGCGCACCGAAGAAAAATCTAAAACCACTTCGCCATCGGCGCTGTCCAGCTTCTCCCGGGCCTCTTGCAAAGCCTGAACCACACGCTCTTCGTCAATTTTGAGCCACACGGCAATCATTGCCATAAGCACACCCGTCCGTTACGCTTTTTGCTGCTTTGATGCACTCGCCACCTTGGCTTGGCCTCGCCCCTGATAAGCGCTCCAAAACAGTTCGACCAATTCGCTGACCAGCGGCATGCGAGGGTTCGACCGCCAGGAGGGATCGTCAAAGGCGATTTTGGTCAAATCGGGGATGGCCCGCTCGAATTCCTCCTTGGAGATTCCCAGGGCGGCAATCGAACGCGGCATCGCCAACTGGTCGAGTAATTTCTCCGTCGCCTCCACCAGGTTCTTCACCTTCTCCTCAATCGTGTGGCCGCCGAGACCGAGCAAGTCGGCCATCATGGCGTACTTCTTGTGTGCGATGTAGCCTCCCTGGTTTGGCGACGGCATGAACTTGGTGGGGACCGACGCATTGTAGGCAATGACGTGCGGCAACATGAGCGCATTGGCGCGGCCGTGCGCCACCCCGAAGCGCGCGCCGAAAGCATGCGCCAGCGCGTGATTCACGCCCACTGACGCGTTTGAGAACGCAATAGCCGCGATGCAGGCGGCGTTGTGCATCATCGTCCGCGCCTCTTCGTCGCGCGGATTCTCGTACGCGATAGGCAGGTACTTGAACGCCAGCCGGATCGCCTGCATGGCGTTGGAGTCGGTGTAGGGCGAAGCGAAAATCGAGACCCCAGCTTCCAGCGCGTGGGTCAAGCAGTCAACGCCGGTGTCGGCGGTAAGGCCTTTCGGCATGGACATGACAAATTGCGGATCGACGATCGCAACATCGGGACTCAGCGAGTAATCGGCGAGTGTCACCTTGCGTCCTTGCTCTTTGTCGGTGAGGACGGCAAACGGAGTGACCTCACTCCCCGTGCCACTGGTCGTGGAAATGGCAATCAACCGCGCCCGGTTGACTTTTTCGGTCGGGTACTCGACCACGCGTTTGCGCAGATCGAGGAACGGCGCCGCCAACTCCTCCAAATCGGCCGCGGGCGACTCATACTTGAGTTTCATGATCTTGGCCGCGTCAATTACCGACCCACCGCCCAGCGCGATGATCTGGTCCGCTTTGTAGAAATTGAGCACTTCCACCCCCTGCATGACGACCTTGACCTCGGGCTCGGCATCGGGGATGACCGAGACGTGAACGAGCGTCTGGGGAGGAATGTAGCGGCGGACAATGTCTACGTGGCCGATCTGCTCCAAAGCCGGATTGGTGACGATAATGGTGGAGCGCGATGGGAACTGCAGCAGATTCTCCACCGCGTTCATGTTGAAGTAGATCTGATTGGGAACACGGAACCACATATGGGCCGGGGTCCGGCGGGCCACCCGCTTGATATTGAGGTAGTGATAGACATTCACATTATCCATGGTGCTGTTGCCGCCGCCGGTCCCACAACCAAAGGAGAAGGTGGGCACCATGTCGTTGTAAACCCCGCCCAGGGCCCCGATGGAGCCCGGCGAGTTGACGATAATCCGCCCCGCGTTGATCACCTCGCCGAACTTGCGGATGATCTCGTCGTTACGCGAGAAAATGACCGCCGTATGTCCCAGCCCCCCGGCATGGTTCACGTCCACACACGTCTTCAACGCTTCATCCACAGACTTCGCTCGATAGACGGAGAGGACCGGAAACAGCTTCTCGACCGACAGAGGGTATTCGTGGCCGACGCCTTGAATGGGCGCAACCAGCAGTTTGGTATTGGGCTTGACCGAAAGGCCGACAAAGCGGGCGATATCGGCGGCCTTCTGGCCGACCGCCATGGGCTGCATGCATCCCTTCTCGGGATCGATCACCGTGCGGCCTAGCAGTTCCGTCTCCTTCTCGTTGCAGATGTGCGCCCCCAGTTCCGCGAATTTCTTCAGCGCCAGGTCGTAGATCTCATCATCGATCACCACCGTCTGCTCAGAGGCGCAGATGGTTCCGTTATCGAAGGTCTTGGAGATGATGATGTCCACCACGGCCATGTTCAGATCGGCGGTCTTTTCCAGATAAACGGGCGTGTTGCCCGGCCCCACACCCAGGGCCGGCTTGCCGGAGCTATAGGCGGCTTTGACCGCGCCCGGGCCACCGGTGGCATCAATCAGGCCGACGTCTTTGTGCCGCATCAGATAAGCGTTGTCCTGCAGAGTATGCGATTCCAGGCAGGTAAAGACGCCTTCCGGCGCGCCGTGCTTGACCGCTGTCTCATACATGATCCTCACGGCCTCGGAACAGCAGCGCCAGGCATTGGGATGCGGACTAAAAATGACTGCGTTCCGCGTCTTGATGGCCATGATGCACTTGAAGAGAACTGTCGAGGTCGGGTTGGTAATCGGTATGAGCGAAAAGATGACCCCGATGGGTTCCGCCACCTCGGTCACTCCGCGCTCGGGAAACTCGCGGATGGTGCCAACTGTGCGTTTGTCCTTGACGTAGTTGTAGACGAACTCCGTGGCCACCATATTCTTGATGGCCTTGTCTTCCAGGACCCCGAGCCGGGTTTCCTCGATCGCCAGGCGGGCCAAATACTGCGCCTGTTCCAGCCCAGCCAAGACCATCGGTTTGACAATGCGGTCGACGTCTTCCTGCGTGCATTGGGTAAAGACGGCGGCTGCGGTCCGGGCCTGCCGGACAAGCCCTTCCAGGTAGGCAATCCGTTCTTCACTGAGGCTTGTGCCGTGGGCCTGATCTGAGTTGTTTCCCTTGTCGCGTGGGAGTGGCACCCGATTCTCTAACCCTGTGCTGGTGACCATTGCGCCTCCGTTGTCCGCGAGGATCGGTGGGGCCTGAATTACAAGGCGCACAGCCTGCCGGTCGTGAAGCCGACTTCACGACCCTGAGCAGTATGGGCAGCTCTGACCGGGCGGGAGCGGGTCCCGCGGGTGAGAGCTCGGACCACGATCAAGCTTAGCCGGATGGCGTTACGGGACGCGGTGATGCGTAACCGCCATGTCAGTGATCTTGAATGGCGGGCGCAAGTGAAATGTTGTGCCTTTGCCCTCGTCCGAAACACCCATATAATTCACTTCTCCATGACAGATCAATACGATGCGCGTAGCCCCAGGATGTCTGCTGCCACTGTTGAACCGGCACCGCAAAGTCGGAGCGATGGGCTCGCCGGGAAGTTGTTTTTGGCGAGTTTTGTCGCGCTGTATTTCGAGCTGGTGGTGATCCGATATCTCTCCACTGAGATTCGTGTCTTTGCCTATCTAAAGAACCTGCCTCTGATTGCCAGCTTCTTTGGCATCGGTCTGGGTATGATCCTGGGAGCTCCCGGGAAGCGCCCGAAGGTGGCGTTTCCAGTCGTCGCTCTGGTCCTGTTCTTGCTCACTGCTTTCGCTCCTACGTTTCACCTGACCCACATCGTCCCTCCCCCGTCGGACTACTACATTTGGGGGAGTTCATCCAAACTTCCCGGCGTACTGGTCTTGCTGCGCTTTCTCGGAGTGGTCCTCAGCATTCTGGCGCTGGTGGTGGCTTTCTTCGTATTCCTCGGCGGAATCGTTGGAGAGTGCTTGACGCGGTTCGCCCCACTTCCAGGTTACGGCATCAACCTTGCCGGAAGTCTGGCTGGGGTGGCAGTCTTCACGCTGCTGGCCTTCCTCCGTCTTCCGCCGGTGGCGTGGATATTCATCGGGTTGCTTTGTCTGGCGCCATTCTTCCGCAAGAACCGGTGGGCCCTGGTACTGTTCCTGCTCACGGTGGTGGCGACTCTTCCGTTCAAGCGCAACGTCTATTGGTCGCCCTACTACCGTATCGACGTGCGGGCGTATCCGGCGCCATCGGGCTGGCCTCGGCCGGCGGGCTATGAGCTGAGGGTCAATCACGACTATCACCAGCACCTGCTGGATCTCTCGAACGACTTCGTGTCGCGCTACCCCGAACTGGAGCCCAACAAGACCGCGCTGGTCAGCTACCTGCTTCCGTATCGCGTGGCGCCTCATCCAGCGCAGGTGCTGGTGGTGGGGGCGGGCACCGGCAACGACGTCGCCGCCGCTTTGCGACAAGGCGCCGAGCACGTGGATGCCGTGGAAATTGACCCCTCGATCCTCGACCTCGGGAGACGCTACCATCCCGAGCATCCTTATGATTCTCCCCGGGTGACGGTGTACAACGACGACGCGCGGGCGTTCTTCAAGAAAAACGACAAGACGTATGACCTTATCGTCTTCGGCTTTCTCGACTCCCACACCCTGCTCTCGAGTTTTTCGTCCCTGCGGCTGGACAACTTCGTTTATACGCGGGAGAGCTTTCAGGAAGCCGGGCGGATGCTGCGCCCCGGCGGCACCATGGTCCTGACCTTTGGCACGGGAAGGTCATTCGTGAATCAACGCATCTACGCGACCCTGGCCGACGCCTTCGGCTCGCCACCCCAGGTGTATCCAGTCGGGTATATGGGTGGCCTGTCGTTTGTCATCCGGAAAGCCCAGGCTGCACCTCCGCCGGAGGGCCTGCCGGACATCGGCGGACAACTCGCCCAGCGCGGGGCAAGCACTCTCGTCGCCACCGACCAGTGGCCCTTTCTTTACCTGGCAAGCCGAAGCATTCCACAGTCGATTGTGTGGGTCCTGGTGCCGTTCCTGATCGGGGCGTTTTACCTGGTGCAGCGCACGGTGAGTCTTCCGCGGCTGGCCAGCCGGCAATCGCTGCACTTGTTCCTGCTGGGCGCCGGCTTTCTCCTCCTCGAGACAAAAGGGGTGACGGAACTGTCACTGCTGTTTGGTTCCACTTGGACGGTGAATGCGGTGGTGATTGCAGCTTTCCTGTGCATGGCGCTGCTCGCGAATGCGCTCGCCATGCATCGCCCCTTGTCGCGACCGTTAGCCTACGCCGCACTGTTGCTTTTGCTGGGATTGGGCCTCTGGCTCCCGTATTCGTTGTTCGGCGGCTTATCTCCGCCCCTGAAAGTACTCCTGGCGGCGCTCGTTGTCGGGCTCCCAGTCTTCTTCTCGGGAATGATCTTTTCGCAGAGCTTTCGTGATGTGGCGGCCCCAGCCCAGGGGCTAGGCGTCAACTTGCTGGGTGCGGTCGTAGGGGGCACCCTGGAGAATGCCGTCATGATCGGGGGCACTCTGTGGCTGGGGGTTCTGGCAATCGCTCTCTATGCGCTGTCCGCGATGTGCATGAGCCGTAGCAAAGCCGCCAGTGATTTCGCCCGACCTTTAGACCAAGCATAGGCCAAACAAGGGGAACCCGTATCCGGCGGGTTGGAGCTCTGTCAGCCCAACAGGATACGGGTTTGATAGGCCCAGCTAGGCGATCACGTACTTGCCCGCTTCAATCACTCTGTGCGCGACCTTCTGGCGCAGAGCAACCGTGTTGAAGGGTTCGCTCTTAGCGAGGCGACGCACGATCGCCATCTGCGAGCGCAGCATGTCGCCTTCGCTCGCCGCAGCAATGACTCGTTTCGCGGCGCTCTCCACTTTCTCGATCGCGGTTGCAAGATAGACCCGGGCCATAGCGACGGCCAGCGTGGAGCCTGCCTCGCCGTGCTGCGCGGCCAGCTTCTGGGCGCGCAGCATGGCCGACTCCATGGCATAGGTTTCAATCGCCATGTCGGCGATTGCGCCCATGATCTCCTGCTGGTCCTGGATCGTCTGCATGTACTTCTGCGACGCCACCCCAGCCGCGAAGAGGCCCATCTTCTTCGCACTGGCGACCAGCTTGCGCTCCTCGACAAAAGAGCTGTCACCGCCTTCGTCGGCGGGGGTACCGGAGAGCACTTCGTCCATGAGCTTCTTGATCGCGGGCAGCAGGGGCAGCTGTCCGGACATGGCCCGCTTCAGCAAGAAGCCGGTGATGACCAGCCGGTTGATCTCGTTGGTGCCTTCGAAGATGCGGTTGATGCGGGCGTCGCGGTAGGCACGCTCCGCCGGGTACTCCTCGACGAAGCCGTATCCACCGTAGATTTGCACCATCTCGTCAACCACATAGTGGATAAACTCCGATCCCCATACCTTGAGGATGGAGCACTCGATGGCATACTCGTCGATGATCTTGCGAACCGGGGCCATGTCGCCGGTGTGGGACTGGCCTTGCGCTGCGATGGCTGCGTCCACCATGCCCACCGTGCGATATGCCATGGCTTCCCCAGTGAAGATTCCGACTGCCATGTTGGCCAGTTTTTCGCGAATCAATCCAAAGTCCGCAATCACCTTGCCGAATGCCTTGCGCTGCTTGGCATAGGCAATCGCGCTCTCGATGCAATACCGCGCCGAGCCTACGCAGCCCGCGCCCAGTTTGAAGCGGCCGACGTTCAAAACGTTGAAGGCGATCTGATGCCCCTTGCCGATCTCACCGAGAACGTTTTCCACTGGCACTTTGCAATCGGTGAGGATAAGGGGGCAGGTGGAAGAGCCGCGAATGCCCATCTTGTGTTCTTCGGCGCCCACCGCGAAGCCGGGGAAGCCACGCTCGATGAGAAACGCGGTGAATTTTTCCCCGTTCACCTTGGCGAACACGGTGAACAGATCGGCGAAGCCGGCGTTGGTGATCCACATCTTCTCGCCGTTCAGGATGTAGTGCTTGCCATCCGGCGAAAGCTCGGCGCGGGCGCGGCAGTTGAGGGAATCGGACGCCGAAGACGATTCCGAAAGCGCATACGCGCCGATCATCTCGCCCGAGGCTAGCTTGGGCAGATATTTCTTCTTCTGCTCTTCGGTGCCGAAGTAAACGATGGGCAAGGTGCCGATGCAGGTGTGAGCTCCCCAGGTGGTGCTGAAGCCTCCGTACCGCGCCAGGCGGTCGGCGATGATGGCAGACGAAACTTTGTCCATCTGGGTGCCACCATATTCTTCAGGTATGTCCACTGAGCTCAGTCCGAGGTCGCTGGCCTTCTTCACCAGATCGCGATTGATGGAAAACTCCTTGTGCTCCATCTTTTCGATGTTGGGGACGATCTCGTTGGTGGCGAAGTCCTCCGCCGTCTTGGCGATCAGTTGGTGCTGCTCAGTAAAGTCTTCGGGCGTGAAAACCTGTTCCGGCGGGAGGGACTCGATGAGGAAGCTGCCGCCGGTAATCTTTGTGGTCGGTGTTGCAACAACGGTGGCCATATTCTTTCTCCCTGAGAGTTAGTCGTGCGCTTCGGTTCGATAGCAAAGATGCCACCTGCGCTCCTACGCCGGCGGCTTCAACACTTGCGTACTGGCCTGCAGTTTGCGCATGCCACGCAGCCAGCGGTCATAGTCGGTGGCCTTGCGCAGGAAATATTCGGAAACCTCGGGATGCGGCAGGATCAGGAATCGCTCCTCGGCAAGCCCCTTGACCACCGCATCGGCAACCTGTTCTGGTTCGAGCGCGGTTTCCAGTAGAAAGGCACCACCGCCGAACTCGGCGCGGCGCAGCATGTCGGTGCGCACCCCTTGCGGGCACAAGGTGGAAACCTTGATGCCCTGGTCGCCGTGGGTGATGGCGATCCACTCCGCCAGCGCCAGTGCGGCGTGCTTGGTTACGGCGTAGGGCGCCGAGCCCAGTTGCGTCAGCAGACCGGCGGCCGAGACCGTCTGCAGCAGGTATCCTTCCCCGCGTGCCAGCATGGCCGGCAGCACCGCCCGCGCTGCGTAAACGTGGGCCATGAGGTTGACGTTCCAACTCTTCGACCACTCCTGATCCGGGGCCTCGACGCCGCCCTGCGCGCCAACCCCGGCATTCGAGCAAAACAGGTCAATGACCCCGAACTGTTTCAGTGTTGTCTCCACCAGGCGGACCACGTCAGGCTCGTGCGCAACGTTGGTGGGGAGAGCAACGCCGCCGATCTCGCCGGCGACCTGGGAGGCGGCGGCAGCCTGAATATCGGCAACGACTACCGCCTTTGCTCCTTCTGCCGCGAAGCGGCGGCATAGCGCCCGGCCAATGCCATTCGCGCCGCCTGTCACCACGATCACTTTGTCTCGTAGCTGCATACTGGTACCCCTTCTTATGCAACCGCCTTCTGTTCCAGGCTGAAGTCCGAAAACCTCTTGCCCGACTTAGCCAATTCCGCCAGCAGCGGCGCGGGCTTCCAGAGCTCGCCGTGCTGTCGGTGAAATTCGCAGACGCGTTCGTAAACCTTCTTCACGCCTACCGTGTCGGCATACCACATAGGTCCGCCGCGGTGCGCCGGGAATCCGAAACCGTTGATGAAGATGATGTCGATGTCACCGGCGCGCAGGGCATAGCCTTCTTCCAGGATGCGCGCGCCCTCATTGACCAGCGCATAAATACAGCGTTCCAGGACCTCTTCGCCCGAGACGTAGCGCTGAGGAATACCGGCCTCGGTTGCCCACCGGCCTATCAGTTCGGCAATCCCGGGATCGGGAATCGCCCGCCGGCTCTCGTCGTAGCGGTACCAGCCGGCGAGCGTCTTCTGCCCATAGCGACCCATTTCGTACAAACGGTCGGCGGCAATCGGCTGACGAATGCCGGGCTTCTCAAGGTGCTGGTATTCCTGGCGGATGCGCCAGCCCACGTCGATGCCGGCCAGATCACCGGTCGCCAGCGGCCCCATGGCCATGCCGAAATCGTAGAGAGTCTTGTCCACGGCCTCCACGCTGGCCCCCTCTTCCACCAGGAACATGGCTTCCCGCATATACGGATGGAACATGCGATTGGCGACAAAGCCGCGGCAGTTGCCTACCAGCACTCCCACTTTGCCCAGCTTTTTGGAGAGCTGCATGCAGGTCGCGATAATTTCTTTGCTCGTCGCCTTGCCGCGCACAATTTCCAGCAGCCGCATGACGTTCGCGGGACTGAAGAAATGCGTGCCAATGACCGCCTCCGGCCGCGACGTCGCCGACGCGATCTCGTCGATACTGAGCGTGGAAGTATTGCTGGCGAGAATTGTGCCGGGCTTGCACGCCCGATCCAGTTCGCCGAACACCTGCTTCTTGAGCGCCATGCCCTCGAAAACCGCCTCGACCACCATGTCAACGTCAGCGAACCCGTCGTAGCCGAGTGTCGGCTTGATCAGCTTCAGGCGCTCGTCAACAAACGGCTGTGTCAGGCGGCCACGCTTGACCGAAACCGCATAGTTTTTTTGAATGGTCGCCAGGCCGCGGTCCAGGGCCGGCTGGTCGGTGTCCTTGAGCAGAACCGGGATACCTGCATTCGCGAACACCATGGCAATGCCGCCTCCCATGGTCCCGGCGCCGACCACGGCCACAGTTTTCATCGGCAGAGTTGGTGTTTCTTTGGGGACATCCGGAACCTTCGCCACTTCCCGCTCTGCGAAGAACACGTGGATGAGCGCTTTCGACTGGTCGGAGAACAGGCACTCGGTAAACAGTTTGCGCTCCACCTCGCAGCCCTCATGGAAGGGTAGTTTGGTGGCGGCTTCGACGGCATCAATGGCCGCGAGCGGCGCGATCAGGCCACGTTGTCTGGCCTGCGCTGCCTCGCGGGCCGCCGCGAAAATGGGCGCATTCTGCCCCGGAGTTCCCAGCTTTTCATTGCGTTCGCGCGTCTTGGGCGCGGGTTTGTTCGCCACTTCCCGCGCGAAGGCAACTGCACCGGCTAGCAGATCGCCTTCAATTAGGCGGTCAACGATTCCGAGCTGCGCCGCTTCACTCCCCTTGATGGGATTGCCTCCGGCGCACATCTCGACGCCCTTGGCCACGCCTGCTAACCGTGGGAGACGCTGCGTGCCACCCGCACCGGGGATGATGCCCAGTTTCACCTCCGGCTGGCCCACAAGAGCGCCGGGCGCGGCAACCCGGTAGTGTCCGGCCATGGCCACTTCCAGACCGCCGCCAAAGGCCGTGCCGTGAATCGCCATCACCACCGGCTTGCGACAGTCTTCGATGCGCAGCAACAACGGAAGCAACGGCGTGCCCCGCGTCTTGCCCGAAGTGATCTTGATAAATTCCTTGATGTCCGCGCCCGCGATGAAGGTCGAGCCCGAGCCAATTAGCACTGCGGCCTTGACGCTGTCATCGCGATCGATCTGCTCGATCGCCTCGGCGATCCCCTCCGGCACGCCGGGGCTCAGCGCGTTCACGGGAGGATTGTTAATCGTGATGATGGCGACGCCGTCGTCTTTGGTGAGTTGAACGAGTTCGCTCATACCGGTTACCCCTTTCAAATTCTCTAAGTGTAATAACGAACGACCCATTCCGCGACGCAGACGGGTTTCTCGGCATCCTGTCTCTCGATTGCCGCGGCGAAAACCGCTTCGACTCCGCCGGGAATGTCCTTCAGCGAATCCAGTTTGAAACGGGCCCGAATCTTCGAGCCCGCAGGCACAGGCGCGGGAAAACGCACGCGATTCAGACCATAGTTGAGCGCCATGCGCAACCCCTGAACCTCAAGCGCTTCGCGCAGCAAACGGCTCAGCAGCGACAACGTCAAGAACCCATGGGCAATCGTGGTACCGTACGGCGACTGCCGGGCGCGTTCCCGATCCACGTGAATCCACTGCCGATCTTCCGTGGCTTCGGCAAAGGCATCGATTCGCTCCTGGCTTAGTTCGAACCAATCCGAGCAGGCGACTTCACGCCCCAGCCAATTCCCGAGCTCTCCGATCGCTACGGACGTCGCTGCCGGCATAGTCTTCCCTCAGAGGTTCACAGATCCTTCCCTTGCTCCTTCTTCCGGACATACAGGACTTTCTGCACCTCGGCCACGACCGCCCCGGATTCATCTTTGACTTCAACCACAAATTCCGGCTCGATCTTGTCCTGGGTATTCAACGACCGGCGGATGCCCTCGATCTGATCGTCAGACAAGCGAAAGCTGGCCGATACTTTGCCCGTGCCTGGCTTCCTGAACCGAACTGTAGCCGCCTTGTCCCATACGATGTAGCCGGGCCCGAGATTGTTGATGAGCATCAGCATATAGAACGGGTCGGCCATGGAATACAGCGAGCCCCCGAAATGCGTGCCGACATAATTGGAGTTCCAGAAGCGCAGCTTCATCTCCACATCGATGGCCCTCCAGTCGGACTCGAGGCGCTTGACGCGGATCCCCGCGCCCAGATACGGAGGATACAGGTTCAACAGCCAGCGCATGTGTCGCCGCAAAGCTTTCATCTTTGGATCCTAGGACTGCGAAACCGTGCTCTTCTCCGCCGCCCAGTATTTCTTGCGCAACTCCCGCTTCAGGAGCTTGCCGGTCCCGGTCTTGGGCAAGCTGTCAAGAAAGTCAATGGAGTGAGGGCACTTGTAGTGGGACAGATGGGAACGGCAGAACTCAAGTAATTCCGCCTCGGTGGTTGCCGACCCCGGCTTCAGAACGACGAGGGCCTTGGGCACCTCGCCCCACTTGCGATCCGGCACTGCGAAAACGATCGCCTCGTAGACGTTGGGGTGCGCAGCCAGCACCTTCTCCACTTCCAGCGAAGAGATATTTTCCCCGCCGCTGACGATGATGTCCTTCTTGCGGTCCACAATCTGAACGTAGTTGTCCTGGTCAATGGTGGCCACGTCGCCAGTGTGAAACCACCCGCCCTCCATGGCGGCAGCGGTCACCTCGGGCTGACCCCAGTAGCCGTCCATGACAACGTCGCCACGGGCGATCACCTCGCCGATCGTGGCGCCGTCGTGCGGCACATCCTTCCCGTTCCCGTCCACTACGCGTATCTCTACCCCCGGGATGGCAAAGCCTGTCATCGCCGCGCCTTTGTAGCGCTGCTCTCCTGTCCACGACAGGCCCGGCTTCATCGGCGAAATCGTCAGGGTCGGCGCAGTCTCGGTCAGCCCGTAGCCGGAGAAACAAGCGCAACCTAGCTTCTCCTCCACTTCCCGCACCAATGTGGGCGAAGAAGCGGCTCCGCCGATGTTGATGGCGCGCAGGCTGCTCAGGTCGAATTTCTGCCGTTCGGGAGAGTTGATCAATGCGGTGGCCATGGTTGGAACCAGGCAACAACTTCTCACGCGCTCCTTCTCGATCAGGCGAAACACCTCAGCCGGAATGAAGTGATGGATCATCACGTGCTTACCGCCGACCACTGTGATGGTGTGAGCCGCACCCCAGCCGTTGGCGTGGAACAGGGGAATGGTGTGCAGCGCCACCGCTTCGCACGACGACAGTCCCATCATCGTCGGGTTCGTCTGTCCGGCAACAATGGTGGAGAGCGCGTGCAAGTACACGTTGCGGTGCGTCAGCATCACGCCTTTCGGGCGATCGCTGGTGCCGCTGGTGTAGAACAGTTCGGCGACGGAATCCTCGTCGATCTGCATGAAATCGCACTGGAAGGGCTGCGCCGCCGCCAGAAGGTCTTCGTAGTTTTGCGGCGCCAGCCAATTTGCCTGCGGGGCGCCATCGAGGAGGAAGAAACATTCGATGGATGGAACTGTCAGGCGAAAAGCCTCCACCAAGGGTAGAAACTGCTGTTCGAGGAAAAGAAACTTTGCCTGCGCATCCTTGAGAACGAATGCCAGATCCTGGGGCGAGAGCCGGATGTTCAGCGGAAGCAGGATGCAACCGGCCTCCAGGACGCCGTAGTAAGCCTCGAGCAGGCGATGGCAGTTGGTGCTGAGAAAGGCGATGCGGTCCCCATGCTTCACGCCGGCGGCGATCAGGGCCCCCGCCTGCCGGGCGGCGCGTTCGCCAAACTGCGCATAAGTGAAGCGCTCCGGGCCGCACACCACTCCCGTCCTGTTGGGAAATTGCTCGCGCGCGTAGCGGAGGAATCGGATTGGAGTAAGAGGAATGTTCATGATTGCCTCTCCCGTTACCGATAGGTGATCCAATCGGGCCGGCCCGCCTGCTCCAGGTGGGCGTATTGATTAATGGTTGTCGCTCTGACCCTGCCGGGCCGACACAGCAGCTTCGTCACCCCGGTGTTCACCAGACTGAAGGTAAGATCGGCGATGCGCTCATTGGCGATGCCCAGTGCTTCCTGAACGATGGCCGAGATCGGGCCTCCCGAGGTAAACACCCAGGTCGTGCTTGAGTTTTCCGCGTCACTCGAAAGCGATGATAACCCTTGCCAGCACCGCCGCCGGAAATCAGCGTAACTCTCCGTGTAGTCATCGTGTGCGCCGCTCACCCAGCGCGCAAACGCAGGCGCGAAGACCTTCTGAAACTCCCGCCGCGGGTGGCCCGTGCCCGCAAGCCAGGCGTTGATCGCCGCCTCATCGCGTAAGTCCGGGCAAGCGCGTCCCAGCACCTCAACGTAGTCAAACTCAGTAAAGCCTGTAGCAACTTGCCACTCTGCTTCGGCCGGCGCCTCGCGCAGTCCGGCCAGAGATAGCTCCGCCGTCTGCCGGTGCCGCCGGTTCGTCCCTATGACAACACGATCCACACCCAGATTGCAGTGACATATCCACGATCCCAGAAGGCGCGACTGTTCCACCCCGACCGGCGACAGTTGATCATAATGGTCCGCGCCGAAACTCGCCTGCCCATGCCGCACCAGATAGATCGTGCCCATGTTCACACCGCCGGGTGCTGGATCAACCGCCCGCAGCGTTGCTGAAGATAGTTGACCAGCTGCCCGAAATCGGCAAAGGCCGGATTGCGGGTCTGGCCGTGAAAGTAGCGGTAATAAATCTGCTGAATGATGACCGCCAGGCGGAACAGCCCATAAATAAGGTAGAAATCAAAATTCTCCACCGCCCTGCCGGTTTTTCCGGCGTAGTAATCAATTACCTCCCTGCGCGTGAGCATCCCCGGCAAATGTGTCGGCTGCGTACGGGTCTTCTGGAAATAGTCGTCATCGTCCGCCTGCACCCAGTACGCCAGCGTGTTTCCCAGGTCCATCAGCGGATCGCCCAGCGTGGCCATCTCCCAATCCAGCACGCCGATCACTTCGAACTGGTTCTCGGCATTCAGAACCACGTTGTCGAAGCGGAAATCGTTGTGGATGATGCAGGTCGCCGAATCCTCCCCCGGCATCTTGCTCCCCAGCCATGCCATGACCGTCTCGAAGTCGCCTACATCCGCGGTGCGAGACTTGCGGTAGCGGTCGCTCCACCCTGCAATTTGTCGCTGCACGTAGCCCTTGCCCTTGCCGAGGCCTTCGAGTCCTGCAGCGCGGTAGTCAAGTTGATGAAGCTCGATCAGCTTGTCAATGACGTTCAAGCAGAGTTTGTGAGTATCCTCCGGGCTGAGACGCAGCCCTTCCGGCAGATCGCGCCGGACAATCACTCCGCGAATTCGCTCCATCAGATAGAAATCGCAACCCAGAATTTCCGGATCGTCAAGAAACGCCACCACACGCGGCACGTAGGGATACACCGGCCGCAGCGCCGAAATAATTGTCACCTCCCGCCGCATGTCGTGCGCCGACTTGGCCTTGTATCCAAACGGCGGCCGCCGCAACACAAACTCCCGGTCTGGATACCGTACCTGGTAGGTCAGATTCGACGCTCCGCGCGGATACTCCCGAATCTCCGGCGATCCCTTCAGCCCCGGCACCACGCGCTTGATCGCCGCATCCACCGTCGCGGCATCCAGTTCTTCCCCCGGGCGCACCTGCACGGGCTCATCAATCGCTGGCATGGTTGGGTTTCTCACGCGTGCTGAACCGTTGCGCTCTGCTTGTACTTCTTGAGTTCGAGTTTGGCAATCAAGGCGCGATGCACTTCATCCGGCCCATCCGCCAGCCGCAGGGAACGAATGTACCCAAGCATCTCCGCCAGCGGAGTATCCGGCGACACTCCCGCGCCGCCGTAGATCTGTATCGCCTGATCAACAATCGTCTGCGCCACACTCGGAGCCACTACTTTGATCTGCGAGATCTCACTCATCGCCCCCTTGGCACCCACGGTGTCCATCATCCACGCCGCTTTCAAAGTCAGCAAGCGCGCCTGCTCGATCTCAATCCGGGCATTGGCAATGATGTCACGATTGCCGCCGAGATCGGCCAAGGGCTTCCCAAAGGCAACACGGTTCAGGGCGCGCTTGCACAGCAGTTCGAGCGCGCGCTCCGCCGCCCCCAGGGTGCGCATGCAGTGGTGGATACGCCCCGGCCCCAGCCGCCCCTGGGCGATCTCAAATCCCCGGCCCGGTCCGGCAATGATGTGGTCGACTGGTAAGCGCACGTTGTCGAACGTGACCTCGCCATGTCCGAACGGTTCGTCATACATGCCGAACGCCGACACCATGCGCTCGATCTTCACTCCGCGAGCATCGATCGGTACCAAAACCATCGAATGCCGCTGATGCTTCTCCGCCGAGGGATAGGTCACACCCATGAAAATCAGGATCCGGCAGTGAGGGTGGCCGATACCCGAGCTCCACCACTTCCGTCCTTTCAGCACCACCTCGTTGCCTTCGATGAGCGCCGTGGCTTGCATGTTGGTGGCGTCGGACGACGCCACCTCCGGTTCGGTCATGCAAAACGACGACCGGATTTCGCCCGCCAGCAGCGGCTGCAGCCAGCGCTCTTTCTGCGCCTCCGACCCGTACTTGACCAGTACTTCCATGTTCCCGGTGTCGGGAGCGTTGCAGTTGAAGACCTCGGGTGCAATTGGCGAGCGGCCCATGATCTCCGCCAAAGGCGCGTACTCCAGATTGGTGAGCCCGGCACCGTAGCTGCTGCCCGGCAGGAAGAGGTTCCACAGGCCTGCGGAACGCGCCTTCGCCTTTAGCTCCTCCATCACTGGAGGCTGCTTCCACCGGCGCCAGTCCGGCGTGTGCTGCAGCTGGGAGTCGTAGACGCACTCCGCCGGCAGCACGAAGTTGCGCATGAATGCCTCGACCCGCTGGATGTAGCTTTGTGTCTTTTCTGAGAAGGCGAAATCCATAAGGGCACACCTCACCGATTGGCAGATTAGAGCCACCGAGATATTTCATCAAGTGGAATAGTCTCAATTCCCCCCAATTCCAGCCATCCGTGCCAGATTGGGCGCGCGCCTCGCACCAAAATGCCCTCCTGAGCGCAACCGAAGCCCTGGGCGCGTGCTCCTTCGTCACTGCGCTGCTCCCCGATAGGTGATATGAGTGTTCTCGACCGGAGCAGGATATGCCCTTTGTCGAGAACCGTGGCGCGCGGATCTACTGGGACGAGCAGGGCCAAGGCGTACCCATGCTGCTCATCATGGGGCTGGGCTATCCCTCGGATATGTGGCACCGGCCGCGACCGGAGCTGGCGGCACATTACCGAACCATCGCTTTGGATAATCGTGGCTCGGGGCGCAGTGACGCGGGCGGCAGCAATTCGATCGCCTTGATGGCCTCGGATGCGGCAGCGGTGCTGGATGCCTCCGGGGTGGACCGCGCCCACATCTTCGGCGTCTCCATGGGCGGCATGATCGCGCAGGAATTCGCCTTGCGCTACCCGCAGCGCGTGCGCTCCCTGATTCTCGCCTGCACTCACCCGGGTGGGCTGCATGCCAAGCCGCCCAAGATCGGTGTCTTCCAGGCGCTCTGGGCGCGCGCCACCATGACGACCGAAGAAGCTCGGAAGGTGTTTATCCCCATCTTGTACGACGCTTCCACCTCCCGCGAGCGCATTGAAGAAGACTTCGCCATCCTGAAAAACTGGATTCCCACACCTGCAGCTTTCAGGGGACAGTTGCGCGCGATCTTCTGGTGGCACTGCTACAGCCGACTGCCCCGGATTACAGCGCCGACGCTGGTAATCCACGGCGAATCCGACCGGCTGGTGCCGCCGCAGAACGGCGAGCTGATCGCGTCCCGCATTCCCGGCGCGAAGCTGGTGATGATTCCGCACGCCGGACACATCTTCGGTACCGATCAACCGGAGGCCTCCCGCCGGGCCGTCGCGGAATTTCTGGCTCAGGTTGAGGCGCCACAAGCGGGGAACGCGCGTCCTCGCAAGTGACACCGCGCTCATCGCCTCTCTGTTTCCCAAAATGGGCCAGGGCACGAGATTCCTGCGCGCCGCGAGGCCTCCTGCGCATTTGCCGGACGCATAATGTAGTCGGCGCAGTCTTGGCGCGGTTCGCGTGGCGTAACGCATCCTTCCAATTGCTCTAGCCCGCGCGGACCATTCGGGGCCTCGACGGAGGAACCACCATGCAGGCAGCAGCAAGCCCCCTCTCCCATCTGAGCATCTCCGCCAATGTAGCGTGGCTGGAAGTGGAAAATCTGGAGCGATTTGGAACCTACGCCCGACTTCACTATGAAGGCCGCAGCTACACCAACGTGGAAGAACTTCAGCACGCGGGACGGCTGGCGCGCGTCCTTCGCGACCGCGGCGTCATCCCCGGTGACCGGGTGGTGGTGTTCATGCCCAATTCCCCCGATCTGACGGCCTGCTTCCAGGCGATCTGGACCATCGGCGCGGCGATGTGTCCGGTCATGCCGCAATGGACGGCGGCGGAAGTCAGGCACATCGTGCAGAACTCGGGCGCGGCGGCAGTCCTGACGGCGCCAGCGCTGGCGGCACGAGTGCGCGAGGCGTGCCAAGGTATGGATACCCTCAAGCACCGCCTCGTTTTTGGCAAGACAGATGTTGACGGTATGCAGAATATCGCGCAGGAAATGAGCGACAGCATTCCCGTAGATGTGCCGGTCAATCGCTCGCCCGACGACCTGGCCATGCTGCTCTACACATCGGGAACGACGGCCCGGCCCAAGGGCGTCATGATCACGCACGCCAACGTCGCCGCGGCGGTGCGCAGCGCCTCACAACGAAACCCCAATATGCCGCGCTATCCCATGCTGCATGTGTTGCCGCTGACCCACTCCTTTGGGCTGATCATGCTGAAGCTGGCCAACGCCTGGGGCTGCGCTTCGGTGCTGCTGCCTCATTTCGACCCGGAACGGATTTTTGAAACTGTCGAACGGCAGCGGGTCGGTTATATGCCCGTGGTCCCAACCATGCTGGTGTACCTGCTGCACCATCCCGAACGCACGAAATTCGATCTCTCGAGCCTGTACCGGATGACGATCGGTGGCGCTGCTTTGCCGGAAAAGCTGCGCGCGGAATTCCAGCAGATGTTCCCCTGCCGCGTGGACCAGGGCTACGGATTGTCAGAGTCGGGCGCGATAGCCAGCGGTTATGACGATCGCGAACCCTACCGCCCGGGGTCCGCCGGGCGTCCCCAGCCCGGGATTGAGGTCCGGATCGTGGACGAGCAGGACCATCCGCTGGCCCCGCGCCGGGTGGGAGAAATCTGCCTGCGGGGCGCGAACATCACGCCAGGATATTGGCAGGACGCCGACGCCACCCGCGAGGCCTTTCACGGGGGATGGTTTCACACCGGCGACGTCGGATACCTGGACGAAGAGAAATACCTCCACATCACCGACCGCAAGAAAGACCTGATTGTGAAGGGCGGGGAGAACATTTCGCCGCGCGAGATCGAGGAAGCACTTTATCTGCATCCCGCGGTGGCAGAAGCGGCGGTGGTGGGCATCCCCGATGAGGTGTTTGGGGAGGAAATCTGCGCGGTGATTCAACTGCGAACCGGAGCAGAGGTCAGCGACAAAGACATCCTTTGCCACGTTGCCCGGCATGTAGCCAAGTTTAAGGTGCCGCACCGCGTGGTGTTTCAGGCGGTGCTGCCCAAGAACTTGACCGGGAAGATCCAGAAGCGCGCGATCCGGGAGATCTTTGCGAAGAGCGAGGCGGCCTAGGCTGTGGCGCACTGTGCCGTTCTCTGGCTACGCGGCTTTCCAGTTCCGCCAGGCGCCGGCGCAGAG
>Ga0335070_10002679_pt1 | contig 20671 bp, 14 predicted proteins | sample Lox_Sample_13_FD_206722 | JGI IMG/M metagenome (GOLD analysis project Ga0335070, IMG submission 206722) | Soil microbial communities from Loxahatchee National Wildlife Refuge, Florida, United States - Lox_Sample_1.3 | ecosystem: Environmental > Terrestrial > Soil > Wetlands | place: USA...
CCACCCAGCTCCAGGACAACGGGCAATAGCCGTTCCGCAGCCGCTGCCGCGATCCGCTTTCCGGTTGTCACGCTCCCCGTAAACACCAACTTGTCGATGGAAGAACGTAGAAGCGCAGCGCCGGCAAGGCCTTCTCCAACGACTACTTGAAACACGTCATCCGGAACACCGGATTCATGGAGCAGCGCCCCCAACTCGAGGGCGATCAGCGGCGTGAGTTCTGAAGGTTTCAAAACGACTGCATTTCCAGCCACGAGAGCCGCCAGGGTCTCAGTCGCGGGAATCGAGAAAGGATAGTTCCAGGGAGAGATAATTCCGATAACGCCATGGGGCTCTCGAACCAGAGAGCCCGTCTTCAACTTCGTGACCAGATTTCCGTGGGGAACCGGTTCGTCGCGAAGGAGTGTCCACGCATTGTCAATCAGGAATCGAGCCGCATCCAGCACAACCAGTACTTCGGTGACCAATGCCTCTGCAACCGGCTTCCCTGCCTCACGGGTAATCGCCGCTGCGATCTCTGATTTCTTGCCGTAGAGTAGCGCCTGAAACTTACGAATCACTTCAATGCGGCGCTTCAGGCCGCACTCGGCCCAAGTGAGCTGAGCCGCCCGCGCCCGCTGAACCGCTGCCTGAACTTCGACTTCTCCCGCACAATCCAACTCGCGCAGAATTTCGCCTGTTGCCGGATTGACCGAGGCAATCTTGCGCGCCACGATTTGTAGATCCGTCGCCATGAGGAAATCTTAGTCCCACAAGAAAGCCGTTGCTACTTCATTCCCGGATACTTTCCAAGGTAGATCAGGATGAAATCAAGGGTGTCGGTGGTGGCGTGAGCAATGATTGGCACGGCGAGATTACGCCCACACGCGAGGTAGAGCGCACCCAACAGCAATCCGTTCCAGACGTTTTCCGCCATGCCAGTTGCGCCCTGGTCCAGGTGGCCGCAACCAAACACGACGCTGACTACCAGCAGGCTGAGCACCCATGCCGTCTTCGAGTCACGAAGGACCCCCGCGACGCGATTCATGAGATAGCCGCGATACACGAGTTCCTCGCCTAAGGCGCCCAGCGTCCAAACCAGAACCAGATAGATCAGGAAGATTTTCATGTTGCCGACCATGTCGTTAAAGTCCGACAAGTCGGGCATCTTGCCGAACCATTTCGCCAGCAGGGGCTGGCTGACGAAGAGTTCGAACAGTTCCATGGCCACCCCAACCGCAACTCCAATCAGCAGCCCCTTACTCCAACGATTCGGGCGCGCAAAGCCAACGTCTTTCCATCGCATTCCGCGAAGGCGGAGCGATACCCATCCCAGCAAAAACAGATACGGAGTCTTGCTTACATAGATGTGATGATGAATATCGGCATAGAACAAAACGGCAACGATTGCGAACTCGGCCAATGGCAGCCAGCGACTGTCGCGCGCCCGTTGATGAAATGTGGTCATACGGCGTACTCCACGTTCACGAGATATAGCCCACTCGCCGGAGCCGTCGCACCCGCGGCGGAGCGGCTGCGAGCCTCTAAGATTCTCGTGACGTAGTCAATCTGTAGCGTACCTTTTCCTACCAGGATGAATGTGCCAACCAAGTTGCGAACCATGTGGTGCAGGAACCCGTTGCCCCGAACCTCGTAAAGCAACTCTCCCCCGCTTCTGTGCCAGGTCGAGGAAAAAATCCGGCGCACGTTCGAGACGGGATGATCGTCCTTGCCGCGCTCCGGGTCAACGGCGGCAAACGAAGTAAAGTCATGCTCTCCCGCCACCACCCCGGCTGCCCGAGCCATCGCTTCCTCATCAAGTGGATAGGGATAGTGCCACACATACCGTGCCAAAAACGGCGGACAGATCGGACCACGGTAGATTCGATACCGATACGTTTTCGCATGCGCAGAATGCCTCGCGTGAAAATCCGTCGGCGCTTCCGTGACCTCCAGAACGCGAATGGCCGCCGGTAGGATGTCGTTCATCGCCTTGAGGAAATTCTCGGTCGGTACAGAAGACTCCGTGACAAATGTCATAACCTGAGCCAGGGCATGCACTCCCGCGTCGGTTCGTCCTGATCCCTGGGGCAATACCTTTTCGCCGGTAATTCGTCCAATCACCGAGGCCACAGTGCCTTGTACGGTTATGGCGTGCGGCTGTATCTGCCAGCCTGAGAATTCCGCCCCATCGTAGGAGAGAGTGATTTTTAGATTACGCATCAACGATCTTTCGAGTCTTATCGCAATTAGGGATCATCCAAGCCATTTCAAGGCAGGCTCGGAGTCGGCGACAATTCGCTTTGCCCAGCACGATATCAGTTTGCGTCACAGGTTTCGGGTTTGCGGTCAGATATACTAAACCGTTTCCGCTAAATCCTGCGCTCCATCGCCGCCGGGCCTGGCTACTGTGAATCGCCTGCGGAATTTAGGATGAGTCCAGAGACGCGAAAACATCAATTGGTTGCAAGGATGTTTACTTTCCCTAACTTTCAGGAACCTTCGGCACGTCCGTTGCGTATCACTAGCTTGAGCAGGTTCATTTTTTGACGGGCGATTCAACCCGTAGGGTCCCAGGCTCTTTGCTGCTGAGTCTTCATCAATCTGGTTTTAACGAACTGGTGTAACAAACGGAGAAGAGTAGATGCCATTCGCACGTGTTAATTCGACCATCCGCCAGAGTGCGGCTGCTGCCTTATTCGCGACGCTGAGCATGGCGTGTTGGGCGCAACAGGCGCCGCCGGCCCCCACGCCGCAGAATACTCCTGAGGCCCGGCCCGTACCGACTTTGGATTTTGCTAAGCCGGTCTCGCACTTCCCCAATCCGATCGGACCGTACTCGCCGCGGCACGTGGCCCCACCTAATCTGGCGAATACGCCCCGCATTGATTCCTTGATGCACGAAGGCAAGCTCTACCTGTCGCTGAATGACGCGATCGCTCTGGCTCTGGAGAACAATCTCGATATCGCCATCGCGCGCTACAACCTGAATATCGCTGACACGGACGTATTGCGCGCCAAGGCAGGCGCTGCCACCCTCGGCGTTAACACAGGTATTATTCAGAACACTCCGGGCGGAGGAGTTGGCGGACTCGGTGCACAAGTGGGGTCTGGTACAGGCGGCACCACCCTGGGCGCTGGCGGCGCAGGCGCCGGTGCGGGTGGATTGGTCGGCTCCACGCTCGGCTTTGGACCTCCGATCACCAGCTTCGACCCTGTGCTGACCGGGACGCTGCAGGAAGATCATCTCGGGCAACAAGTCAGTAGCATCTTTCAAGGCGGACTTCCTGGTACCAGCTTGAACCAGAACACAGGCACCGTGAACTTCGCTTACCAGCAGGGGTTCACTTGGGGCACGAACCTTTCGATTGGGTTCAATAATTCCCGACAAACCACGAGTAGCTTTTTTGCCAGCCGCAGCCCCGTCCTGAACTCCAATTTCCGGGCGACCCTTACGCAGCATCTGCTACAAGGACTCGGCTTCCCGGCTAACACTCGTTTTATCCGCATCGCAAAGAACAACCGTGAAATTTCCGACGTCGCATTCCGGCTGCAAATTATCACGACCGTAGACCAGATCGAAAACATGTACTGGAATCTTGTTTACGCGTATGAAAATCTGCGCGTGAAACAGGAATCGCTATCCTTTTCTGAGAAAACACTGTCGGACACAAAGAAACAGGTCGAAATAGGCAGTTTGGCGCCGATCGAGTCCGTTCGGGCACAAAGTACTGTGGCAGCGGATCAACAGGCCCTCACGATCGCCAAGACCGACCTTCAGTTAGAGCAGCTACTGATGAAGAACGCTCTCAGCCGGACCTTGCATGATCCTACACTTGCAAACGCGGAAGTCATTCCTACTTCCACAATGGAAATACCGGCGAACGAGCAGGTCGTACCCACTGAGGATCTGGTAAACGACGCGCTCCGCCATCGTCCCGAATTGGTGGAATCACGAATCCAACTGAATAGCCAAGAACTCAGCAACAAGGCGGTGCGCAGCGCACTGTTACCTACACTCGACTTATTCGCATATTACGGCGGCACGGGTCTCGGTGGTACCCAAAACCCCGCCAGCTTGTGCTCAAACGAGACTCCCGAGGAACAGGCGTTCGGCTGCGCCGGCACGAGTGCCGGACAACTTCCAGTAACCCCGACAACCGGGTACGGCGGCACCCTGAACCAACTCATTAACTCGACCGCTCCTGACAAAGGCGTCGGATTACAACTCAATATTCCGATTCGCAACCGCGCTGCGCAGGCCGTGCAGATTCGCTCTGAACTGGAATATCGCCAGTTGCAGATGGCCCTGCAACAGACGGAGAACCGCATCAGTATTGAAGTGCGCAATGCGCAATTCGGCGTGGAACAGAACCGGGCCAGCGTCGCTTCTGCGCAGGCGGCTGTCGATTACGCCAAGCAGTCGTTGGATGCCGAGCAGAAAAAATATCAGTTCGGAACATCCACCACGACCTTGGTCCTGCAGAATCGCAGTGCGCTGGCGACTGCGGAATCAACCCTCCTCTCGGCCACTGCTGCGTATGAAAAAGCTCGGCTTGAACTGGACCGGGCAACTGGTCAAATGCTCGATCACGCTGGCATCAGCATCGATGATGCCGCTCGCGGTCAAGTCACACGGCTACCCAACGTCCCGTACGTTGCACCTCGTACCGACTTGACTCCGGTGCAAGCCCCGCCGGTTCAGCCGCAGCAATAGCTTCGAAAACGCATTCGCGCCGCTGTCGAACCGATAGCGGCGTTTTCTTTTCCTCACAATTCTTTACAATCCCGCTTCTTTCCTGCCAATCTTCTACCGCTAAGATGAAGTGACATACTTTCGCACTTTGCATCCAACTCACATCGTTGGTTTTTAGCGAGCGTCAATTTTCTACAGGTTTGGCAAGGAGAGAACCATGTCTACACCGCGCCCGATTTCGATCCTGAGCACGGTCACGCGAACGCTTTTCGTTGTCGTCGTCGCAGCCTCCGTCGCTAGCCCTTTGGCGGCGCAGACGTCGTCGGGCCAGCCGGCCTCACAGCCTACCTCGACCGCACCTTCTGCGCCCGTTCCCGCACAACCCGCGTCCGTGAACTTAAAGGACTATTCCAAGCCCCGCTCGGCATTCCCGAACATCGTGCAACCCTATCGGCCCGAGCCGCTGGGACAGCCCAGTCTCGGGAATTCACCGCGTATCGACAGCGTTATGCGTGACGGAAAAATCTACCTCTCGATCGACGACGCGGTCGCTCTCGCTCTCGAGAACAATCTCGATCTCGACATTGCGCGCTACAACCTGAATATTGCCGACGCGGATCTGCTCCGGGCGAAATCGGGAGCCAGCATTCTCGGTGTCAATACAGGTGTAGTACAGAACACCCCGGGAGGTGGTGTCGGTGGGCTCGGAAATACGGTCGGATCGGGTACTGGCGGCACTACGGTCGCAGCTGGCGGCGCGGGAACCGGCACAAACGGTCTGGTGAGTTCAACGCTCGGCATAGGGTCTCCAATCGTCAGCTTCGACCCGCAACTTGCCGGAACATTGCAACTCGACAAGAACAATTCGATTTCTTCCAGCGTGTTCAGCCCCGCACCCGGCGGAATCATCGCGCAAAACACTTACACGGCGGACTTCGGATACACGCAGGGATTTCAGTGGGGAACGACGTTAACGGCCGGATTCAACAACACGCATGTAACCACCAACAGCACAGCCAGCTTGCTCACCCCACAACTTGGATCGAACTTCCAGGCCAAGGTCACGCAAAATCTTCTACAGGGCTTTGGATTCCTGCCCAACACGCGTTTCATCCGAATCGCCAAAAACAACCGCGAGATTTCCGACGTGGCTTTTCGCCTTCAAGTCATCACCACGATCGATCAGATCGAGAACATGTACTGGGATCTGGTCTACGCCTATGAGAACGTCCGCGTGCAACAGGAGGCTCTCACCTACGCCCAAAAAGCTTTAGATGACAGCAAGCGCCAGGCGCAAGTGGGGACCGTGGCACCCATTCAGGTCGTAAGCGCCCAAAGCACGGTCGCAACCGGGCAGCAGAACCTGATCACCGCGCAGAACAATCTACAACTGCAGCAATTGCTCATGAAGAATGCGCTGAGCCGAAGCATCGAAGACCCCATGTTGGCCGAGGCCGATGTAATCCCTACTTCGGTGATGCAGCTTCCGGAGCAAGAGCCCGCTACCCCGATTCAAGACATCATCAACGAAGCCATGCAGCATCGAGCCGAATTGATTGAATCGCGCATCGACCTCAATTCGCGCGACATTAACGTCAAAGTCGTGCGCAATGCGATGCTGCCCACACTTGACGCATACGCCTACTACGGAGGTTCCGGCCTGGGCGGCGACCTGAACAGTCAGTGCACGTTCAGCGGAAATCCGTGCACGCCGCCGCCCGTATTCGGCGGATCGAATTCAGTAGGCTACGGAGGCACTCTGAATCAGCTAGTGAATTCGACCGCACCTGACAAAGGCGTCGGGCTCACGCTTAACATTCCGATCCGCAACCGGCTGGCCCAATCAAACCAGGTCCGCGCCGAGTTGGAATATCGACAGGCAGAGGTGCGCAAGCGGCAGTTGGAAAATCAGGTGCGAATCGAGGTTCGCAATGCGCAGTTCGATGTCCATCAAAACCGGGCTGCGGTGCAGGCGGCTCAATCCGCGGTGGACTTCGCCCGGCAAACTTTCGACTCCGATCAGCAGAAACTCAAAGTCGGCCTCACCACGCAGACCGCGATTCTGCAAGATGCTTCTACGTTGACCACGTCTGAGTCCAACCTGGTTTCAGCAAAAGCAGCGTACGAGAAATCGCGGATTGAACTAGACCGCGCCACCGGCCTGCTGCTCGACCACGCGGGAATCGACATTGCGGATGCAGCTCGTGCCCGGGTTACGCACATGCCAAACGTTCCGTACGTTGCGCCGCGAATCGACACTACGACTCCGGGATCGTCGACACCGACTGCTCCGCCTCCCGCACAGGGAGGACAAATGTGACGGCATTCGTGGGTGTCACGAGCCGTCTTGGGACTGGCGGATTAACTTGTACATCCACATTCGTGAAGAAGTACCAAGTTCTCCTTACTGACATGCGAACCGGCGGCAGCTAGCCTCTACGAGCCGGTTCAGAATTTCAATTTCAGCTTGGGAGAATTCGCATGAGTGTACGGAGATTCTTGTTGCCCGGGATCCTGATGGTCGCGACCACAGGGATGTCGTTCGCAATTCCACAGGACACGCAAGGCGCAAAGCAGGACATGAAAGACGCCGGGCAGGACGCGAAAAGCGCCGCCAAGGATACTGGCCGGGCCACCAAGAAAACCGCAAAGAAAACAGGGCACGCCGTAAAGAAGGGTACGCACAAAGCCGCCCGCAAGACGGAACAAGGTGCAGCGAAGGTCGGCGACAAGACCGAGACCAAGCCCCAGTAATACTCGATTCTCATCGGGGCTGCGCAGAGGTGACGCAGCCTCGACTTCCTTCCAAGTCTCCCTGATACACTAGCGCGCAATGGCAAGAGTTGCGCGACCTGCGCTGCACAAGTCTTTTTTTTGGCTGCTCTCGCTTTCTTTTATCTTGCAAGTCGCGGCCATCGGCGCCTTCCACCAATACCGCACACGGCCCGGCGAAGACAATTTCGCATTCGGATGGGAGATGGGCCGCGTCGCACGGTCGATCGCGCAGGGCCACGGATTCAGTAGTCCCTACGAGGGCGACACCGGACCCACCGCATGGGAACCGCCACTCTATCCCTATCTGATGGGCGGTGTGTTCAAAGCTTTCGGGATTTATACGCAAACATCGGCCTGGGTTTTACTGACCGTCAACAGCCTCTTTGCGACTCTGACCTGCATTCCAATCTTCTACATCGCGCATCGCTGCTTCGGCGAGCGGATCGCTCTCTGGTCAGCATGGAGCTGGGGACTCTGTCCTTACGTCTGGTACTGGTCCATTCACTGGATCTGGGACACGACGTTTACGCCATTCATCCTTGCCTGTGCCTTCCTCGTTGCTTTAGAACTGCAGGACTGGCCGGGCTGGCAAGGATGGTTTTTCTTCGGCATCCTGTTTGGGATTGGAGCGCTGGCCAATCCCACGATGCTCGCGTTTCTTCCCTTCTGCGGCTTGTGGGTCTGGCGGCAACGCTTCAAAAATCGACTTCCGTCGTTCAGTGGAGTCGTGCTGTCGTCCATCGTTTTCTTCCTTCTGATTTCGCCATGGGTGATCCGCAACTACGAAGTTTTCGGACGATTCGTCTTCCTTCGTGACGATTTTGGTCTGCAGTTTCGTCTCGGCAATGGACCATCCGCCGACGGGATGCTGATGGCCTACCTCCAGCCCAACCTGAACAAACTGGAACTCGAGAAATTTCAGCAGATGGGCGAACTCGCGTACGGTGAATCGTGCAAGCGGGTGGCGTTCGATTGGGTGCGGGACAATCCTGGAAGATTCGCAGTTGTGAGCGCGAAGCGTTTCTTCTACTACTGGAACGGCGTTCCCAGGCCAACCGCAAGCCTATCGCCAGTCGACTTTCGGAGTTCCGCCTTTCTCGCAACTTCTGTATTAGCGCTATGGGGATTGGGGCGCATGGTGCGCCAGAAGCGACCGGGAGCATGGCTTTTCGCGGGATTGGTGCTGACCTATCCGACCGTTTACTACTTTGTCTTTCCGCACGCGCGCTACCGGCACCCGATTGAACCGGAGTTGATAATCCTCATCGTGTACCTCTTGTCCGAGGTCAACTGGAGCGGAAAGTCCGAAAGCAGAACGCAGAAGGCATAAGTGAGAATGCAGAAATAACCCCAATGCGATGTGATTTCTCTTCTTCATTCTGACTTCTCACTTCTGCCTTCCGTCGCTGTGAGACAATTTCGAGTCCCAATTGCAGAGCCCCTCGCGAATATGCAACTCTCCGTCGTCATCATCACATTCAACGAGGAAGCAAACATCGGCCGCACGCTGGAGAGCGTGAAGCCACTCGTGCACGACGGCAAGGGAGAAATCATCGTCGTCGACTCGGGATCGACGGATCGCACGGTTGGGATTGCGAAGTCATACGGAGCAAAGGTATTCATGGAGGCGTGGAAGGGATTCGCCGTGCAGAAGAACTCGGCGATCGATAAGGCCACGGGAGATTGGATTCTGAGTCTCGACGCCGATGAAGAAGTTGACTCTGCACTGCAACAGGCCCTGACCGAATTACTGGAGGCCATGAATCGCCTGTCCGCTCTCGGCCAGCAAGCAGACGCTCATTCCCTCCCTAGTGAGAGTGTGTCCGTGCTTGGTGCAGACTTCGTCGCCCTGTGGATCCCCCGGAAGAACGAATTTCTTGGTCGTTGGATCAAGCACGGCGGCTTCTGGCCCGATCGGAAACTGCGCCTCTTCCGTCGTGGGAGGGGCCGGTTCGAGAACCGTGCGGTTCACGAAGACATCCAAGTCGACGGAGCAACCAGACAAATTCAGCGAGGAGCTCTGCTCCACCACTCCTACCCCACCCTCTCCGACTACATCGAACACATGAATCGTTACTCGTCCCTTGGCGCAGAGATGGTCGTGGCTAAAGGTCCGGTACGATTCAGCGTCATCAACATCGTCGTACGCCCGATGTTTACGTTCCTCTACAACTACTTCTTCCGCCTCGGATTCCTCGACGGCCGCGAAGGATTGTTGCTGCACCTCTATCACGCGGTTTACGTCTCTTGGAAATACGCCAAGGCGTGGGAACTCTCTCATGAGCAGCAGTAGTGGCCATGTAGAGACGTAGACTGCTACGTCTTGCGGCCAAGATCTCGAATGTGTGCGACGCCTGCAGACCGACCGGTCGTTTCGAACCCCGCACATCACCTTGCTCCTCCGCTCTGGCTTCCCTATCATCAAGAAAGAACACTGGGGTTCGAATGGAAAAGAAGCCGCTGAAGCCGCAGGTTGCCGAAAGCCCTATCGCCGACATATTTGAAAATCGTCATCCCTCCGATGGCGAAAAGCAGTGGGCCGAGAATACCCTCGCCTCGACGATTGATAAGACCCCCGAGCGCCCGATCGGTGCTCCCACAGGCGTCAATCTTGACGAGCACGGCAACGCCCGCTTTACCACCATTTCCGGCGTCCCCATTCGCCGCCTTTACACGCAAGCGGACCTGCCCAATGACTGGAGCGAGGAGAATTATCTCGGCTATCCCGGCCAGGCGCCGTTCACCCGCGGCATTCACGCCACGGGATATCGCGGCAAGCTTTACACCATGCGCCAGTTCTCTGGCTTCGCGTCACCGGAAGAAACGAACCAGCGCTACAAATATCTGCTCGAACACGGCGGCAGCGGTCTCTCCGTCGCCTTCGATCTGCCTACTTTGATGGGCTACGACTCCGACCATCCCGCAAGCGAAGGGGAGGTCGGCAAGTGCGGCGTCGCTATCGATTCGCTCGAGGACATGGAGATCCTTTTCAACGGCATCGATCTGGAGAAAACCACGGTCTCGATGACCATCAATTCTCCCGCTTCGGTGCTTTGGGCAATGTATCTGGTCGTGGCCGAAAAACAAGGCGCAGACTGGAAGAAAATTTCCGGCACCATCCAGAATGACATCCTGAAGGAATACATCGCGCAGAAGGAATATATCTACCCTCCGGCGCCGTCGATGCGACTGGTCATCGACACCTTTGAGTTTGGATCTAAGTTCACACCGCGCTTCAACACAATTTCTATCAGCGGATATCACATTCGCGAGGCCGGATCGACCGCCCTGCAGGAACTAGCGTTCACGCTGTACGACGGCGTCGAGTACGTGGAATGGGCGTTGCGCCGCGGACTCGATGTAGATGAGTTCGGGCCACGGCTCAGCTTCTTCTTTAACGCGCACAATGATTTTTTCGAAGAGATCGCGAAGTACCGCGCGGCCCGCAAGATTTGGTATCGCGTGATGAAAGACCGCTTTCACGCCAAGAACCAGCGTACGTGGCTGATGCGATTCCACACGCAAACGGCTGGCGTTTCACTGCCAGCTCAGCAGCCGATGAACAACATCGCGCGTGTGGCCGTACAAGCGCTGGCGGCGGTCCTCGGCGGAACGCAGTCGCTGCACACAGACTCCTACGACGAAGCACTTGCACTGCCTACTGAAGAAGCGGCCCGCATAGCGCTGCGCACGCAACAGATCATCGCCTACGAGTCCGGCGTCACTCACACAGTCGACCCACTCGGAGGATCCTACTTCCTCGAAAACCTTACGCTCCAGATGGAAAACGGCGCCTTCGACTATTTCGGCAAGATGGACGCCATGGGCGGGATGGTGAAGGCCATCGAGCGCGGCTATCCGCAGAAAGAGATCGCGGAGTCGTCGTACCAATACCAGCGCGCGGTCGAGGCAAAGGAAAAGATCATCGTGGGTGTGAACGAATTCGCGATCGAAGAAGAACCGCCGCACATTCTCTACATCGACGAAAGCGTAGCGCGGCAGCAGTCGCTCAAGCTAAAAGCCCTCCGCGATCGCCGTTCGAACGACGAAGTCGGCCGCACTCTAGACGCTCTCAAGAAAGCTGCCTCTCAGGAAGCCAAAGCCGGTTTGAACGGCAATGTCTCGCCGGCGAACACCATGCCTTACATCGTCGACGCTGTCCGCGCCTATGCCACGGTCGGGGAAATCTGCGAAGCACTGCGCCAGGTGTACGGTACGTACACCGAAGTCAGCATCACCTAACCTGATCTTGAAGTTAAGAATCGCTGTGAACGGTGAGTCGGACTGCCTCTATTGGCTCTGCAGCAGCTTCTTTCCCGGATGCGTCTTCGCGTCGGCAATTAGCTTTTGAACCGTCGCCTTGTTCTCATAATCCGGATTGGACTTCAGTAGCTTGGTCCAAATCGCAATCGCACCTTGAGCATCGTTCTTGCCCTTCCAGCGAATCATCCCCAGATTGAGCAGCGCTCCAGCGTGTTTAGGATCGTAGGTGAGCGCCTTTTCCAACTGCGCGATGGCGCCATCAATGTCGCCTTGATAGTAGAGACAGGACGCCAGATCCGTACGCGGGCCCACATTCTTCGGATTCACCTCCAGCGACTTCTGATAGTACGAAGCGGCTGTATCGAACTGATGGGTCATGCGATAGACGTTGCCAATCTGGTTTAGCAGGTCGGCGTTGTTGGGATCCGTCTTGAGTTTGTCTACTAACGGCTGGACCTGCTTGTCCGCCATGCGCTTCATGTCTTCGAGGGTGGGCATCTGCTGCGTCGCGGTCGCGCCCGACGCCTCCGTCTGTTGCACGACTGGCGCGCTCGCAGCCGGAGCCGACCCGCGCACCAGATATCCGACCAATACGCCCACCATCAGGCAAACGGCAGCCATCACGTACACCTGCCACGCCTGCCAGCTTGCGTTGCGATTTGCAGACTGCACGGTTTCGTTCATTTCAAAGTCTGAAGAAGCACCCACACTTCCAGATTTTTAACCCCCTCTAACCATCTGATTCTATGGGCGTATTGGAGTCTCTGTAGCCATTGGAAAGCACCGGTAAAGGGTCAAAACACACCGCCGCGTGCGAGAAAAAGCGCACCATTCGGAGCAAAATAGCCGTGGCTCGAGGCCAGGTGCGCGCATCGTTAGTAAAAACCGCGGAAAACAGGGCTGAGGAATCGAAACTATCGTCTGCCATTTTGGCTATCGAAGTGCCATTTGGATTTGGATGATGACTCGGCATCAGCACGCTTGGTGGTATGTCTTGGCCTGCGTCTGGTGCGCATTTTTCTGCCACGGCACTTTCTACTCCCAGGAAGCGCCTCGCTCTCAGTTCATTTCGTACGAAGCTGCACAACCGGTCGTTAACGCCTTTTCCGATTCCCTTCCTGCCGAACTGAAGCCGGCCAAGAACCTCAATGCACAGAAATGGTCTTCCTGGGTTGAGAAAGCTGACCGCGAAGTGCGCGATCGTCTCGACAAGGGTGAGGAGGATACTCTCACCAACCTTTTGCGGTTCGGCGTGACGTTTACCAAGGAATATCGAATCGACGACGATTATCTTTTGCGCTACGGCAAGAGCACACTGGTAAATTCCTTCGCCGAAAATCGAGCTTCAGACCTCGTCCGGTCCCTGGGATTTCCTAAGACCTGGCCGCCCAATACGAGCGAGGGCATGGCGCGGATGCGAGCATTCCTCGAGCACAAGGGGTTTTCATTTCAGACCACGGCCCAGCGCAGCAAGATTAAGAAATACCTTCTCGACAATCTCGCGCGCATGCGCGACGACGTCTTACGCTATCGCGCGCCTTCCAATGAAGAGGTTCAGGCTCAGCTCTTCAAAGACCGCGGCATCTCGCTCGACACAAATCTCTGGCCAGACTTTCTTCTGGATCAGCACTTCCGCCGCATGATCGAAAAAGGCTTTTTGAAGCCTGGGAGCGTCGCGAGAATTGCCATCGTTGGCCCGGGACTCGACTTCGCCAACAAAGAAAAAGGGAATGACTTCTATCCTCCGCAGACCATCCAACCATTCGCCGTGCTCGATTCGCTCATTCGGCTAGGAGTGGTAAAGGCCGACACCGTCGAACTCTACACCCTCGATATCAGTTCTGACGTGAATTTCCACGTCAAACGCGCCAAGGAAAACGCCCAGTCGGGACGCTTCTACACCGTGCAGCTGCCTTGGAACACCGCCGCACGCCAGACCGAAGAATATCGGCAGAATTTCATAACCTACTGGCAGCGGCTTGGAGATCAAATCGGCGAACCGGCCGCGCCTATCGCCGTGCCGAGCGCCGCCGCGGAGACGCAAACCCGGGCCGTCAAGATTCGCCCCGGCATAGTACGACGCCTGACGCCCGTCGACATGAACATCGTTTACCAGCGCCTGCCGGTAGCTCCGCAGCAGGGCTTCGATCTCATGATCGGAACCAACATCTTCATCTACTACGACGCGTTCGAAAAGTCACTGGCGCGCGCCAACGTCGCTGCCATGCTGAAGCCGGGCGGCTTTCTCTTGTCGAACGATAAATTCCCCGACAGCGTAACTTCAGGCCTGGAAGGGTCGCTGCAAACTACGGAGTTGATCGCTCGCGACCCGGATCGCACCGACACGATGTTCTGTTACCAGAAACAGAAGTGATCGACTACAGAGTTTGATTTGGGGATTCTAAGGATCACGCCCGCTCAGCGCGATAATGGCACGTCTCGCACCGATTCCAGCTATCCAGAGAGAAATCCCATGACTGCAGTAATGGGGCGCGCCCTAAAGTTTCGTGGCACAGGCCGATTTATTCGGTATGGCCATACCTCTACCTGCTCGACGCGCTTGGCCGACCTTCTTACTCTTATTGCTTTGGACCGGTTCTTCCCCGGCCGTTTCGGGAGATCAACCCGAGTTTACGTACCGCGCCAACGCCAATGAGGTGCGCCTGACCTTTTCCGCTACCGACCAGAACGATCATGGTGTAGCCACGCTGCAAGCCACGGATTTCGCGGTCGTCGACAAAGGATTTATCGTCCGCGATTTTCAAAGCTTTACTCGCTCCGACTACACCAAGCTCGAGATCGCCATTGTCCTCGATTCCAGCGAATCCATGAGCCCGCAGTTTCGTAAAGAAATTGCCGTCGCCCTCGATCTGCTGGCACAAACCTATGGTGTGCCCCAGGACAACATTTCCCTGCTCTCTTTCTTCGATTCGAGACCAAGCTTGCTGTGTGCCGGGAACTGCAGTGCATCCCAAATGACCGAGAAGCTTCCTTCGGCCCATGCCGGCGGGCTCACGCCACTGTACGACACCATGGTTTTCGCTTCGGAGCTTCTCGCCAAGCGCGGGGACGCTCAGACGGAAAAGGTTCTTGTCCTCTTCTCTGATGGACAAGACACAATCAGCCGCAACTCCGCCAGCGACGCCCTCGATGCCCTGATGACCCATGACATTCGGATGTACGGCATCGATATGGGCAACCCCGTCGCGCCGCTGCCCGGAGCACGGATGCTTCGCGCCTTCTCAGCCGCCAGCGGAGGCCGCTACCTGCCCGCGCAAGATGGCGCCGCGCGCGCAATCAACATCATCCTTGAAGGCTACCGGGCCAGCTATACCATCAGCTATCGACTGCCCACTCATGCCCGTGGCTTTCACAATGTTCAGATTCTTCCCACTCATAACGTGCAACTGCAATTCCGCAGCCGAAGCGGATATTACTATCCCAACACAACTCGGTAATTGGAGATTATGAAACGCACACTGCTCTGCATGTTGCTCCTGGCTACTCCGGCTCTTTTGTTTGCTCAGAATCATACGCACCAGCAAGGCACGATTATTCGTATGCGCATGACGGATTGCATGGGCCCGCAGCACGGATTCATGGCCGCCATGTCTGGCGGCGCGGGCAAAGTGGAGACCGGTACCCTGTGCCCTGAGTACGTTTTGGTGGCTGACAAAGTCGTTTACGTCATCAGCGGCAAGACAGGTGATCAGCTGATTCCGTTAGCTGAATCGACCCCCTTTCGCTTGCAGAAGAACGAGATGCTAATCCGCATCGACGACGCTTCCAAAGAATCCCACTTTCACATCAAGGCCATGGTGCTGCGTCCGGAGTGGGACCGCACCGAGATGATCGAGGAAGCCACGCTGGCACACCGGCGCGCGGAAACCGCCATCGGGGAAGAACAATAAGCGACAGATATTTACCAAGGATTTCAAGATTGCGAAGCATACCCGTTCAGAACTGTGGCACTGGAGTCTGATCAGCTGACGACGGGGTGAATTCGACGACCACGCTCTCGCGGAAGTCTCCAATGACACGTGCCGTGAACGTGGGGCTAGAATATCGCGCGAGCCACTGGATGGTCTGGTAAGAATTCAATCCGGCAACCAGCAGGAAACGGTGGTGCTTCTGCGCGGCTTCGGGAACAACGTCCGCAGCGATGCGTTCCGTTTCTGCATTTCTGAACAGCGGCAGCATGATCACAGGCTCATTGACCGGGTAGTAGTAAATCTGCGAGTTCAGTGCATTTTCACTCTCTCGATCCGTAGGCAGTGGCTCGTAGTTGGATTCGATAAACGCGCTGCATTCAAGCACAGGTACTTTGCCCTCCTCCCCAGCGATGTTCGCATTCACCAGAGCGTGCGCTTGTTTGAAATTTACCTCGTGCCAGCCACTGTAAGGAGATGAATAGGCCTCAAATGCCGTAACCCCCACGAGCCCGACGCAAAAGATTTGCCGCAGAAGCCGGGAATCGATACAGCGAGTGAGAATAGCCCACGTCAGCGCGCTGCCCGGCGCCACTACTGAAAGATACCGCGGCAGAATCAAATGCATCGGAGTCGCGGCGCTTAATGCAAACAAGACGGCAGCCGGAACAAACGCCAACAACGGACCGAAAACCACTGCCGGAAAACTGGCGCCGTCAGGGAGCCTCAGTTTCCGCAGCAGAGCGGCAAGAAACGCGGCCGCGATAAATCCAATCATTAATTGTTTCGGTGCGAGTGTGTTCAGAGCCATCAAAAATGGATGAGGGACTTCCGGGACGATGTGCGTGTCCCGCGACTGGTACAAACTGGCAACTCGAACTGCGAGAGGAATTGTAAGCAGCGCAAATGAAGCCAATACAGCGGCGATTTGTTTCGCGTCTTCCTTAATCGAGTGCCAGCGCGCAATCAAATAGTACGCGGCAAATACCGGTAGAACGCTGGCGAACAAGTAGTGGAAGTAGAGGATTCCCGCTGCGGCGGCCCCGAACAAAATCGCTCGCTGTGCGGTCGGTTCGGCCATCCATCGGACAAATGCAAATACTGCAAGATTGGTCGCCAGCAAGGCAAAGGCATAAGGACGCGCATCCGTCGCTGCGAATACCACGTTCCCTTCGAGCGCAAAAAAGATGCAGGCCAGAAACGCCGTCTCTTGATCCAGCAGCCGCCGCACAGCCTGGTAAAGGAAATACACGGCCGCCAGCAATGCCAACAGCGATGGAACTTTCAGGACGATTTCGCGGCTGCCGAACACTGTCTTCGTGAGCCACAGGACGAAAAGATATCCGATCGATGACGGCATCAAGGCCGATCGGCTCCAAAGCTTGCCCAGCCCTCCATTCACCTGCCAGTACGCCAGCGTCTCGTCCAACCAGAGCGGCGCCCGCAACGCCAGAAACCAGATCGACAGAGACACCGCTAGCGCTAACGGAAATACGACCTTGGTTCCGATCGCTCCCCAGTCTCTCCCGGCGCTCGCTTCCGGAAGCTCGACTGCCTTCGGCTCCGATGTTGACGCTGCGGTCTCTAGCGATTCCATGCTTTCTATCCTCGGCCAGGTTTGTGACTTGCTATCACGGCGCCCTCGCCTGCGGGAAATTCCCCACAAAGCGTGTGATTCTGCGAAGCAACCATCTCTGATGTGCTTCGAACAGGCTGTAACCTACTGATTCCGTCAAAACATTCGACAGAGTCCCCCTACGCTATGGCAATTGAATTGCCCTTTTGCCTGCGAGAACTGTGAAAACGACGGAAACGAATTCCAGAACAATATCCAGCGTTGTGAGAAACTCCAGCCGGAGCAATACGCAAGCTGTGGCAGACCAATCCGCGTTAACGCGATATCTGTTTCGGTTGCTGAGCGCTGTTGTCTTGGTCTATGCCTTCCTGTCCGGACTCAAGACTATCTCTGAATTCGACCTCGGATGGCAGTTGGCGACCGGGCGGTGGATCATCCAGAATCATCGCATCCCGTCCACGGAGGTCCTTTCCTACACGGCGACCAGCCAGCCGTGGATTTACCCCGTCGGCGCGGAGCTGATCTTCTATGCCCTATTTCTGATTGGCGGCTACTCGCTGCTTTCCTGGATGACGGCCGTGGCCTGCGCCGGAGTCACGGCCCTGCTTCTCTGCCGTAGATCTTGGATTTCCCTTTTTCTCGCGACCCTGGCCGTTCCTGTGATCGCGTCGCGCGTTACTGCACGGGCTGAGATGTTCACCGTCGTACTCTTCGCCGCCACTCTGGCCTTGCTATGGCGACACCATGAAAGCGGCAACGGGAAGCTCTGGCTTTTGCCTCTGCTGATGCTCTCCTGGGTGAATCTCCACCCGGGTTTTGTCGCCGGCTTGGGGTTGCTAGGCGCTTACATGCTGTTAGAAGTCTTCGACCTGTTCTGGCCCGATCGCCGATCCCCCGCGTTGGCACGTTTGCGGCAAGCATGGCCATGGCTGGCCGCTACCGTGGTTACGACTCTAGCGAATCCCTGGGGATGGCGGGTCTTCCAGATCGTCGCCCGCCAACAAGCCGCAATGGACGCGCATTCGCAAATGATCCTGGAATGGGCTCCCATTCCAGTCAATTGGCCGCACATCGCCGCAGGCTTGTCTTCCCTGGATTCTGACCGCTTTTATGCCTTGCTGTGCGTGGTCATCGTGGCAGTCCCGATTGCGCTATGGCGTCGCCAATTTGGAGCGGCGATCCTGATGGCGGCCGCTGCCGTCCCCCCCTTACAGCACATGCGGTTCAGCGGCTTGTTCAGCATCGTTACCGTCATTGTAGGAAGTGCGGTGCTCGCACCAGTAGTCGAGAATTTAGGATCGAAATTCCCCGCACACTTGTGTCCTGCCTTTTCTGCGCTGACCGCATTGCTCCTTGCTGCCGTGGTCATCGTCAGCGCAGCTCGTATCGTCTCCAACCACGTTTACTTTTCCGGAACAAATCTGGAGTCCTTTGGCACCGGACTTTCGTGGTGGTTTCCGGAAAGAGCTGCGGCCTTTATCGAACAGCAGGAACTCCCCGGACGTATCTTCAACTCGACCGAGGAGGGTGGACACCTTTCCTTCCGCCTCGGTCCCAAATACCTTGATTACGTCGACAGCCGCGATATCCCGTTCGGCACCGAGCTGCTGGTTCGCGACAGCAGGCTCAGAGCTTTGCCGCCTGATTCTCCGCAATGGAAGGACGAAGCTGACCGCAATGACATCAATGTCATCGTCCTTCCGATCGGCCGCTTCCAGGCTTTGCAGTTCTTTCCCATGTTGAAGAGATTTTGTGACAGCGATCTGTGGCGGCCCATTTACCTGGATGAGGTCTCGGTCGTTTTTCTGCGCCGTCGCCCAGAAAACGAAGCTCTGATCCAGCGCCTGCAAATCAACTGTGCCACTGCTCCACTGCCAGTCGCTCCCAACCCCGGAAGCGGGGCGAAGGCCTTCAATCAATGGGCGAATGCGGCTTCCGTCCTCCACGCGCTGGGACGAGACAGCGAAGCCTTACTCGCGACGGAACACGCTTTGCAAATAGTCCCCAACAGCGGGTATCTGGACTTCATCCGCGGTCACATCTACCAGGATGCAGGCAATCTCGAGCAGGCCGAACGAGATTATGAGCAAGCCACAACAGTCGAACCGAACCTGGTTGCGCCGTGGTCGGCTTTGGCGTCCTTCTATCAGGAACACGGTCGCATGAAAGAATCGATCAATGCCTGGGAACATGCGGCTGACGCCTCTCGCTGGCCTTGGGATCCGCTGGTAAGTCTTGGCTATGCCAACCTTCAAGCTCACTATCCAAAGGCCGCCCTCGCAGCGTTCGATCGCGCGGCAGAGAGTCTTCCTGCCCACTACGAGCTTCTGGTCGACAACAGCGTCCTAGCCAACATCAATCATGGGCGCGCTCGCAGCTACCTTTACCTGGGCGACCTCAGCCACGCGATTGCATGCGATGAAGAAGCGGCGCGGCTTCTGCCCGATCCAAACCTCTGGTTGCAGCTCGCCACCCTCTATGAGCAGGCAGGACGCTTTCAGGATGCGAATCGCATCCGCGCGCAAGCCCTGACGTTGGCTCAACGGAAATAATAAAGGGATGATTCGCTGAACGCGCGCCCAGCTACCGGCCCCTTATCCCTATGCCGGATGCTGCGCCGCCATTATGAGCGTGCCCGTGGCAGGTCAGGCTGCAGGAGTCGGTGGCCTTCCTGTAAGTAATCGGACTCTTTCCGTTCGGAGCGACCACATTCGTGTCGAAGTTCACCATCCGCTCGCCCGAGATGGTCGCGGTCTGCGATCCCATGCCGTGCGCTGTGTGGCAGGTGGAGCACGAGAAGCCATCGTTGATGTGGCGTGCGTGCTGGCTGAAACTCGAATTCGTCATCACAATGGCCAGGTCATGGCACTTCGCGCAAAGCGCATAGTTCCCGGTCGTGCTTAGATTGGGAGGCACGACCAGATTGGTGATGGGCTGGCCCGGGGCCGGTGCCTGGCTCATGTCGTAGCGCCGCTCCAGGATGTGCGTGTACTTCGATCCATGCGGCCCATTCGGCCCGGTGCCGCCAAATTCCCGGTTGTCGTCACTATTGTGACAATCGGTGCACAGCAGCCGCACTCCCATGTTGCGCCCCATGCGGACGCCATCGAGCTCAAGCATATTCGCGCGCAGGCTGGGTTGCGGAAACGCGCTCTTGCGATCGTGCATGACGGGGTGATCGGAAGTCGATGTAGCGCTGAATTCCGGAATCACGTCCAAAGGATCTGGACCTGACACTGCCCAGGTCGGCAAATATCCGTACACGGCCGAATTTGTAGTCTTCCCAGTGCTGGTGCCGTGGCAACGCAAACAGTTTTCGTATTGATTGACAGCGGGAGAAACCACGCTGCGCCCATCGGTTCCGCTGACCCCCTCGACTCCCTGTTGCGATGCCCGGATCAGCGGTGGCGGCGGAAAACTCAGGCCCACCTGCTTCGTGCCATGCGGATTGTG